>Ga0183260_10001289_pt1 | contig 21158 bp, 20 predicted proteins | sample AntDrymUQ4972206_2_FD_129768 | JGI IMG/M metagenome (GOLD analysis project Ga0183260, IMG submission 129768) | Polar desert sand microbial communities from Dry Valleys, Antarctica - metaG UQ497 (22.06) (version 2) (version 2) | ecosystem: Environmental > Terrestrial > Soil > Desert | place...
GGGCGGAGGGCATGGGACTCGAACCCATAAGCCCTTTCGGACAACGGTTTTCAAGACCGTCCGCTTGCCAATTAGCGTAGCCCTCCACCGGTCAATTTAGCCGCTTCTTGAAGGGACTTCTCCTGGCGCGCCGAGGGGCCGGTCACAAGACCGGCCCCCTTTGAACTGGCGTTGGCTCGAGGCGCTGGCGAGCGGGTTGCCCCCTAGTGACTTACCGCTCTCAGCGCGTTCACTATGCCGTCGCCGTAGAAGCCGTTGCGCTCCCGGCTTCCCGCGCAATAAGCGGTGTAGGCCTGCCAGGGACCGAGTACGTCCTCGAACGGCTCTAGCTCCGGGTACTTCTGTACACGTCCTGGAGGACAGGCATGGTCGGTCGCCGTGATCTTCAGGCGGCGCACCACGTTTTGCGGGGCCAGGCCCAGCCCCCCGTGGCTCGCATCCCGTTGTCCGAATTCGCTGACGATCAACGCCGCCACTCCCACTGCATGGGGCGAGGCCATCGACGTGCCCTGGAGCCACCGGTAGTAGTAGCAGTGTCCCCCCCGGCATTCCCGAACTACAGCAGGATCGTTCGGGGTACCGTCGGGGTCCAACAGTCCCTCGGCCTCGAGGGCCACCTGTGGATAGGGGGCCAGGATCCGGCCGCGCGGTTCTGGGGCGTCAAAGCTGTCGCCACCAGGCGCCGAAACGTCCGTCTGCTCCAACCCCCAGTTCGAATACCACGATTTGCGCTCGCTGGGTCCTAGGGCGCTGACGCCGACGACATGACGTCCCTCGGTCGGCATCGTCAGACAGGAATTGCTGATCCTGCGCTCCTTCTCCTCCCCGGGTGGGAAGTCCGGGCTGATGAAGTCCACCCTGGGGTGGCCCACGTTGGTCGCTTCATTGCCGAGTGCAGACACGAGAGTCACGCCTCGGTCATATGCGTAGTCGAGCGCCCTCTGGGTAGCCCTGATGATGGTTCTCTGCTCCCGCTGCTCAGCAGGTGAATCTGCATCGTTGTTGCGACAGTTGAACAGCCATGGATCGATGAAGTAGCTCATGTTGACGACGTCGATGCCGTGATCGCCGGCGTAGGTCAGCGCATCCACGGAGGGCTGCAGGAAGAAGTAACCAGAGTCCTGTCCGGCGCGCAGGTTGACCAGGGTCACTTTCGGAGCCACACCAGCGATGCCCCGGTTGTTTATCGGTGAAGCAACCGTTCCGGCAACGTGGGTTCCGTGTCCTGACTCGTCGACATCGTTGGGGTCACGACAGGACCCGTCGGGATCTTCGGCGCAAGGTCCATCCACGAGTGGAATATCACGTGTGAAGTTGCGGCTGAGCCTCGTGCTGAAGTTGGCCGCTATGTCTGGATGGGAACCCTCGATGCCTGTGTCGATGATCCCGACCGTCACTCCGGGACCGCCCTGCTGCTCGCTGTAGGACCCTCCTGGCGTCGCGTGAAGCATACGCATATCCCATTGGAAGTGACTCAGCGGGTCGGGCCCAGCTCGCTTTGCGCTTCTTCCGGCAGATCCTTGGGCAAGGCCGGCATCCAGCCGTTCAACATCGCTCTTGAGACGCAATCTCGGCCGTGCCCGCCCTATGGTGCGGTCCTGCGCCGCTCCCGCCAGCGCAGAATCGCTCGCAGCTGCGGCGAAACTCGATCCAGCGGCTGTCACGGTCGCTACTCCAATTGCAGCGTTCTCCCTGACGATCGTCCCACCTGCCCGTTTGATCGCTGCCCGCGCAGCTCCCAACGAAGCGTCCCGCGCATACAACACTACGTAACGGTGCCGCTTGCCTTCCTGCTGGTTGCCCTTTCTCTGCGCGGCAACCCCTTGAATCGGCAAAAGCATCACGCCAACCAGGAGTGCCGCCAATGCAGCCACGATCCTCTTCAACTTGCCTCCCCGTATCGCCCAAATGCGAACCGCGAATTCCTGCGGCCACGACGAGGAGCTCGGGGCGGCAACGACCTGGAAACTAAGGCCCTAGCTGGTCAAAGCCCGTGTATGGTCGCAGCGCTTCTGGGATCCCCACACTCCCGTCACCGCGCTGATGATTCTCCACCAGCGCAACGATGGTCCTTCCCACGGCACACGCAGTGCCGTTGAGCGTGTGAACAAGTCGCGTCTCTCCTTCATCCCGGCAACGCACCTGCAGCCGGCGCGCCTGATAATCCGTCGCATTCGTGGCCGAGGTGACTTCCATATAGCGATTGGCCCCCGGAAGCCAGGCCTCGTGATCGACCTTCTTTGCAGCCGATGCTCCCAGGTCGCCGGCGCACATGACGAGGACGCGGTAGGGGATCTCGAGCGCCTGCAAGATGCGCTCCTGGTTGGTGCGGATGGTCGCATACTCATCCCACGAGTCATCCGGGTGGGCAAACGAAAACTGCTCGACCTTGTCGAATTGGTGCACCCGGACCAAACCCCTTGTGTCCCGCCCGTAGGAGCCCGCTTCACGGCGAAAACAGGACGAGAAACCGGCGTAGCGCAGTGGCAGATCCGCAGTCGCCACCACCTCGCCTGAGTGCATGGCCGCGAGTGCAACCTCGGATGTCCCAGTCAGATAGAGGTCGTCCCGTTCGCTCTTGTAGAACTCGTGCTCATCAGTGGGCAGGAAACCGGTTCCGTACATTGCATGCTCCAGCACCAAGACGGGAGGGATCACCGGAGTAAAGCCGCGCTCGAGAGCGAAGTCCATGACGAAGCGCACCAGTGCCAGCTCGAGCATTACCCCCATGCCGGTCAAGTAGACGAAGCGGCTGCCTGAGGTCTTCGCAGCGCGCTCACCGTCGAAGAGGCGAAGACGCTCACCCAAAGCGACGTGATCCAGCGGTTCGAAATCGAACTCAGGTTTGTCACCCACTTCGCGTTCGACGACATTGTCGTGCTCGCTAGACCCGTCCGGCACCGAATCGTGTGGGAAATTGGGGAGATAAGCGACAATGGCATCGCGTTCCCTGGCAGCTCGATCAAGATCAGGTTCGATCGACTTGAGCTCATCCGCAAGCCGCCTTGCCTCTGTTATCGCTTTCGGGCGGTCTTGCGCCTCGGCGCGCCCGATTGCTTTGGAGGCCCGGTTGTGCTCGGCGCGCAGATTCTCGACCCGGCCAAGGATCTCACGGTGCGTGACGTCAGCCTGGTGGGCTCGCTCAAGGCCCTCGACGCCGCCGCGCTTGGCATAGAGGCGCCTAACATTGTCGGGCTCCTCCCGGAGCAATCTGAGGTCGATCATCTTGACGCCATCCACGGAAGTGATTGCGGAACCTGTGAGTTGAGCTGTTGGGATGCATCTTACACTCGAGCCATGCTCCCAGAAGAGGCCGAAGCCCTGCTCGAGAATGTACGCAAGGGCACTCTGAGCGTGCAAGAAGCGCTCAAGGCGCTGCGATATCTGCCCGTCGATGACCTCGGCTTTGCGCAGCTCGACATGCACCGGGAGCTTCGCCAGGGAACGCCTGAAGCCATCTATGCAGCGGGCAAGACACCCGAGCAAGTGGCCGGCATCGCAAGCCGGCTACTCGAGCAGAGCAGTGCCTCGGTCCTCGCGACGAGAGTGCCGCCTCCCACCGCTGCCCTGCTGCTCGATACGTTTCCCGGCGCCCGGCACCACGCCATTGCCCGCCTGGTGATTCTGAGAGGGCCGGGCGCGGGCGATGACTCCTCTCCAACCGGCCTGGTCACCGTCATAAGCGCAGGAACATCGGATCTGCCGGTGGCGGAGGAAGCCGCGATCACCGCACAGACCTTTGGAGCAAAGGTCGAACGCGTGCACGACGCTGGCGTGGCGGGCCTGCATCGCATACTCGGGGTGCAAGATCTTCTGCACGATTCCGACGCACTCATAGTCGTCGCCGGCATGGAGGGTGCCCTCGCGAGTCTGGTCGGTGGGATTTCCTCCGCCCCCATCGTCGCTGTTCCGACCAGCGTGGGCTACGGAGCTTCATTCGAGGGACTGGCCGCCTTGTTGGCGATGCTCAACTCGTGCGCGGCCGGCATCGCGGTGATGAACATCGACAACGGCTTTGGCGCGGCGGTGTTCACATCACGTCTGCTGCGCAAGAAACGCCTATGACGCTCCTTTACTTCGACCCGTTCTCGGGGGCCTCGGGCGACATGATTCTCGGTGCACTCATCGACGCCGGCGTTCCCCTCGATGTCATAAGGGCAAGTCTCGGCGCACTACCTCTGGACGGATGGACGATCGAGAGCACAACGGTCCAGAGAGGGGCTCTCAGGGCAACCCAAGTCATTGTCACAGTCCCCGAAGACAGCGTCTCCCGCCACTACGCCGCTATCGTCACCATGCTCGAAACCTCGCCGCTCGAGGAGAACGTTCGCCGCCGCTCCCTCGCCACATTCGAGATCCTGGCCCGGGCGGAGGCGAAGATCCACAACCAGGCCCCCGAAGAAGTTCACTTCCACGAGGTCGGTGGAGCCGATGCCATCATCGACATCGTCGGTGCGTGTACGGCATTGCAGCATCTTGAAGCCGGTCACATCGTCACCGGCCCTATCGCAACGGGCTCAGGGATCGTTTCGGGCGATCACGGCCGGCTTCCCCTGCCTGCGCCGGCCGTCACCGAGATGCTCACAGGTGCCGTGCTCTTTGGACGGGGAGAGGGCGAGCTGATCACACCGACCGGCGCTGCTATCCTTGCCGCCGCAAGCGACGGCTTCGGCAACATGCCCGTGGCCCGATTGAGGACGACGGGCTATGGCGCCGGACATCGTGACCTCGATCCGCCCAATGTGTTGCGCGTCCTCGTAGCAGATGAACCAGGTGGAGACAACGAAGCTGTCGTCCTCGAAACGAACCTCGACGATATGAACCCCGAGTTGCTGCCGCACCTCCTCGCCACTCTGATGGAAAACAAAGCCCAGGACGCATGGCTGACCCCGATCCTCATGAAGAAAGGCCGGCCCGGCTTCCTGCTGAGCGTGTTGACCTCTACTTACGAAATGGACCGGCTGCAGGACATCATCTACAAAGAGACGACAACCCTCGGCGTGCGGAGAATCAACGTCGGCAAAGACACTCTCGCGCGAAAGTGGGTTGCCGTGGATGTGGCGGGCGAAAAGGTCAACGTCAAGCTCGGTCTGCGAGGTTCACAGGTTACGACACTTGCACCAGAGTACGACGACGCCCGGCGCGCCGCGGCCGCAACCGGGATGCCTCTACGAGACGTCTATGCCGCGGCGCTGCAGGCGGCGCAAGCCCAAAGCCCTATTGTTCCCGCGCAGAAATAGCTCCGGCGTCCCGGCCGGCACTGCAAAAGATCCACTCTAGGCCAGAGTCGGAGAACCTAAGCCGATGTCCCGGCGGCTTGCTTGCGCAGGTAGCCGAGGACGTCGCGCTCGATCCTAGCCCCTTTACCCAAGCGCTCCTCCAGGTTCTCGGTGCCTGCGTACAGGAACAGGGCGTTCTCGAGTTGTGGATCGAATCCCGGACCTCGGCCGGGATCGTAGCCCAGTTTCGACAGCAACCCTCGGACCTCGCCTGCGAGATCGGAACCTACGTCGACGAATTCGAGCTGGTCGGGGCGGGGAAAGTAAAGGCGATGAAGTTCGAGCAGGCGACTCAGCTCGGGAATCGGCTCAGGGTGATCCTCGACCCGCAGGTCGACCGCACGATCGGTGCCTCCGCCGTACCCTCCCCCGTCGCTCACGACGAGCAGGGCGGCACTCTGCCGGCCTCTCCGATCTCCTCCGGCCGCATCTCCACGGGCCAGGGCCTCCACGAGACGCTCCGCCAAGGTTCCCTGCGCAACTTCGAATGCGGAAGCCATATCTGAGATCACCTCGGGGCCGGTGAGGATGTTGCCCTGACAGCAATAGCCGTCGCCAATGTGGCCGCCCGCCCAAGTCATGCACTCATCGCCGGTGTAGTTGGCGGCGCCGCCAGAGGCATCCACCACGCCCACCTGTCTGTGCCGGCGGTGCTCGTCATCTCGGGTCAGAGCCGCAACCACGCCATCCGCGTCCTCCCCGCGACGCAGTCGTCTGAGACCGTCTGGCCCGTAGCGGAGGTTGGCGAGTGCCTGGGTGGCGACGGCCCCTGCCGACGCCTCTCCCCAGGGAACGGCGGCGCCCACGGCCAGGAACTTCGAGGCAACGGCAACTCCCCATTCGGCCCCTCCCGGGGGAGTGGGGTCCCAGGCAACGATCGAGAAGGTCATGCGAGGCGCGTGGCGCCGATCAACCCGGGGTCGGCTCGCCGGCTGTCGGCGAAGGAAGGGGGGTCGGCTCGGAAGTTGGAGTGGGTACGGGTGTCGGCTCGGGGGTCGGAATCGGCTCCGGGGTCGGGGATGGCTCGGGCGTCGGCTCCGGCTCCGGGGTCGGAATCGGGGTCGGGTCGGGGGAGGGTACCGGGGTCGGGTCGGGGGAGGGTACCGGGGTCGGATCAGGCGAGGGTACCGGGGTCGGATCGGGCGAGGGTACCGGCGTCGGGTCAGGCGTGGGCTCCGGATCTGGGCCGGGCGTCGGCGATGGGTCTGGCGTCGGTGTGGGACCGTCATCCGGCTTCGGCTTGGGTTCGTCATCGGACCCCGGGCCAGAACCGTTGCCGTTGTTCGGGCCCGGCGACGAAGGTCCGCCGGAGCCGGGCCCGCCGTTACCGCCCCCATCTCGACCTGGTCCATCTTGGCCTGGGTCATCTTGTCCTGGACGATCTCGATCGGCCGGCTCATCGTCTGACCCGGAGTCCTCGAGCCCGGCCGCCGCCGGAGCCCTTCCATCGGGCGCACCATTCGACTGTGCCTGCCGGGTGCCGTCGTCGGCCGTCTCGGTCTCGGAGGGGGCCGATTCAGGATCGGCTTCCACGCCCAGCGCGGTGGCAACTCGCGCCGCGCCTTCGTCGACCAGATTGCTGAGGTCATCGGAGACGCCCGTGGCTCGCAGCCCGGTCAAGACACCGATGTAGAGAAGGCCCACCAAGGCGACCACCCAGCCAAAGCTTGCAAGACGTTCGATGATCGGCTCGCGCTCCAAAGCATCCGGGGGAGAGCCGTCCTGGAGGATCGGCCGAGGTTGAACCGCAGGGGGAAACAGGTTTCCCCGCATTTCATTGCTACTGTCCTGGTCGCGTTGCATCAGCGGCTCCCACTACTCGCCCCATAATCACTCACCCTCAGAATCTCTCTGGCCTGTATAACGAAGGTCGGCCCGAAAAGTACGCCGTGGCTGTCGAAACAACCGGAAGTTTTTCACCACCCCCCAGGCGCATCCCGCATTATACCCTTTTATTCCCATACAGGGCAGACAGAGCCCCTCCCTTCAGGAGGAAGCGGTCGAGATCGAGATCGGCGGCTTGGACCAGCACCTCCGCTACAGGACTGCCGTGGGCGAGGGGGGATTTGAACCCCCACGCGCTTACCGCGCACTGGCACCTGAAGCCAGCGTGTCTACCGTTCCACCACTCGCCCAGGCGACGGAGTCAATCCTCACAGCAGGACGTTCAGGCTAACAGGACCTAGAGGACGTGGTGCAGTCATAATCAACCGGATATGGGCTTAGCGCGCAATTTGGAGAAAGGGCTCGAGGGCTTTATGGAGGGTTTCTTCACCCGTCTGTTCCGATCGAAGCTCCAACCCCTCGAGGTCGGACGCCGCCTGCAGCGAGAGATGGGGGAGAACAAGACCATCTCGGTCAATCGCGTTTACGCCCCCAACGACTTCCGTATCTTCATCGGCCCAGAGGACTACGAGCGCTTCCTGCCGCTGCAGGCTGGTCTGCTGAACGAATTCTCCGACGTGATCATCGAGACCGCCAAGCAGAATCGATGGAATCTGACCGGCCGGCCCCAGGTGGTCTTCATCGAGGAAGACGACTTTGGCCGCGGGGAGTTCCGGGTCGAGTCATCGCTAACCGCCGATGAAGGCGATCGGGCGCCGGCGGTTGCCACCCGGCAACCGGACGAAACCGACATAGGGGCAACTCGGGCCGTCTCCATGAGCACCGCCGAACGCTTGGGAATGTCCGGCTCGGGCGCCGTCCTTGTCGTCCAGGAAGGCGCCGGCCGCACCGGCGAGACCATCACCGTCACGAACACTCCGGTGGTAATCGGACGATTGTCCAGCGTCGACATCGTCCTCGCCGACCCCAATGTCAGCCGGCGACACGCCGAGCTTCGGCGTAATCAGGCCGGCTGGGAGCTCAAGGACCTTGGTTCCACCAACGGCACATTCGTGAACAACAAGCCCGTCACCGAGGGGGCCCTCGAGGACGGAGACCGCCTCCTGTTTGGTAACAGCGAGCTCGTCTTCAACACGGTGCCTCCGGGTGGCCGGCCGGGCACCGGCGGCAGAGCGGATCCGAACGCAACCCGAGCAGAAGGCATCTGACCCCAGTGCCCGACCTGGTCCTGGACCTGCTGAAATATGTGTTCTTGATTCTCCTCTACATCTTCGTCGCCCGTGCGGTGCGCGCAGTCTTCCTCGAGATGCGGCCGGCAACTGCGCAGAGCAGGAACCCGATCGCGCCTGCTCCCTCTCGAACCGCCCCTCCACCCCGGGGATCGAGGAAGGCGCCGAGGAAAGCAGCGGTCATCGAAGGCGAAAACCTGCGCGGCAAGACCTTCTCCCTCGATGACGACCTGACGATAGGGCGCGCCGAGAAGAACAAGCTCGTCCTGGACGATTCCTACGTTTCACAGTTCCACGCGCGGATCTCTCCCCGAGGCGAAGCTTATGTCGTCGAGGACATGGGCTCGACGAACGGCACTTATCTGAACAAGCGCAGGCTCACCGCTCCCGCAGAGCTTCAACGAGGAGACCGGGTCAAGATCGGCAAGACCATTCTAGAGATGCGCAAGTGAAGATCACCGCCGGCGTCCGCAGTGATACCGGGCGGGTACGCGAAGGAAACGAAGACTCTTTTCTAGCTAGGTCTCCGCTCTTCGCGTTGGCCGACGGCATGGGAGGTCATGTGGGCGGAGAGGTCGCCTCCCGGATCGCAATCGGAATCATCGAAGACGAGCCCTTTTCCGCTCTCGAGGGGGATGACGGCTCTCTCGTGCGATTGGTGCGCCGGGCCAACCAGGCGATTCTCGAGAGGGCCGGAGCCGACCGCGAGCTCGAAGGAATGGGGACTACCTGCACGCTTCTCAAGCTCGACGGGTACCAAGCGCATCTCGCGCACGTCGGTGACTCGCGCGCCTACCTTCTGCGGGACGGCCAACTCGAACAGGTAACCCAGGATCACACTCTGGTACAACGAATGGTTCAGGAAGGCCGGCTCAGCCCCGAGGAAGCTGTCAACCATCCGCACGGCAACATCATCACGCGCGTCCTGGGGGTGGAGCCGGACGTCGACGTCGACATAATCGTAAAGGACCTGCAGGACGACGATCGAATACTGCTCTGCTCCGACGGACTCACCGACATGCTTACGCCCGAAGACATCAAGCTGATTCTCGTCGACAAGCCCGAATCGCAAGAAGCGGCAGATCGTCTCATCGACGCCGCCAACGAAGCCGGGGGCCAAGACAACATCACCGCCATGGTTATTCGGGTCACAGAAGGGGGGGACCACGAATCGGGTACGAAGAACCAAGCCGCCGTCCGACGCGCCCCCCCGCCTCCTCCTCCTCCGGACGGGGGCAACACGGGTGAGTTCCAACCCGTGGAGGATGAGCCGTCCATTTCCGCTTCCCGGTCGCGCGGTCGTTGGTTCGCAAAGACCCTCGCCACCGTCGTCATCCTGGGGATACTCGGCGCTGCGGGTTACGCCGGCGCGCGCTACCTGCTGTCGCGCTCCTTCTTCGTCGGAGTCGACGATGTGGGAACCATCACGGTCTTCCGGGGAATTCCCGAAGAGGTCGCCGGCATCACGTTGAAGGAGACCGAGCTCGGCTCGAACCTAGACTGGGAGCGCCTTCCCACGCGCAGTCTCAAGGAAAATGTCCGCGAAGGGATCAAGGTTGATTCCTTCGATGAAGCCGAACGCACGGTGGATAACTTAAGAGAGCGCATCCAGGCCTTCGAGCAGGAGCAGCCCGCCACGAAAAAGCAGAGCGGTTCACAGACCGACAAAGGCAGCGCCTGAGCGTGCAGGCCACCTCGCGGCGAAACTCCGAGCTGAGGCTCCTCTTAGTGGCCCTGATCGTAGGCACGGGAGCCCTTGCGCTGGTTGCGGTGGCGCGCGACTTCGAGTCCCTCGGGCTCGCCGCCCCCCTGATCGGGACAGTGGCTGGATGCTACATCGGGGCGACTATCTTCTTGCGCAAGGTTGCACGGCTCGCGGATCCGTTGATCCTGCCACTTGCGGCAATCCTGAACGTCATGGGGCTGGCCGCCGTATACCGGCTCGACCCCGGTCAATATGGCCCTACTCAGGTGATCTGGACGGCAGTGGGAATCGGCTGCTTCGTCGTCGTCTTGATGGTGGTCCGTGACTACATGCTCCTGGCCCGATTCAAGTACATCCTGGGATTCGTAGGGGTCGGTCTGTTGATGATCCCGGCAACTCCCTTGGGCACGGAGATCAATGGAGCACAGTTGTGGATCAAGATCGGCGCCTTCAGCTTTCAACCAGGCGAGATCGCGAAGCTGTGCCTGGTCGTCTTTCTCGCCGCCTATCTCGCCGAACGCAAGGAGTTGCTCACCATAGCATCGAGTCGCCTCGCCGGCTTTCACGTGCCGGACCTCAAACACTTCGGGCCACTCCTGGTCATGTGGGGGATCTCGCTTGCGGTGATGTTCTACGAGAAGGACCTCGGGTCCAGCCTCCTCTTCTTCTCGATCTTCCTGGTGATGCTCTACATAGCCACGGCGAGACTCGTCTATGTGGCCTTTGGCTTGTTGTTGTTCTTCGCGGGGGCCTTTGTTGGATACACGGTTTTCAGCCATGTGCGCGTCCGGGTGATCACGTGGCTCGACGTTTTCGATCCCCGCTACATCCAGGACGAGGGCTATCAACTCGCCCAGTCGCTGTTCGCACTGGCGACCGGCGGCCTCTTCGGGACGGGCCTCGGACAGGGCCGGCCGGACATCATTCCCGCGGCCGAAACCGACTTCATCTTCTCGGTTCTCGGTGAAGAGCTCGGCCTCATGGGCACCGCCGCGATCCTCATCTGTTTCATGCTTCTGGTTGCGCGCGGCTTGCGCATCGCAATGAACGCTCGCACCGACTTCGGCCAGCTGCTGGCTGCGGGGCTGACTGCGATCTTCGGCATCCAGGCGATCATCATCCTTGCCGGCGTCACCCGCCTGCTGCCGCTGACCGGAATCACTCTGCCGTTCATGTCCTATGGTGGTTCAAGCCTCCTTTCGAATTTCATTCTCATTGCGTTGCTTGTGAGGATCTCTCACCAAACGTCCGAGACCCCCGCTCCCGCCGAAACGGCGGAGATCCTCATCGGGGGACGCGGCTGATGCAAACTCAGATCAGGCGGGTCGGAATAGGCCTCGTCGTCGCGTTTCTCGCGGTGTTCCTGCAGCTGAACTATGTCCAGATCCTGGCCGCGGAACGCATCGCGGACAACAATGCCAACGTACGCTCACTGCTTCAGGAGTACGCGATCAAGCGGGGGGACATAATCACCATCGACGGTGAACCCGTTGCCGTAAGTGTGCCCACGACCGGACGGCTCAAATACCGGCGCACCTATCCCGGCGGGGAGCTCTACGGCCATATCACCGGCTTCTATTCCATCCTCTACGGAACCTCTCGCATCGAAGCGAGCTACGACGACCAGTTGTTGGGCGAAAGCGGCGTCATCACCATGCAGGATGTACAGGACCGTTTCCTTGGATCGGGACTAAAGGGTGACGACGTCCGGCTCACCATCCATTCGCAGTTGCAAGAGGTTGCTAGAGATGCTCTCGGCAGCAACCGCGGCGCTGTGGTCGCCTTGGACCCGAAAACCGGTGACGTCAAGGCGATGTGGAGCAACCCCTCCTACGACCCGACTCCGCTGGCGTCCCACGATGGTGACGTTGCCAGGCACTACCGGAGGTCGCTCGACCCCAACTCGATCGATTCTCCGCTGGTGAGCCGCGCAACTTCGAGGAGCTACCCTCCGGGCTCCACTTTCAAGATCGTCACGGCGTCGGCTGCACTCGAATCCGGCGAATACAACCCTCAGTCCACATTCCCCGACCCCCAGGCCCTCGATCTACCTCTCACCGACGACACCCTCACCAACTTCAGCAACACCGCGTGCACGGGCACAGGCGAGATCGATCTGTTCACCGCCGTGACGGTTTCATGCGACACCACCTTTGCCATCCTCGGGCTGGACATCCCGGAAGAGGTCCAGGCCACCGCCGAGGAATACGGCTTCAATTCCCCGATCCCCTTCGATGTATCGACCGAGGCGAGCCAGATCCCTCCGGTACCCGACGACGAAGAGCCGCTTAGGGCCTTTGCCGGCATAGGTCAAGGCAACGTTGCCGCCACTCCCCTGCAGATGGCGCTGGTTGCAGCAGGGGTGGCGAACGACGGCGAAGTCCCCCGGCCGCGCCTCGTCAAGGAAGTGATCTCCCCGTCGGGCGAGATCGTGGACAGCTTCCCCCCCGAAACCATCGGTTCGCCGTTGTCCTCGGCCAACGCCGGCGCCATCACCGACATGATGGTGTCGGCAGTGGCCGATCCGTCCGGAACCGGGGGGGCCGCACAGATTCCGGATGTGGCGGTCGCCGGCAAGACCGGCACGGCACAGACGGTCGAAGGGACGAATCCGCACACCTGGTTCATCTGCTTCGCGCCTGCCGACGATCCTCAGTTGGCGGTGGCGGTGATAGTGGAGAATGGCGGCACTTTCGGTTCCGAGGCAACCGGGGGAGCGGTTGCGGCCCCCATTGCCAAGGCCGTACTCGATGCCGACCGGGCGCTTCAGGGGTGGTAGTCGCGCTCAGAGCTAGCTCTATCAGTGCGTTTAATCAGCGCGCCGTGGACAATGAAAGTCGTGGACACTCGATCAGGAGACGTACGCCGGACTCTCGCTATGGGGGGCGAGCATGAACACCCCTAATCGCACCGCCTTTGGCGGACGTTACGAGGTGATCGAGCGCGCCGGTGCGGGCGGAATGGCCGAGGTCTACCGCGCCCGTGACGAACTGCTGGGTCGGGAAGTCGCGGTCAAGGTCTTGAGCGAACGATTCTCGCAAGATCGGGCTTTCGTCGAACGCTTTCGGCGCGAAGCACAGGCGGTTGCCAATCTCAACCACCCCAACATCGTCTCCCTTTACGACTTTGGCTCCGACAACTCCACCTACTACATCGTCATGGAGTACATCGACGGGCGCGCCCTCGAGGACATTGTCCGCGACGACGGTCCCCTGTTGCCCGAACGCGCCGCTGAGATCGCGGGAGATGTGGCGCGTGCCCTGCAGCGAGCTCACAAGGCAGGCCTCATTCACCGCGACATCAAGCCGAGCAACATCATGATGACCTCTTCAGGGGAGGTGAAGGTCACCGACTTCGGCATCGTCCGGGCCCTGAGCAACGACGGGGAGCAGACGATGACTCAGGCCGGGATGGTGATCGGCACGGCCGCCTACCTCTCTCCTGAGCAGGCTCAGGGAAAGACTCTCGACGCACGCTCGGACATCTACTCACTTGGGGTCGTGCTCTTCGAGATGCTGACCGGGGGAGCGCCGTTCAAGGGTGACCCGCCCCTCTCGGTGGCCTACAAGCACGTGCGTGAGGACGCTCCTCCGCCGTCCTCGATCAATCCCGACGTACCCGGGGGGCTCGACGCGATCGTCATGAAGGCGATGTCCAAGAACCCGGACAACCGGTACGGCAGCGCAGCCGAGATGGCCGAGGACCTCGACCGCTTCCGTGCGGGTCACAAGGTGCACGCGACGCCTCTTTTGGCGACCGGCGCATCCACGACGGTGGTGTCGGCGCCGCGTGGAGGCACCGAGGTGCTCCCGGCCGACGAACCTCTGGAGCCCCGAGCCGGATCACGGCGCGCCGGGCTGTACGTAGCTGCGGCCCTGGTGGGACTTGCCCTGGTTGCTCTGCTTGCCTATCTCCTGTCCAGCAACTTCTTCGACGGGGGTGGAGGCGGAGGAGCGCCCCGTGTGCGTGTGCCCGGCGTCGTGGGGCTGGACGTCGCCCAGGCAAAAGCTAATCTGGAGGACTTCCGTCTCGAGGCCAGCGTCGAGAAGACGAGGGACGACGCCCCGGCCGGTGAGGTGATCTCCCAGAAGCCCGACGGCGGAAGCCGGGTCGAACGGGGCACCACCGTCGTCCTCACGGTCTCACGCGGACCGGCGCCGGCAACCGTTCCGGAGCTCGTGGGCCTGAGCCTCGAGGATGCGGAGGCTGCACTCGAGGACGAGGGCCTGGTGCTGGGCGACACCGTTGACGAGCCGAGCGACGAGTTCGAGGAGGGGATCGTCTCGGATCAATCGCCCGGCCCGGGCGACGAGGTCGAGGAAGGCTCGCCCGTGGACGTTACGGTGTCGAGCGGATCGGATCTCGTCACCGTTCCGGGCGTGGAGGGACTGGACGAGGTCACCGCCGTCGGTGAGATCAGGAGTGCCGGACTGGCCCCCTCGGTCGTGCGAGTGGCCGACGACGCTGTCGCCAAGGGAACCGTCATCTCACAGAATCCGGGCCAAGGCGAGGAGGTCGAATCGGGGTCGACGGTCACGATTGAGGTGTCCACAGGACCCGAGGAGGAGCCGAGTCCCACGCCGTCCGCCACCGATGAAGGAGCGGCGCTGCGCAGCCTGACCGGAGAAGACGGCGATGCGGTCGAGGCGGCCCTGGAAGCTGAGGGCATCGAGGTGGATCAGGTCGACGCCGAGGAGGGTGCCTGCACCGGGCCGCCGGGCACGGTCTGCAGCCAGGACCCGCCTCCCGGGACCATCGTGACCGAAGGGGACACCGTGACGATCTTCGTCCTGTCCAAGGGAAAGCCCGACAAGGACGACGACGATTAGTAACGCGCCCCCTGGGCGCTTCGACTCTCCAGGGGCTCGGGGCGCCTGCGGGTCGCCTCCAGGAAGTTGGCGAGCAGCTGAGGCCCGTCGGGGGTCATGACCGACTCAGGGTGGAACTGGACCCCCTCGACCGGCAAGTTCCGGTGCCTCAGGGCCATGACCGTGCCGTCGTCACTTCTGGCGGTCACCTCCAGAGCCTCGGGGAAGGAGCCCGGCTCGATCGCAAGCGAGTGATACCGAGTCGCGATGAAGGGGGACGGCAGACCGGCCAGCACACCGGCGCCGTCGTGTTCGACCGCCGACGGCTTCCCGTGCCTGGGGCCGACGGGGGCCCGTGCCACGACCCCCCCATAGGCAACCCCGATGCACTGGTGCCCGAGGCAGACGCCGAGAAGCGGCAGCCGCGCTCCGAACCGCTTGACGGCCTCGACCGACACGCCGGCCTCTTCCGGCGTACCAGGTCCCGGCGAGATGACGACCCCGTCCGGGTCGAGCGCCTCCAGTTCCTCCACCGACGCGTCGTTCCTTACCACGACGGGCTCCGCGCCCAGTGCGCCAAACGCCTGGGCGAGGTTGTAGACAAACGAGTCGAAGTTGTCGACGAGCAGAAGCCTCATAGATGAAATGGTAGTTGCAGACAACTATGGAGCCGACAACCAAGTGCACCTTCGCCTGGGTCCCGTCGCCCCCCGGACGGCCCTGCGTCGACGCTGGCGTTACTCTTTCGCAGGCGCACTAGGGTGAGGGCGTGGACGGGCAGGGACAGATTCACGTTCGGGACGCCGGAATCGACGACCAGCCTGAGATTGCGCGCCTGTACCTGGAGCTGAGGAAACACCACCGCCTCCTCGAAGCTCGAACCCCCCGCTACGAGTTGGGTGACACCGTGTGGGAATGGGAGGCGCGCAGGGCGCTCCAGAACCCAGATGTCCATCTGCTGGTGGCCGACAGCGAGGACGAAGGCATCGTCGGCTTCGTAAGGCTGTCACTCGTGGAGAAGGTCTGGGGCATCTCGTGCGAGGTCGACACCCTGGTGGTGGAGGAATCGAGCCGGAGCGCAGGGGTCGGGTGGCGTTTGATGAATGCGGCCGAGAGTTGGGCCGTGGCCGAAGGCGCCACTGGCATCAGGGTCAATGTGCTGCTTCAGAATGCCGGAGCCCGTGCCTTCTACGAACGAGAGGGCTACCTGCCGATCGCCCTTCGCTACGGCAAGCCACTGTCCCCCGGGGAGTAGAGATCGCCGATCCGTCTGGACCGGCTACTATCCCCGCTCATGCCCAAGAGCCGATCGAAGAGAAAACCCTCCCAGCCTCCCAAGGCGAAACCGAAGAAGTCTCCCGCGTGGGTCGGCATCCTGTTCTTCATACTGCTGGCGCTGGGGGTGCTCCTCATCATCGTCAACTATCTGGGGGTTCTGCCCGGAGGAACCCGGCCGATCTGGCTGTTCGGGGGCCTCGGGGCAATGGCGGCCGCCTTCATAGTCGCCACGCAGTGGCGCTGAGACTCCGGCGCGCCGGATCACCGGCGCCGTGGAGCGCCTTCGCACCGCCGATCCGGTGACCGATACGCGCCCAAGACGCTACCGTTTGGGTGTGAATGGATTCCGAATGACAACTGTGTCATTTGTCCACATCTGTGGGCAACCTTGTGGAGAGAGGCGCCGGTGAAGCTCGCTGCGGGGGCCCTGATCGGGGCGGTGCTTATTCTAGGAACCAGCTACGGGTTCTTACGCGCCACACTCGGCGTCTCGATGTTCGTCGGCATCCTTCTGTTCGGCTGGAGCTACTGGAGAAACATCGGGCTGGCCCCACCGGAGCCCGAGCTGGCCGACGTCAGCGAGTACGGGCTGAAGTATGTGTGCACGATGTGTGGGCTCGAGCTCAAAGTCGAGGTCGCCGCCAAGGACCGCGCCCCTCGACACTGCACCGAAGAGATGGAGTTGATCCGGATCGGCCGCCGCCCACCCCTCCGCCCGATCTAGTGCATCCTTTGCGTCAGTAGCTCCCAGGAGCATCAGCCCCCACGCTCGAGAATGAGAGGTACGAATGGCCGTCAAGTTTCTTTCCGCCGAATGGGCGGCTGCGGTCGAGCAGGCGATGAACTCCTCTGCTGATTTCACCACTGCAGCCGCCGGCAACAACGCCCGGCTACAGCAAGTCGTGACCGACACACCCGAAGGAGAGAACACGAGCTATTACTTCGTGCTCGAAGGGGGAAGCGCCCAGCTCGGGTTGGGAGAGCTCGTCGATCCGGACGCGACGATTACGCAGAGTTACAGTACGGCAGTCGCAATAAACAAGCGCGAATTACCGATCGTAGGTGCATTCATGCAAGGGCAGCTGAAGGTCACCGGCAACACCATGAAGCTGCTACAGCTGGGAGGTGTCGTCGGCGCCATGGTGCAGGCGATCAGCAGCGTCGACGTCCACTACTAGTGCTCGTGTTCGTGAGCTCGGTGACTCGGGTCTACGGCTTGCACGCCCATGGCGACCAGTCCCTGCCGCTTGCTACGAAGTAGCGATGGGCCGCACGCGCCTGCTTGCGGGCGCTGGGCCCGTGTCCATAGGTTGCTCGTTCGGTTGCCCCCATCTGAAAGATCCCAAGGTACTGTCCGTTCACCGCACGCGTATTGAAGCCAGATTCGCAGGCGGCGACTCGAATGGCCTGGCGCTCTCTCCAGTTCGGTCCCCACGCCTTTCTGATCTGATGCTTGACACCCGCTTGCGCAACCATAGGGGCTGCAACAACAAGCACAATTGCAACAACACATAGCAGCCCTGTGCGTAAATAGTTCAACTTTCGCAAACCGTCAACCTCCCACACATATAGTCGTACAATAAAAAACGGCCCCCCAACGGCCGTAGCCGGCGACATTAAGCGCCTTTCATGGAATGGTCAAGGGTTGATGCACAAGTATTTGAGTCTCTTCTAACCATTTGCCCCATTGTGGGTCGTGACTCGAGCCAAGCACCTCCTGACCACCACTCGCTCTTCCGCCGCATCGCAACAATCGCTCGCTGTCCCCACGACCACGAAAGGTTAGAGAGGCCGATAGCTCAGGTGGCCCTGGGAGAGTTGTTGCTCTTGGGGACGCTTTCAGGGATTCGGAGTGACCGGTTGGTCGGCAACTTCGAATGGTGTGGCTCCCTGCGTCTCGCCAGCAAGAAGGCGATCGATGCGCGCACCTTCGTTGTAGGTCAAGAGGGCGAGGATCACGAGACAGATTCCCGAGCCCACCAGTACGGGTTGGATGCCGACCACTGCAGCCAGCGCGGGCACAAAGGTCAACGGCAGCAACTCGCCCACTTGACTGGAGACGTTTGTAGTCCCCATCACCCGGCCAACGAGTTGGTCAGGAGTTGCGAGCTGTATCAATGTCCGGACAAGTGGAAACATCAGGCCGAGGACGACACCCCAGTAAACCGCCCCGGCAACAACGACTCTGATGTCGGCGGTTCCCGTATACAAGATCGCGCCCAATCCGCTGCCTATCGCGCCCAGCACTGCGGCGCGTGCACATATGTAGCGCTTCGGCAGGTGGCCGAGAAGGACCGAGCCGGCAACTACGCCACCGCCGAAAACTGTGTTGACCCATCCCAGCGCTTCCGGCCCCGTTCTGAGGATGTCACGGTAGAACAATGGCTCGAGCGCTCCGAATGCTCCGAATGACAACCACAACGCAGCGAACAACCCAAGATAAAGACGTAGCGGACGGCTCGTCCAAGCGTAGACGAAGCCATCCCTCATCTCTCTCAAGGCAGGAAGTCTCTCCGCCCGGGCGGACTCGGGCCGAAGGCCCACCCCCGCTACCAAAGCCACGGCAACGACCGAAGTGGCTGCGTCCAGCACGAAGATCCAGTCCAACGTCCAGTAGCGCGCGATCAGCGCACCGAGAGCGGGGCCGGCGACGAACGCTGCGCTGGCACCGGCTTCCACCGCTGCATTGATGCGTTGTAGATGCTCGGAGTCGTGGGTGAGAAAGGGCGGCAGAGATGCAACAGCCGTCATTACCGCTCCGGTCGCGGTTGCGGCGAACGCGATCGTCAAGGTCATCTCAGCGATGCTGTCGGGAAGCACGAGAGCGAGTGTGGAGGGTACAAACACCAACTCGGAAAACAACAACACTCTGCGAGGATCATATCGGTCGATCAGAACACCGGCCAAGGCCGAGCCGACGAGAGAGAAGATGCCGAGGCTCGCCATCAACAGCGCTTGCTGACCGAGAGTGGCGCCGAACTCGTAGGCCGCCTTGCCCCAGATCCCGACGAAGAAAGCCGCTTCGCCACCGGCGCGGGAGATAAAGCGAGCAGCGACTACACGCGCTGCGTTGCGGTCTTGAAGTGTAAGAAGCATCAAGCAAAGCGTAAGGCCGACAGACGCCGTCCGAGCGCCAATTGCCCACGGCGCCCCGACTCGAGAACCTCACGAAGGCAATCTCTTGGGTGGCTCCCCCGGGTGGGCCCAGCCGACGTTATGGAGGGCTTGACCATTTGGCCTGTTTGCCGTTACCGGAGGGTCATGTCGTCGAGCCAACCGACTCGCAGCGTGCCACCCCAAAGCCGGGGACTAGCCCATCATTCAATTGCCCTCCGGCCGCAACCGGTAGCCCGTGCCCCGTACGCTGGTGATGAGGTTTCCGCCCAGATTTCTTCGCAAGTAGCCGACGTACACGTCGACGACGTTGGAACCGGACTCGTAGTCGTAGCCCCACACATGGCTCAGCAGCTGCTCACGCGTCAGCACCTGGTTAGGGTGTCGGAAGAACATCTCGGCAAGGGTGAACTCCCGGGCGGTGAGCTCTACAATCCGAGAGTCTTCACATCTTCGAGACGTTGAATCTATGCCCTTCCAACTGGATGCGGCTGCAAGGCGGCGTGCTCGATGCGGTTTCGGCCGAGTTGCTTGGCACGGTAGAGGGCTTCGTCTGCCTCCTTGATCACCTCGGTCACCGATCTGGAATCGCGGGGATCCAGCACAGCCAGTCCCGCGCTGAGTGTCACTACGCCACTGGCGTTCGTGCTGTGCGGAATGGCGAGTTGCTCGAGGCCCTTTCGCATCCATTCTACTCCCACGGCCGCCATGCTGAGGGATTGTTCGGGAAAGATGCACAGAAACTCTTCCCCGCCATAGCGGTAGAGCGCGTCGCCGTCGCGAGCTTCTTTCTTGAGGTGGGCGGCGACGGTTGCGAGGGCCTTGTCACCAGCTTGGTGACCGTAGGTGTAGTTGTAGGACTTGAAGTGGTCCACGTCGAGGAGAGTTAGGCAAGAGCTGTACCCGTAACGGGCAGTCCGGGCAGCCAGTTGGTTGAGATCCTCTTCGAGGGCTCTGCGATTGCCCAATCCGGTTAACGGGTCGCGCAGGGCGCTGGCCGCCAGCTCGCGGTTAAGAGCTTCCATCTCAGTTCGCTGCTGCGACAGCCTGCGGTGCAGAGAGGTGACCCGGGTGGCGGCAATCAGACGGATCCGCAGGTCGTCGATGATGAGCGGTTTCAGAAGATAGTCGTCGGCGCCGGCATCCATGCCCTCGAGGATCTGGTCGCGGGCTCCCAAGCTGCTGACCATGATGAAATAAGTCTGGGCGCCTGATGTGTGCGATCGAATCTTGCGGCATAGTTGCAGCCCGGACAGTCCGGGCATCATCCAGTCGCTGATCACCACATCGGGAGGGTCGGCGCGGAAGGCTTCCCACGCCTGGAGCCCGTCGGCGACCGTGTCGCACTGGTAACCGAGCTTTCGCAACGCCATCTTGGCGATCAGCAAGGAGGTGTGCTCGTCGTCGGCAACCAGGATCCTCATGGCGCCCAGCCCCCTCGGGAATCCAGTTCGACAGCATCCGGGCCGGGTTCGTGGCCGTCAAGAAACGTTCCCGGACGTTCACCGGCTCGCCCTGCAGTTCTCCGGCGGTAAGGAGGCAAAGGTTCCTCCTATCGAGGAGAGTTGAGTTAAGTGATCAGTTCCTTCCACAATCGACCAGAAGGTCATTTCCTTGAGGGAGGCCGCCTTGTGCTCCTCACACCCCCCGGTAAGCCGTCTATGGCACATCGTCACCCGCTCGAGATCTGACACATCAGAAATGGCTTTTCCCTAACACGAGCTATGTCTTGTGAAGTCGTGTGAAGTTTGTGAGTGGAGCGGATCGTGTGTGATTTCACCGGATAGTGGACACGGCTGAGGAGGCATGTCGCGGGCCATAGTGGACACCCCTAGCCGTGGAGGTGCCCTGTGGAGCTGGCCCGCTACCTGGTCGATGCGGTGGTTGTGGAGAAGCGCAC
>Ga0183260_10001290_pt1 | contig 21145 bp, 21 predicted proteins | sample AntDrymUQ4972206_2_FD_129768 | JGI IMG/M metagenome (GOLD analysis project Ga0183260, IMG submission 129768) | Polar desert sand microbial communities from Dry Valleys, Antarctica - metaG UQ497 (22.06) (version 2) (version 2) | ecosystem: Environmental > Terrestrial > Soil > Desert | place...
CGGCAGCACCACGTCGACCCCCTCCTGCTCGACGACCGCGAGCACCGCGTCGGCGAAGCCCGGGTCGGAGCCGGCCGGGACGACGTGGAACGCGCCGCAGAGATGGCGACCGACCGAGCGCTCGCTCATGTCGGTGCCGACGAGCCGCACGTTTCTCTCCCCGTTCGCGCGCAGCCCCTTCAGGAGAGCCGCCGTGCCGGGCGCCCCCGAGGCGGAGACGAGGACGGTGACGTCTCTCACGTCGCTGAGACCTCGCTCGCGGTGCGAGGCCGGAGGGGATAGTGCGAGCAGCACAGACCCGGAGAGCATCGTGCCGCGAGCGAGGTCAGCCGCCTGCGGAGCCCGGCTTCGCCGGGCGGGTGCAGGCGGCGGTCAGCGGCGTGAGGGTTCACGAGAGGTCGATCCGGTCCGCTGCGAGCTGATCGAGCCGGCGCTCCTTCTCCTTCTCGAGCATCGCGCGCATCGTCTCGCCCATCCGCGTGCCCGGGTAGACCCAAATCTCGGGGTGCGTCAGCAGTTGCAGCCACGGGAACGCGCCGGCGCGCAGCTCCTCGTGCGGGCAGCCCGAGCGCCAGTGCTGGTTCGAGTCGGAGCGGTAGGTCTCTGGGTCGAACCACGGTTCCGCCATCACGTTGATGGCCCCGTCGATCGTGGCGCGCATGTACTCGGGGTCTGGGTTGTGCCAGGCGACGACGCGGCCGAAGCGCTCGTCGAGGTCGAGGCGCGGGTAGACGGCGTGCAGGCCGACACGGTGGCCGAGCTCGCTCAGCCGTGCGAGCGCGCGCTCGCCCTCATCCGACGAAAGGTTGTAGAAGACCGAGCCGGTCATCAGGAAGTACGTCGCCTGCGCGCCGGCCTCGGCCTCGAGCTCGGCCAGTCGTAGCGCCGCGTCGAGGGAGAGGTCGACGTCGTGGCGGAGGATGAGATCCTTCTCCTGCGGCGCACCCTCGAAGAACGCGAACCGGTAGCCGCCTTCTTTCGCCGCGTCGAGCAGGTCGCGGTAGTGCACGAGGTCGAAGGCGCAGCTCATCGGCGGGCCAGCACCCACTGGAAGGTCCCGTCGCCCTCGGGCTCGCGGATCGTGACGACCTCGTCACGCAGGAGCTCGAAGCCCGCCTCCGTGAGCATGCGACTGTTCGTCTCCGGCGGCCAGCTGGAGAAATACATCGGCACGCCGAGCCACTCGCCTACCCAGCCGTCGCTGTCGCCCGTCCCGAGAGCCGTCAGGAACAATCCGCCAGGCACGAGCCACGACCGCATGCGTGCGTACAGCGGCGCGAGCAGATCACGCGGAACGTGATTGAACGAGTAGAAGGCCGCGACCGCGTCGACCGACCCCGGCTCGAGCTCGACTTCGGTGAAGTCCGCGTGCACGAACTCAGCCCCGGGGACGCGCTCACGGGCACGGCGCAGCTGCGCCTCCGAGAGGTCGACACCCGTGACCCGGAAGCGCTCGGCAAGAAGCGCCGTCTCCGGGGCGCCGCCGCCGCAGCCGAGCTCGACGACGTGCGCTCCCGGGCGCAGACGGGAGACGAGCTCCTCGCACCACTCGGCGCGCGGGTCGTTCGTGATCTGGCCCTTCCAAGACTCCCAAGTGTCGATCATGGCGTCGTACCCGGCGCCGACGAGCGCTGTGCGGGGATCGGTCACTCGACCTCGACTTCCAGCAACCTGGTGGCGTCCTCCGCCCGCTGCAACGCCTCCACCGACGTGTCCGCGGTCGCGATTACGTAGCCGCGGCGGTCGCCGTCGAGCCGCACCGGCCTGATCGTCTCGCCGACCTGGAGGTACGTGTCTGCCTGAACGACGCCCTCGGACGCGAGCACGGGCTCGAGCGAGCCGATCGAGAGCACCTTGCCGGTGGGCAACGGTCCGGGCTGCGCGGTCAGAAACCGGATCGCGAGCGGCTGTTTGAAGCGTGGGAGCACGAGCTCGTCCGGGATCGGCTGGCCGAGCGCCTGTCGCAGCGCCACCTCGACAAGGTCGACGCCGACGGCGTGGCGAACGAGGTCGGACATCTGGCCGCCCGGGATGCGGGCGGCGACCTCGACCACGCGCACCGAGCCGTCGTCGGAGACGATCAGCTGGGGGAAGGCGATCCCGTCGCGCAGGCCGAGCGCGTGCACCGCGTGGACGGCGATGCGCTCCGCCTCGGCGAGCACGTCGGCGTAGATCGACGCGGGGTAGACGTGGATCCAGCCGACGCCGAAGCCGATCCCGGGCGGGCGCAGCCGGTCGGAGAGGGTGAGCGGGAACGCCTCGCCGTCACGCGCGATCACGATCCCGTTCAGCTCGAGCCCGTCGTGGAAGCCCTCGACGATCGCCTCCCCGGTGGGCGACTCGGCCAGCGCCACGTGCAGGTGCGCGTCGAGCTCGTCCTCCGACTCGACGTAGAAGATGCCGCGCTGCCCGCCAGAGTCGGCCGGCTTCAGCACGGCCGGCACGCCGACGGTGTCCAGAGCGGCGCGGGCGCTCAGCAGGTCGCGCGCGCCCGCGAAGCTCGGCTGCGGCACACCCGCGTCGGCGAGTGTCCGGCGCATCGCGATCTTGTGCGTCATCAGGTACGCGGTCTCGTTGCCGATCCCGGGCAGCCCCAGCGCCTCGGCGACCGCGGCCACGACCGGCACCGCTCGGTCCGCCGACACCGTCAGGACGCCGTCGACCGCATGGCGGCGCCCGACGTCGGTGACCGCGGCGACATCCGTGAAGTCCACCGCCTCGCCGGCGTCGGCCACGGCGAGGCCGGGCGCGTCCGGGTTGCGGTCGACAGCGACCACCCGATGGCCGAGCTCCTTCACCCGCAGGATCGCGCGACGTTGGTGGCGCCCCGCGCCGACGAAGAGGATCGTGCTCACGTCGGGCGCGATGCTACCGCGGCGCTCGCCGGATCGGCCCGCTCAGGCGTTCGGATTCGTGTTGAAGCCCGGGACGAGGAAGCCGAGCTTCTTCGCGCGCGAAATCTGGCAGCCGTTCTTGGCGGAGAGAGCGATCCAGACCCGCTTCCCCCCGAAAGTACCGACGATCTGCGCCTCCTGGGGACCGCCGTAGATCTCCGTGCACATCGCCCTTGGCGAGATGCGGCCGAACGGCGCCTTGAGGGCGCCGAGCTTGTCGCAGGCGGCAGCAACCTTCGGCAGTGTGCCTCCGTTCGGGTCGCAGCGCAGCGTCCACGTCTTCGCGTCGCCGCGCTCATGCCCCTGGGGCCAGAACGTGATCTTGAGGTTGGTCGAGTCGGCGGCCGAGGCCGAAGCGCCTGCGCCGCAGCCGACGAGCGCTGCGATTACCGCTAGCAGGACGGCGATCCGCATCGGGAAACAGCGTAGCGCGTCGATACACTCGCCGCGTGCTTCGGGGCAAGCGAATCCTCATCACGGGCGGAGCCGGCTTCATCGGCACGACGCTCGCCCGCCGCCTTGTCGACGAGAACAACGTCATCGCCGCCGACAACCTCCACCGAGACGCGCTCTCCGGCACGCCGCTCGCCGAGCATCCGAACTTTACGTTCCACCAGGCGGACGTGCTCGACCTCGATGCGATGCACGAGCTCGCGCGCGGCTCGACCCACATCGTCCACTGCGCCGCGATCGCCGGCGTCGACACGGTGCTCGAGAGCCCGGTGCGCACGATGCGCGTGAACGTGATCGGCACCTACAACATGCTCGAGGCGGCGATCGGCACGCTCGACACGGTTGAGCGGTTCATCGACTTCTCGACGAGCGAGGTCTTCGGGACGCACGCGTTCCGCGTCGAGGAGGGCCAGGTGTCGACGATCGGCTCCGTCGGCGAGGCCCGCTGGACGTACGCGGTCTCCAAGCTCGCGGGCGAGCACATGGCGCACGCCTACCACGACGAGCTGAAGCTCCCCGCCGTCACCGTCCACCCCTTCAACGTCTTCGGTCCGGGGCAGATCGGCGGCGGCGCCATCCGCGCGTTCATCGAGGCGGCGCTCGTGGGGCGCGACCTGACGATCCACGGCGACGGTTCGCAGATCCGCGCCTGGTGCTACGTCGACGACATGGTCGAGGGCTGCCTCGCCTGCCTGGAGGCGCCCGACGCCGTCGGCCAGGCGTTCAACATCGGCAACCCGCGCGCCACGGTGACGATCTACGACCTGGCGCAGCGGATCAACCGGCTCGCGGGTGGGACGGGCGACATCACCTTCCAGCCGCTCCACTACGCCGACGTCGAGCTGCGGATCCCGAACGTCGAGAAGGCGCGCGAGGTGCTCGGCTTCGAGGCGAAGGTCGACCTCGACGAGGGCCTAGAGAAGACGATCGCGTGGTATCGAGAGAAGACTCCCGCGTCCGTCTAGCGTTTCCCGAGCTCGGAGAGGACGAGCTCGCGGAGGTGCGCGCCGTGCTCGAGTCGGGCGCGCTGACGATGGGCCCGAAGGTCGAAGAGCTCGAGCAGCTCGTCGCCGCCGCGTGCGGGGTCGAGCACGCCGTCGCGGTTTCGAACGGCACTGCCGCGCTCCACCTGGCCGTGCTCGCGCTCGGGATCGGGCCCGGCGACGAGGTGATCGTGCCCGCCTACACGTTCCCGGCGACCGCGAACGTCGTCCGGCTCGCCGGCGCGACCCCGGTGCTCGTGGACGTCGACCCGGCCACCTTCAACCTCGACGTCGCAAAGGTCTACGAGGCGGTGACGGCCCGGACGAAAGCCGTCCTCGCCGTCCATCTCTTCGGCCGACCGCTCGACTGGGAGGAGCTGCAGAACGCGGTGCCGCCGGAGGTGCTGCTGCTCGAGGACGCCGCCGGAGCGCTCGGCGCGCGCTGGCGCGGGATGCCCTGCGGCGGCCTCGGGACGATGGGCTGCCTCTCCTTCCACCCGCGGAAGATCGTGACCACGGGAGAGGGCGGGGCGGTGACGACGAGCGACGCCGACCTGGCGGCCTCGATCCGCCGCCTGCGCCACCACGGCCTCGATCCCACCGCAGACATCGTCCAGCCCTCCACGAACTACCGGCTAGCGGACATTCTCTGCGCGGTCGGGATCCCGCAGCTGCGGCGGCTCGACGAGCTGCTCGCCGGGCGGACGCGGATCGCCATGGGGTACGCGGAGCGGCTTGCCGGCGTCGTCGAGCTGCCGGACGCCGACGAGGGTGACACCCACGGCTGGCAGGCCTACGTGATCCGGCTCGACCGCCGCGTCGAGGCGATGGAGACGTTGCGGGCGGAGGGAATCGAGGTGCAGATCGGCACGTACGCGCTTCATCACCTCGCTGCCTATCGCGACCAGGGTCCCTTTCCCGGAGCAGACGCAGCGTTCGGGCGCGCGCTCGCGCTGCCGCTCCATTCGCGCCTGACCGAGGCGGAACTCGATCGCGTCGCGGCGGGCGTCGGCCGATTCGCTTGACACGAGAGTGTTGTGAGTGAATACTCACTTCCGATGACGACAACATTGAGGCAGACGGCGGGCGAACGGCGCCAGGCGGTGCTCGACGCGGCGACCCATGAGTTCGCGCTCAAGGGACTCCACGGCACCTCCACGGACGACATCGCCCGGGAGGCCGGGATCTCGCAGCCGTACCTGTTCCGGCTCTTCGGCTCGAAGAAGGGCCTCTATCTTGCTGCGTGCCAGCGCTGTATCGACGAGCTCTACGCCGTCTTCGCCGAGGCCGCCCGCGACAGGTCGGGCGAGGACGCCCTGCACGCCATGGGTGAGGCCTTCGGTGAGCTGATGCAGAACCGCGACCGGCTGATGCTGATGCTGAAGTCGTGGACCTCCTGCGACGACGAGGAGATCTGCCGCATGAATCGAACGTGCTGGCGCAATCTCGTCGATCTCGCCGAACAGGCCTCCGGCGAGCCGCCCGAGGTCGTGACTCGCTTCTTCGCGAACGGGACGCTGATCTCGATCCTGATGTCGATGAATCTGCTCGAGGATCCCGAGCCGTGGGCGAGCCGCCTCCTGGCATCGTGCAAGGAGGGGATGCAGGCGTGACTGCTTCCCTTTTTTTACCAGTTCGAGATAGTGACGACTTACTCAGCTTAGAAAGGAACTGACTCGATGTCCGCTAAGACGAAGACGATCTGGACCTTCGTGATCACGTCAGTCGCGCTGTTCATGGTCACGCTCGACAACCTCGTGGTCACGACGGCAATCCCGGTGATCCGCAAGGACCTCAATGCCTCCCTCGAAGACCTGGAGTGGACGGTGAACGCCTACACGCTCACGTTCGCGGTGCTCCTGCTGACCGGCGCGGCGCTCGGTGACCGCTTCGGCCGCAGGCGCGTCTTTGCCCTTGGCATCGGCGTTTTCACGCTCGGCTCGATCGCCGCAGCGCTCGCTCCCAACGTCGAGGCGCTGAACCTCGCCCGGGCACTCCAGGGCCTTGGCGGCGCGATCGTGATGCCGCTGACGCTGACGATCCTGAGCGCCGCCGTGCCGAAGGAGAGGCGCGGGCTCGCGCTCGGTGCTTGGGGCGGCATCAGCGGCCTCGCGGTCGCGTTCGGGCCCGTCGTCGGCGGCGCTGTCGTGCAGGGCCTTTCCTGGCAGTGGATCTTCTGGCTGAACGTGCCGATCGGAGTCCTGCTGATCCCGCTTGCACTGTCGCGCTTGCAGGAGACGTTCGGGCCGGGGGGCAGGCTCGACCTCGTGGGTCTCGGGCTCGCCAGCGCCGGTCTCTTCGGCATCGTTTGGGCCTTGATCCAGGGGAACGGCCGGGGCTGGACGAGTCCCGAGATCGTGGCCTCGCTCGCGATCGGCCTTGCCCTCGTGGCGGCGTTCGTCGCCTGGGAGTTGCGGACGGCGGCGCCGATGCTGCCGATGCGCTTCTTCCGCAAGCCGGCGTTCGCGCTCGCCAACGTCTCGTCGCTGTTCATGTTCTTCGGGATGTTCGGCTCGATCTTCCTGCTCTCGCAGTTTTTCCAGACCGTTCAGGGCTACTCGCCGCTTGGTGCCGGGCTGCGGATCCTGCCCTGGACGCTCGCGCCGATGTTCATTTCCCCGCTCGCCGGCGCCCTCTCAGACCGGATTCCCGGGAAGACGCTCGTCGGGATCGGCCTGTCTCTGCAGGCGATCTCGCTCGCGTGGATGGGTCTCGTCACCACCCCGACCGTGGCCTACTCCGCGCTGATCGCGCCCTTCACGCTCGCCGGGATCGGCATGTCGCTCTTCTTCGCACCGATGGCGAACATCGTTCTTTCGGCCGTGCGGCCGGAGGAAGAGGGTCAGGCATCGGGAGCCAACAACGCGGTTCGCGAGCTGGGCGGCGTCTTCGGCGTGGCCGTACTCGCCTCGGTGTTCATCACCTGGGGCGGCTACGAAAGCGCTCAGGCGTTCACGGACGGCATGAATCCGGCCCTGATCATCGGCGGGGTCGTGGTCGGCCTGGGAGCGCTGGCCGCATTCGCGATCCCCGGCCGTCCGCAACAGACCGAGGCAGCCGTGCCGCTGGTCGAGGCGGCCTAGCAGGGCGCTCGGCTGAGACCGAGCTTCGGGGTTGCCGCCGCTAGCGCAGCGGCAACCAGGGCGAGCATTGCGAAAGCCGCCCGAAGGCCGATCAGCTCCGCCAGGCCGCCCACGAGCGGCGGTCCGACCAGGAAGCCGAGGTAACCGATCGTCGTCGCGGTCGCGACGGCAGATCCCCGCTCGCCAGGCTCTCCGCTGCGGCCCGCGGCACCGAAAAGCGTCGGCGCCGCAATTGAGATGCCGACGCCCCCGATGAAGAAGGCGGCGACGGCGACCCAAACGTTCGGGGCGAGCGCCGCTGCGACGAGCCCGACGAGCGCAACACAGACAGCTCCGGCGAACAGCAGCGCGTCCGCGAGCCGCCGCTCGAGCGCCTGGCCGGAGAATCGCCCGAGCATCATCGCTCCGCCGTAGGCGGCCGGTGCGAGCGCGCTCACGAGCGGGCCGGCGTCGAGATCCCGTTCGAGGAAGACCGCACCCCAGTTCTCCATCCCGCCCTCGATCACGAAGGCGGCGGCGCACGCGATGCCGAACGGAATCGCAGCCCTGCTCAGCCGGGGGCGGCCCGGCCGCGCCGGTTGCGGAGCGACACGTGGATGGTCGAGGTTCAGCACGGCGGCGACGAGCAGGACGACGGCAATGCCGCCGAGCACCAGCAGCCGGTCGGCGTTCGCCTCGCGCGCGAGCCCGACGCCGAGCGCGCCGACGAGGATCCCGGCGGAGAAGAGTGCATGGGCAAGCTGCATCAGCCGGGCGCCCCGGCTCGCTTCGAGCTCGGCAACCGCGCCGTTGATCCCGACATCGACAGCCCCGGACGCTGCACCCAGCGCGAGGAGCGCGGCCGCGAGCGCAACCGGCGAGTGCGCGAACGCCGGCAAGACGGCGGCGGCCGCGAGCCCGACCAGCAGCACGGGAGTGAGGCGGTGTCCGCGCCGGTCGACCGCGCGGCCGGTGAAGAGCATCGCCGGCACCGCGCCGATCGCGATGAAGAGCAGGGCGAGCCCGAGCTCTCCCTTCGACGCGCCGACCGCAGTCTGCACGGCAGGCAGGAGCGCCGCCCAACCGCCCCAGAGCACTCCGAACGCGAAGAAAGCCGCGAGCGGCCCGCGCCGCCTCACACGCGGTCCCAACCGTCCGGCAGCCGCGGGATCGGCCAGGCGGGATCCGGCCGCCAGCCTTCCCAGCCGGTTGGGAATGGCCACTCCTCGAGGACGCGGGCCGCCTCTGCGCGGACTGCGGCCGCGTCGAGCAGCCCGAGCGCTGCGGCCTGCACCAGCTCGTCCTCGTCCTTCCACTCGTAGGAACCGTCGGGTCTGACGATCAGGTCGAGCTTCTCGTCGAAGGTGTCGAAGCCGACCGGCGAGCGCCGCAGCGGCTGCTCGAAGTTCACGTACCAGTACGCGAAGCGGCCCGTCGTCCAGTGCGGATAGATCGAGTGCCCGCGGCCGGGTCGTGCGAGGCACAGGGCGTCGTTGCTGGCGGTCGTCGGTTCGAGCTCCCAGGTGTCGCGCGGGATCCGGATGCGCGTGCCGTGCTCGTCCACGGGCAACATCGCCGGCGACCCCGGCGGCATCCACAGCGCGACGAGCTCCGGCGACTCCTCGACGATCCGGCAGGCCTGCGCGCGCCAGACGCGGCCGCGATGCACGTCGCGCCAGACTGCGTCGGTACGCTCCTTGCCGCCCATGTCCGATCCCGGCCTCTCCGTCGTCGTCACGCTCCTGAACGAGGAAGGCTCGCTCGAGGAGCTCTACCGGCGCACCGTAACCGCGCTGAATGGGAAGCCGTTCGAGCTGATCCTCGTCGACGACGGGTCGACGGACGGCACCTGGGCAGCGGTCGAGCGGTTGCACGCCGCCGACCCGCGCGTCCACGCAATCCGCTTCAAGCGCAATTTCGGCCAGCACCCGGCCATGCACGCGGGCCTCTCGCGGGCCCGCGGCGAGATCGTGGTGACGATGGACGGCGACCTGCAGAACGAGCCGGAGGACATTCCGCGTCTCGTCGCCGCGGTCGAAGCCGGCGCCGACGTGGCGAGCGGGCGGCGCGCCGCCCGCAACGACTCGTGGGGACGCACCCTCCCGAGCCGCCTGATCAACGGCATGCTGCGCCGCTTCACCGGCGTCTCGATCTCCGACTTCGGGTGCGCGTTCAACGCCTACCGGCGCACAGCGTTCGTGCCGATGCTGCCCGCGATCGGGAAGCAGAAGTTCACGAAGGCACTCGTCCTCTCCGGCGGCGCCTCGGTGGTCGAGGTCGACGTCGGCCACTCGGCCCGCTCCGGCGCGTCTCGCTACTCGCCGCTCCGGCTGACACGGCTCGCGCTTCACGTCCTCGCCGGCTTCTGGCCACAGCCGATTCAGTGGATCGGGATCGCCCTCGGCGTCGTCTGCACCCTGCTCGCGGCCGGGCTCGGGATCTACGGCGTCTGGTACTGGATCGATCGCTCGAACTTCCCGGGACCGCTACTCGGCGGCGTCGCCGTCCTGTTCATCCTCGGGATCCAGGGCTTCATCCTCGCCCTCGTCGGCGAGTACCTAGGCAGAATCCAGCGCGAGGTCGAAGGGCGGCCTCTCTACTCGATCTCGGAGGAGCTGTGAGCAAGCGTGTATTGGTGACCGGCGGGGCTGGGTTCATCTCGTCGAACTTCATCCGGCACCTACTGGCGCACACTGGTCACGAGGTCGTCTCGCTCGACGCGCTCACCTACGCGGGCAACCTCGAGAACCTCGCGGACGTGATGAGCCATGAGCGGCTCTCGTTCGTGCACGGCGACATCCGCGACCCGGAGCTGGTCGCAACGCTTGTCGCCGAGGTGGACGTGATCGTAAACGCCGCCGCCGAGTCGCACGTGGAGAAGTCGATCGAGGAGGGTGCTTCCGAGTTCGTCACCACCAACGTGGAGGGAACGCAGATCCTGCTCGACGCGATCCGCCGCACCCCGGTCGAGCGCTTCATCCTGATCAGCTCGAGCGAGGTCTACGGGACGGCGGAGTACGCGCCCATGGACGAGGAGCACCCGCTCAAACCACGCTCGCCGTATGCGGCGACGAAGGCGGGGGGCGACCGGCTCGCCTACTCCTACTACGTGACGTACGGCCTACCGATCGTGATCGTGCGCCCATTCAACAACTACGGCCCCCGGCAACACCCCGAGAAGGTGATCCCGCGCTTCATCACGCAAGCGCTCACCGGCGAGCCGCTGACGATTCACGGCGACGGCCACGCGAGCCGCGACTGGCTCTACGTCGACGACGACGCCGAGGCGATCGAGGCGATCATCGCCGCGGACATCGATGGCCTCGCCGGCGAGGTCGTCAACGTCGCGACCGGGATCGACATCTCGGTCCGCGACGTCGCCGATTCGGTGCTCGCGGCGGTCGGCGCCGACGCGGAGAAGGTCTTCGTCGAGGAGCGGCTCGGCCAGGTCGACCGCCATATCGGCTCGACCGACAAGCTCGAGCAGCTGACCGGCTGGCGCGCGAGGACGAGCTTCGAGCACGGGCTGGAACAGACCGTCGAGTGGTACCGCGAGAACGAGGGCTGGTGGAAGGCGCTCCGCACTCGCCACAGCGTCTCCTCGTCCTAGGAGCGGGACCCGCGCAGATCGGGCTCCTGCGCGCGGCACGCGAGCGCGGCCTCTTCGTGATCGCGGTCGACCGGGACTCCGCGGCGCCTGGCTTCGCCTATGCGGACAAGCGCGCGCTCGTCTCGACCGAGGACGAGCCGGGCATCGACCGGCTCGCCCGCGCCGAGTCGGTCGACGGGATCATCTCGCCCGGAGGCGACTGGCCCGTCGGGGTAGCCGCGCGGGTCGCGGAGCGGCTCGGCCTCCCGCACCCAATCGACGGCGCGACCGCAGCGCTGGCGACGACGAAGTCGCGACAGCGGGAGCGTTTTGCCGCGGACCGTGTCCCGCAGCCGCGGCTGCTGGAAGAGCCTAGGGCCCCGTGTGTCGTCAAGGCGCCAGACCGGCAAGGGCAGCGCGGGCTCACGTTCGTGCGGACGGAGGATGAGGTTTCCGGAGCGATCGAGGCAGCGGTGGAGGCATCCCGGAACGGCACCTACATCGTCGAGGAGTACGTGGACGGCCCCGAGGTGACGGTCAACGCGGTCTCCGTCGACGGCGTCTTCAGCCCGCTGGCGGTCACGGATCGGTTGACCGCCGATCCACCTGCGTTCGGGGTCGCGCTCGCACACGTCTGGCCTTGTGTTGGAGCAACGCAAACTCCGATCGAGGCCGCCCGCGCTGCCGCCGAGGCGCTCGGGATCCGGAACGGGCCGACCTACACGCAGATCCGGCTTGGGGCAGCCGGACCGCAAGTGGTGGAGCTGGCTGCACGGCTCGGCGGCGGCCAAGACGCAGAGCTCGTGGAGGCCGCGACGGGGGTGCGGTTGAACGACCTCGCGCTCGACTTCGCCCTGGGCGAGCGCATAAGTGTCGTTCCCACGCAGAGTCTCGTCGGCGGCGCCTGTGTTCTGTTCCTCGTCGCGCCCGAAGGCGAGCTGCGGGCGGTGGAAGGCCGCGAGGAGGCGCACGCGGCCGAGGGTGTGCTCGACGTGCGGATCTACCGTGAGCCGGGCTACACCTTCGGGCCGCTCCTGCGTGGAGCCGACCGCGCGGGTGCCGTCCTCGCGGTCGGGGAGAGCCGCGACGAGGCGCTCGCGCTCGCTCGCGCCGCCGCCGACGCAATACGCTTCCACACCACATGAAGGTCGTCGCATGACAAGGGAGACGCAACTGGGCTTTCAGCCGCCGTCGATCGGCGAAGAGGAGATCGAGGCTGTCGCAGACGCCCTCCGCTCCGGCTGGCTGACGACCGGCCCGCGCGCCGCGCTGCTCGAGGAACGGATGGCGGAGTACCTCGAGGCCAAGCACGTGCTCGCCGTCGCCTCGGGGACGGCCGCGATGCACCTCGCACTCGTCGCGCTGGGCATCGGACACGGCGACGAGGTGATCACGACGCCGATCACCTGGCCGGCGACCGCGAACGTGATCGTCCACGCCGGTGCGACACCCGTGTTCGTCGACGTGCGCGAGGGTGACCTCAACATCGACCCGGTGCTCGTCGAGGCAGCGGTGAACGAACGGACGAAGGCGATCATGCCGGTGCACCTCGCCGGCCAGCCCTGCGACATGGGCCCGATCTGGGCGTTCGGCATCCCCGTGATCGAGGATGCGGCGCACGCGGCCGAGAGTGCCTACCGCGGCCGCAAGCTGGGCGGGCTGTCCGAGGCGACCTGCTTCTCGCTCTACGCGACGAAGAACATCGCCGCGGGCGAGGGGGGCCTGATCTCCACGAACGACGACAGCGTCGCCGAGGCGATCCGCAACCTGCGCCTGATGCGCCGGGGGGACGGCTCGCGGTACGACATCACCGTCCCCGGCTACAAGGCGAACCTCTCTGACGTGCTCGCCGCGATCGCGCTCGTCCAGCTCGACAAGCTGCCTGAGCACACGGCCGCGCGTGAGCGCCAATTCGCGCTCTACGACGAGGGGATCGCTCGCCTGGACGGGATCGACCCGCTCGCGCGTGACCCCCGCGATACGCACGCGCGCCACCTCTACGTCGTCCGGGTCGAGAAGAACCGCTTGGGCTTGACGCGCGACGAGCTCCAGCGGGCGCTTGCCGCCGAGCGGATCTCGACTTCGATCCACTTCCTGCCGGTGCACCGGCTCACCTGGTACCGCGAGCGCTTCCCGGATCAGCCGTCCCTGCCGGTCGCCGAGCGGGCGGGCGATGAGATCCTTTCGCTGCCGCTCTCGCCCGCGCACTCCGACTCCGACATCGCCGACGTGCTCGAGGCGTTGGAGCGGATCCGCGACCGCGGGCCTCTAACGTAATGAGGCCTCGTCGTCGGGGTGCGCTGGGTGGTGCTAGGCAAGGACGCAGGGAGCGTCGATATGCAGGCATATCGGCGCGACTGAGGACGCCGCATCGCACCGCCCAGCGTGCCCCGGCGGCTCAGAGCTTCATTGCGTTAGAGGCCCTCGCATGAACAGGCGGCTTCGTGTTGCCGCGACGCTCCTGCTGACGGGACTCGCCGTCGCGTACCTCGTCTGGAAGATCGACGTCGGCCAGACCGCCGACGTGCTCGCGGACGCCAACCCCTGGTGGTTCTTGCTCGCGGTCGCGATCATGACGCTCACCGTCGTCCCGATGGCCGAGCGTTGGCGCCGGCTGCTCGTGTCGCAGGGGATACGCGAGCGGCTGCCCTGGCTGACGCGCGCCTATCTCGTGGCGTACACCGCGGGCCAGATCCTGCCGACGTCGATCGGTGGTGACGCGGTGCGGATCGTCGAAACGTCGCGACGCCATCCGGCCCGGCTGGGCGGCATCTCCGCGATCGTGTTGCTCGAGCGGGCGCTCGGCGGTGCCGCAACCGTCCTGCTCGGCGCCGTCGGCTTCCTGCTCGCGATCGGCCGCTACGACGTGGGGGCCTACCTTTGGATCGAGGGCGCCTTCGTGCTCGGGACGTTCCTGCTCGCCTTCCTGTTTTTCTCGCGCTCGGCCCGGCCGCTGCTCCGTCTCGCGGCGCCGCTGCTCGCTCGTCTGCGGCTCGAGCGGCCCGTGCGGGCTGTCTACGACGGCGTGCATGTCTTCCGAGAGCGCACAGGCCTGCTGGTGGCGCTGTTCGTGTTCACAATCGCGATTCAGGCCGTTCGCGTGCTCGCCATCTGGGCGGCGGCGCGCGCGGTCGGGATCGACCTTTCGCCGCGCATCTACTACGTGATGGGCCCCCTCTTTTTCCTGGTGCTGCTCGTCCCGTTCACGCTCAACGGCTTCGCGGTGCGCGAGGCGTTCTTCGTCAGCTTCCTCGGCCAGCTCGGTGTCGACCCGGAGGCCGCGTTCGCCGCCGGCTTCCTCTTCTTCCTCGTCACCGTCGCGATGGCGCTCCCCGGCGGCGCGATCCTGCTCGCTGAGGGGCTGCGCGGCCGTCCAAGCCAGACGCATGCCTGACGCCAGCGCCGTCGTTGTCACCTACAACGCGCTGCCGTGGGTCGAGCAGTGCCTGGACAGCGTCCGCGGCGAGGAGACCGTCGTCGTCGACAACGGCTCGACCGACGGCACCGTCGACGTCGTCCGCGACCTCTTCCCCAACGCGCGGGTGCTCGAGCAGGAGAACCTAGGGCTCGCCGCCGGGTGGAACGCGGGGATCGCTGCGGCGTCCGGCCGCTACTTCCTGCTCCTGAACGCCGACGCGTGGTTGACGGAGGGCTCGCTCGGGCGCCTCGTCATGCACGCTGACGCGCACCCGGAGGCAGCCGTGGTCGGCCCGCGCCTGCTGAACACGAACGGCACACTGCAGCGCTCGGTGCGCGGCGTCCCGACGCTCTGGCGGCTCGCGACCGAGTACTTCTTCCTCCGCAAGCTCGCGCCGGGCACCCGCCTCCTGAACGGGTTCTACGCGGGCGGCTTCGACCACGAAATGGCGCGCGAGGTCGAGGTAGTGATGGGCGCTTGCATGCTCGTCCGGCGCGAGGCAATCGAACATGTCGGCCCGCTCGACGACGCCTTCTTCCTCTTCAGCGAGGAGACGGACTGGTGTCATCGCTTCCGCCAGGCCGGGTGGCAGGTGCGCTTCTTCCCGGGCGCCGAGTGCGTGCACGTCGGCGGCGCCTCGCACGGCGGCCGCATGTTCCGCGAGAACGTGCGCGGGCACCTGCGTTTCCTCTTCAAGCACCGCGGCGTCCGCTATGCCGAGCGCGCCCGCCGGCTGCTGTGCTGGGCGCTGCGACTGCGCGCCGTCGTCTTCCGCGACGAGCGCGGCCGGATGTACCGCGACGCCTCCGCGTGGCTCGCCTCGGGGCGCGTGCCGGAGCTGCTCGACCGATGACGCTCCTGCGGCTCGCTCTCGCGACCGGGATCCTGCTGCTCCCGGGAGCCGTCGTGGCGCGGGCGCTCGGGCTGCGCGGCGCCTCGGTCACGCTCGCGTGGTCGCTCGTGCTCCTGTTCGGAGCGCTCGCGGTGACGTTCCTCGTGGGCGCCTCGCTGACACTGACGCTCGTGCTGCTGTTCGGGGCCGGCATCGTGGCGCTGCGCTTCGCCCGGCGCGCTCCACGCCCCGAGCGTCTTCCCGGTCGCTTGTGGATGCTCCGCGCGGGCATCTCACTCGGAGTCCTGCTCTGGTACGTCGCCGGTGAGATCGGCGGCGACGGCCTCTTCCACCTCGCCCGCGTGCGCAAGCTCGAGGCTTTCGATTCCCTCTCGCTCGACGCCGTGAACGAGTTCGCGGACGGCGGGCTGCATCCCGGCTACGCGTTCCCGCTCTGGCACGGCTTCCTCGCGCTCGTCGCACGTGTCTCCTTCCTCGACCCGGCAGACGTCGTTCTGCACGAGTCCTCGGTGCTCGCGCCGCTTGCGGTTCTCGTCGCGTACGAGGTCGGATATGCCCTCTTCCGCCGTGTCGGGCCCGCGCTCGCGGTCGTCTGCGCCCAGGTGGCCGTTACGGCATTCGCTCCCGCGCACGGGGGCGCCTACACCGCGCTCGGCCTGCCGGCGACAGCGTCGAGGCAGCTCCTCGTGCCTGCCGCGCTCGCGCTGGCGTTCGCCTACGTCGAACGGCCGACGCGGGCCCTACTCGCTTCGACCGCCGCCGCCGGATTCGCCCTGGCCGTGATCCATCCAACCTATGCGATCTTCCTCTGGCTCCCGTTCGCCGGTTTCCTCGTCGTCCGCGCGCTTGCGGCTAGGGACGAGGCGAGGAGGATCTTGGTCGCACTGGCCGCGCTCGTCGTCCCCGCCGCCGGCTTCCTCGCCTGGCTCCTCCCTGTCGTCCGGGACACGGTCTCGCATGCGCCCGGGAAGGACGAGCTGCAACGGGCGTTCGAGCAGTACGCCGGTCAGCTCGACGTCTTCTCCGACACGAGCTACCGGCTCGCGCCCGAGGTTTTCGGGCGGGCAGGTGCGGTGGCAATGGCCGCGCTCCTCCTGGTGCCGCTTGCGGGGCTCGCCCTGCGGCGGCGCTGGGCGGCCTACGTCCTCGGCGGCTTCCTCGCCGTGGCGGTGGTGATGCTGGTGCCGCTTTTCTATGTCCCCTTCTCCGACCTGGTCTCGATCTCGCAGTCACGCCGTGCCGCGGGTTTCTGGCCGCTCGCATTCGCGTTCGCGGGGGGTCTCACCGTGCTCGCGGCGATGCTGCGCTCGCTCCTTCTCCCGGCTGCGCTCCTGGCCGGGATCGCGCTCCAGCTCAGCTACCCGGGCGAGTTCGACTATCGCCTCGAGGACGGCGGGCCGGCGCTCGTGACCTGGTTCGCCGTCGCCGCGGGCGTCGCCGGGCTCGTCCTGGGGCTGCTCCGGCGGCCGGCCGTCGAGCGGCCGACCAAGCTCGTCGGTGCGGCCGCGGTCTTGTTCATACTCCCGATCGCCGTCCACGCAGCCTGGAACTGGAGCCCGTCGGACGCGCGCCCCCCGAGCCCGCTGACGCCTGGCCTCGTCCAGGCGCTCCGGGAGGACGTGCCGGAAGGAGCCGTCGTCTACTCCGATCTCGAGACGAGCTACCGGATCGCCGCCGACGCGCCGGTGTACGTCGCCGCCGCGCCGCCGAGTCATGTCGCTGACACGGAGAAGAACCGGCCCTATGCGCGACGCGAGGCGACCATCCGCTTCTTCGAGACAGGCGACCTGTCGATCCCTCGCGACGCGGGAGCGGACTGGGTCGTCCTCGACCGGAGTCGCTACGACCTGGCAACGGCGCTCGAGCAGGTCTACGCCGACGAGCGCTACACGCTCTACCGGCTGCCGTAGCCGCCCCGGGCGTCTCATGTTGGCGAAAACAGGCAAAAAACACCAAGCTACTGCTAGAGTGGGCGCATGCCCCGGGCGAGCACAATCGAGCAGGCCGCACGGCGCGTCGTCGCATTGCGGCGGATCGCGCCCGCGGTGTCGGACGCCCGCGAGTCGCGCCGGCTCGACCGGATGTTGCGCGAGTTGCGGCGCGAGCTCGGCTTTTCCGTCCCCAAGACGCGGGCCGCGGCGGTCCTTCGCGTCTCGGTGAACGCGCTCGACCGGTGGATCGCAGCAGGGCGGTTGCCGACGGTCAGGCGCCCCGGCTCCGCGAGGGAGGAGATCGACGCGGATGCGCTGGTCGACCTTGCCATCGAGGTGGAACGGCTGCGCGAGGAGGGGGTCGAGCGCGGTGTGCTCGCGGCGGCATTCGCCCGGCTCGCCCTCGAGGGCAAGCCCGCGGCGCGGCCGCGTCCGAACATGCCGGCGCGAGAGTTACGAGCGGACTATTGCAGGACGACTCCGCTCGAGCGGCTGCGGACAGGAGCCGAGCTCGCCTATGTCGCCACGTTGCTCGCCGGTCGCGCGCGCGACCGCCGGCGCGCTGGGATGAGCGGATGATCGAGTCCGAGAGCCCGCTGCGCTTCTTCCCGCTGCTGAAAGTATTGCGGGACCACGGCGTCGAGTTCGTCGTCATCGGTGGGTTCGCGGTTGTCCTCCACGGCGTCGAGCGGGCCACGAAAGACGTTGACGTCGTTCCGGAGCAAAGCCGCGAGAATCTCGCTCGGCTCTGGGACGCTCTCGTCGCCCTCGAGGCACGCCCGGACGAGCTGGCCGACTTCCGTCTCGAGGAGATGCCGATGCCCTTCTCGCTGGAAGGGCTCATCGAAGGCGGTGGCAACTGGGTGCTGATGACCCGGCTTGGCCGGATCGACGTGATGCAGTGGGTCGCGGGCGTCGAGAGCTACGACGAGCTGCGGGCGAATGCCGCGAGCGACGAGGTGCCGGAGGTCGGCGGAGCCGTCTGGTTTGCCGGCCTGGACGACCTGCTCGCGATGAAGCGCGAAGCGGGCCGGCCGCAGGATCTGATCGACATCACCGCCCTGCGGATGGCGCACGGGCTCGAGGAGTAGCGCGGAGTACCATCGCCCGGAATGAAGGTGCTGCTCGTCACGCTCTACTGGCCGCCGGCGGGAGGCGGCGGCGTCCAGCGGCCGCTCAAGTTCGCGCAGTACCTGCCGGCACTCGGGCTCGAGACGCACGTGCTTGCGCCCGACGACTCAAAGTGGATCCATGAGGACGCCGACCTGCGCGTCCCGACACAGGCGTGGGTACACCGCGCGCGCTACCTCGGGCCGAAGGGCCGCCGTCCGGCGGAGGAGCTGCACGGGAAGAAGGGACTCGGACGCGCGCTCGTCCAGGCGCGGCTCGTCTCGCGCCGGCTGCTCGTCCCGGACGAGAACGTCAGCTGGAATCTGACCGCGATCCCGGCCGCGATCCGGATCGCCCGTACGGAGTCGATCGACGTCATCGTGACGACCTCGCCGCCGAACTCGATCCACCTCGTCGGCGCCGCGGTGAAGAAGGCGACCGGCATCAAGTGGGTCGCCGACTTGCGCGACTCGCTCGTCGCGCACCCCCATCGGCGCGCCGAGAGCCTGGCGGTGCGCGCTAAGGAGAAGGTCGACCACGGCGTTGCGCGCCTCGTCGCCCACTCCGCCGACGCGATCACCTGTGTCTCCGACGCGATCGCCGAGGAGGCGCGGAGCTTTTCACCGCGCGGCCGGGTCGTAACGATCTCGAACGGCTGCGACTTCGACGACTTCGCCGGACTCGAATACACGCCCGGCAAACGCTTCCGGATCACGCACACCGGCAGCTTCTTCGGCAAGCGCGACCCGCGCCCGTTCCTGACCGCGCTCGACGAGTCGGGGCTCGACGTCCAGGCGCGCTTCCTCGGCGACTTCCGCTCCTCCGACCGGGAATGGGCAGCCGATCGTGGGCTGATTTCTGGAACTTCAGGTGACCGGCTCGAGCTGATCCCCTATGCGCCGCGCCAGGCGGCGCTCGAGCTCCAGCGTGACTCGGAGGCTCTGCTGCTCCTGATCCCCGACGCGGGAGGACGCGGCAAGGGCGTGCTCTCCGGGAAGGTGTTCGAGTACCTTGCGGCCGAGCGGCCGATCCTCGCCGCGGTGCCGCCTGACGGCGCGGCCGCCGCGCTGATCCGCGAGACCGGCGCGGGGGTCGTCTCGCCGCCCGATGACGTCGAGGCGCTGAAGCGGGCGCTCGCGGAGCTGCACGAGCGCTTTGCCAACGGGGGCTTGTCGGCGACCGACATCCCGGAAGAGACGCGCTACCGCCTCTCGCGGCGCGCGCGCGCCGAGGAGCTGGCGGAGCTCCTCCGCTCGCTGTGACCGCTCGGCCCGGCCCCGTCGTCGACGCGCTCTTCTTCGCCACCGTCTTCACGGTCACGTTCGCGAAGCTCCAGTGGGAGGTCGCGGGCACGCTGAGCCTCTCCGACGTCCTGACCGGCGTCTTCCTCGTCGCACTGGCGGGGACGCGGATCGGAACGGGCGACCGTCGGCTCGCCTGGGGTGCCGCGGCGGCAGCGCTCTTCTTCGCCGCCTTTCTCCTCGTCTACCTGGTGGGGTTCTTCAACCTCGAGACCGAGCAGGCGCTCGCCCAGTGGGCCAAGGGGATGGTCAAGTTCCTGCTCCACTTCCTCTTCCTCGTCGCCGGGATCGCCTACCTCGTGCGGCGGAGCGAGCGCTTCTACTGGACGGCGCTCGGCGTCTTCATGGCCGGTTTCGTCGCGAACGCTGTCTACGGTATCGTCCAACTCGGCACCGCCGAGGTGCTCGGGATCAACCTCGACCAGTCGCTGCTCTCCCCGCTCACCGGCGGTGCGAGCCAGATCAACATCTACGGCGCGATCGAGGGGGAGAGCGTCTTCCGGCCGAACGCGCTCACGGGCGACCCGAACCACCTCGGGATCGAGCTCGTGATCCCGCTGCTCGTGCTGACACCCCTCTACCTGCGGCTCGAGCGCGGGCACCGGCTGAGGGTGCCACTCGCGCTCGTGCTCGCGTTCCTGCTCGTCGTCCAGCTCGCCACCCTGTCACGCTCCGGGCTGCTCGGGCTCGGTGCCGGCCTGCTCGTGCTCGCCGTCCCCTATCGCCACAAGCTGCTCTCGCGCGAGTTGTTGCTGCCGCTCGGCGCCGTCGCTGTCACGCTCGGCTTCGTGCTGGCGGCACGGTGGGAGTTCTTCGAGCAGGTACTCCGCTCGCGTGTCGACACCTCCGCCAACGGCACGTCGACGCACTTCGAGGTCTACGAGTTCATTCCGGACGTGCTCTCGTCAAACCCGCTCTTCGGGCTCGGCCTGAACAACTTCTCCGTCTACTACGAGTTCGTCACCGGCCGGACGAACTTCGGTCCTCACTCCTTCTACGTGGCGACGCTCGTCGAGACAGGCGTCGTCGGGACGGCGCTCTTTGTCGCCTTCCTCGTCTACGTCTTCAAGCGGCTCGGGCGGCTGCGCGCGATTGGCCGCGCGCTCTCCTCGCCACGGATCAGGCCGCTGGCGTGGGGGATGACGGCGGCGCTCGTTGGCACGATCGCGGCGAACGCCTTCTACCTGACGATGTCCTTCTACTACTTCTTCGCGTTCGCGATGCTCGCGCTCGCAGCGCCGATCGTCTTCGCGCGGCGCCTGTGAAGGTCGTTGTCGTGACGACGTCGTTCCCGCGTAACGAGCGGGACGTCGCCGGCCTGTTCGTGCACGACGCGGTCGAGGCGGCGCGGCGCGAGGGAGTCGCTGTCGAGGTCGTTTCGCCTGCCTCCTTCCGCCACTTCGGCATCGCCTACGGCCACGGCATCGTCGGCAACCTACGCAGGAGACCGTGGCTCGTGCTGCTCCTGCCCGCGTTTCTCGTCTCGTTCGCGCGCTCGGCGCGGCGAGCGGCGCGCGATGCCGACCTCGTCCACGCCCACTGGCTCCCCTC
>Ga0183260_10001291_pt1 | contig 21143 bp, 20 predicted proteins | sample AntDrymUQ4972206_2_FD_129768 | JGI IMG/M metagenome (GOLD analysis project Ga0183260, IMG submission 129768) | Polar desert sand microbial communities from Dry Valleys, Antarctica - metaG UQ497 (22.06) (version 2) (version 2) | ecosystem: Environmental > Terrestrial > Soil > Desert | place...
CGGTTCGAGGACGCCGGGCCACCGGAGACCGTGCCGCGTGAGCAAAACGTGAACATGCGGCTGCGCGGTGGGCGTACCGGCAAGCGCGCGGTGATCTGTGAGCAGCTGGAGCTGACCGACCTGATGAAGCCTTTCGACCTGGAGGTGTGGTACGGCGAACGCGTTGCGGTGCTGGGCTCCAACGGTTCGGGGAAGTCGCACTTCCTCCGGTTGCTGGCAGCCGGTGGCAGCGACCCCGACGTCGGGCACCGGCCGGTCGAGGACGTGGTGGTCCCGCCGGTACGGCACACCGGCAGGGCGCGACTCGGGGCGCGGGTGCGACCAGGCTGGTTCGTGCAGACGCATGAGCACCCGGAGCTGACGGGGCGCACGCTGCTCGAGGTGCTGCACCGCGGGGACGCCCACCGCAGCGGCATGCCGCGCGAGGAGGCGTCCCGGGCATTGGACCGATATGAGCTCGCGATCGCCGCCGAGCAGCGCTTCGACTCGCTGTCAGGCGGTCAGCAGGCTCGGTTCCAGATCCTGCTGCTGGAGCTCTCGGGCGCCACGTTGTTGCTGCTCGACGAGCCGACCGACAACCTCGACGTCCAGTCCGCGGAGGCACTCGAGGAAGGGCTCGAGCGCTTCGAAGGCACCGTGATCGGGGTGACGCACGATCGCTGGTTCGCCCGGGGCTTCGACCGGTACTTCGTCTTCGGTGCCGACGGGTCGGTGTACGAGTCCGACGAGCCGGTCTGGGACGAGGGACGCGTTGCGCGACTGCGATGAGTTCCGGTTGCCTGTGCAGTCATTCGACAGGATCCGAATAGGGAAGCGGGAACATGTCAGACACGTACAACCTCGGCCCGGCGGCGCAGCGGTTGAGTGCCCTGCTGGCTGGGCTGAGCGACGACCATCTCAGCGCATCAACGCCCTGCGAGGGGACCAGCGTCGGTGACATGGTCGATCATGTCGACTCGTTGTCTGCCGCGTTCATCCAATCAGCGGGCAAGGAAGCCGGCGAGGCGACGGGGCCACCACCGGCACCGGACGGCACACGGCTGAGCGGCGACTGGCGAACCAGTATCGCCGACCGGCTGCAGACGCTGGCAGCCGCCTGGGATTCGCCACAGGCGTGGGAGGGGATGACCCAGGCCGGGGGGCGCGAGATGCCTGGGGAGGTGGTCGGCAGGGTGGCGCTGGACGAGCTCGTCGTCCACGGCTGGAACGCCCGCGCCAGCGATCAGCCGTACGAACCCGACGAACGCTCGGTCACCGGTGCGCTGGAGTTCGTAGAAGGCGTCCGCGCCTCGGAGGGCGACGGGCCGCAAGAGGGACTGTTCGCCGCAGTCGTCCCGGTGCCTGAGGACGCGCCGGCTCTGGATCGGCTGCTCGGCCTCACCGGCCGCGACCCGAGCTGGCGGCCGCCGGCGGCGTGACGACGGCGACAATGTTCGGGTGACGAGCGGCGATCCCGTCAGCTTGGCGGAGCGCAGGGCCAGGTTGGCTCGCCGCCACCATCTTGCGCCCGGCGCGGCCGCCCCTGACGTCGGCGGCGCGGCACGATCGTTGATTGGTCTGCACTCCACCGACCCGGCGTCGGTGTACCTCTCGGCTTGGGCTCGCGTCCGCGACCTGACGCACGCAGACGTCGACCGCGCGCTGTACGAGGACCGCACCGTCGTAAAGCACCTTGCGATGCGCCGTACGGTGTGGGCTGTGGCGACCGAGCTGATGCCGGTCGTCCAAGCGGCGGCGAGCGTCGACGTTGCCCGCGTCCAGCGCCGCAATCTCTCGCGCGACGTCGTCAGAGCTGGGCTGACAGACGACGGTGAACGCTGGGTGGCGGAGGCCGAGGCGGCCACCGTGGCGGCGCTCGCGGAATTGGGTCCGACCTCCGGTCGGTCATTGACGAGCTTTGTGCCGGCGCTGCAGGCCAAGCTCCGCTACGGCGAAGGTGACAAGGCGCAGACCGTCGGAGTCGTCACCCGAGTCATGACGGTGCTGTCTGCCTCCGGCCAGGTCACCCGAGCACGTGCCGGTGGTGCCTGGCACGACCGCCAGCCGCGGTGGGTTCTCATGCGCGACTGGTGCCCGATGTGCACCCAACGGCCGCGGCTCGAGGCGCCGGGTGCCCGTGTGGAGCTGGCCCGGCACTGGCTGCGGGCGTTCGGGCCAGCCACACGAGACGACCTAAAATGGTGGACTGGTTGGACGGTGACGCAGACCAAGGCGGCGCTCAGCGATGCCGGGGTGGTCGAGGTGTTGTTGGACGACGGGCGAGATGCAGTCGTGCTCAACGATGATCACGAGCCAACGCAACCGGTCAGCCCGTGGGTAGCTCTTCTGCCGTCGCTCGACCCGACGACCATGGGTTGGAAGAACCGCGATTGGTATCTCGGGTCACATCGACGACTGCTGTTCGATCCATATGGCAACGCGGGACCGACCATCTGGAGCGATGGCCGGGTGGTCGGCGGATGGGGGCAGCGTTCCGACGGCCAGGTCGTCGTGCGGTTGCTGGACGACATCGGCACCGAGAAGATCGCTCAGGTCGACTCCGAGGCAAGCCGACTCAGCGAGTGGCTGGGCGGCGTATCGGTGCGGCCGAGCTTTCCGACACCCCTTCAACGCGAGTTGAGCGGCTGACACCGTGTACTCGCGCCCCCATACTTCACCTGGCCAAGCGTCACCTCACCCGGCGTACGCGCCGGGTGAAGTGCGGCGATACCAGGTTAACCTGGATAGGAGTTAGCGGTGCCCGCCGGCTTAGGTCCAGCGTTGCTGGCGGGGGACGAAGTCCAGCGTCCGGTCACCGGTGTAGATCTGCTTGGGGCGCGCGATTTTCTGCTCCGTGTCGTCGACCAGCTCCAGCCACTGAGCCAGCCACCCGGCCGTGCGTGGGATAGCGAACAGCACCGTGAACATCTCCGGCGGGAATGACAACGCCTCGTAGATGAGACCGGAGTAGAAGTCAACGTTGGGATACAGCTTGCGCTGAACGAAGTACTCGTCCTCGAGCGCGATCTGCTCCAGCTCGACGGCGATCTTCAGCAGTGGGTTGAACCCGGTCACCGCGAAGACGTCGTCGCATGCCTTCTTGATGATGGTCGCCCGCGGGTCGTAGTTCTTGTAGACGCGGTGCCCGAAGCCCATGAGGCGCTCCTTGCCGCTCTTCACCCCGTCGATGAAGTCGGGCACTTTGTCAATCGAGCCGATGCGGCGCAGCATCTTCAGCACCGCCTCGTTGGCACCACCGTGCAGCGGGCCGTAGAGCGCCGCAATGCCGGCTGCTATCGCTGAGTACGGATCGACCTGGCTGGACCCCACTGAGCGCACAGCGTTCGTGGAGCAGTTCTGCTCGTGGTCGGCGTGCAGGATGAACAGAACCTCGAGCGCCTTGACGAGCCGCTCGTCGGCGCGGAAGTTGTGCTCACTCATCTTGAACAGCATGCCGAGGAAGTTCTCGCAGTAGGACAGCTCGTTGTCGGGGTACACGTACGGCTTGCCCTGCGCGTGCCGGAACGACCAGGCGCCCAGCGTCGGCATCTTGGCGATCATGCGGACGATCTGCATGTGCCGGTTCGCTGGATCGGAGATGGTGCGCGACTCCGGGTAGAACGTCGACAGCGCCCCCACCGATGCCAGCAGCATCCCCATCGGGTGCGCGTCGTAGCGAAAACCCTCCATGAACGCCTTGACGTTCTCGTGCACGAACGTGTGGTAGGTGATCTCGTGAACCCACTTCTCGTACTCGGTCTGCGTCGGCAGCGCGCCATGGATGAGCAGGTACGCGACCTCGAGGTACGTGGATCCCTCGGCCAGCTGCTCGATCGGGTACCCGCGGTACTCGAGGATGCCCCTATCGCCATCGATGTAGGTGATCGAGCTTCGGCATGATGCCGTGTTGACGAAGCCGGGGTCGTAGACGGCCAGGCCGGGCTCGTCGGCCACCTTGATCTTCGCCAGATCGGCTGCCCGGATGGTGCCATCGGTGAGTGGCAGCTCGTAGGTGCGCCCGGTGCGGTTGTCGCACACGGACAAGGTGGGGTCGTCGGTGCTGGGGGTGTTGGCGCGCTCGTCGGACACGTCGGCACTCCTCGGGCAGTGGGCCGGGTGGGATCGGCGCAGACCAACCTATGCCGAAGCCGTCGTATGTCGAAACCGACCCAATCCGCTGACCCATATCGCGTGTTTTGACCCCGCCCGCGGCCGCCGAGTATTCTGGGCGGTCGTTGTGCGCACGTGGCACGCCGCCCCTGCAGGGGAGCCGATTCGATCACCAAAGGAACGAAGGTCAACCGCTGTGCGTACGTTCAGCCCGAAGGCCCGCGATGTCCAGCGTCAGTGGCACCTCATCGACGCAACCGACATCGTGCTGGGCAGGTTGGCAGTCCAGACAGCAACGCTGCTGCGTGGCAAGCACAAGCCAACGTTTGCCCCGCATGTCGACACCGGTGACTTCGTGATCATCGTGAATGCCGGGAAGGTGGCGCTGACTGGCAGCAAGCGCGACACCAAGATGGCTTACCGGCACTCCGGTTACCCCGGCGGATTGAGCTCGGTGCCGTACGGCGAGCTGTTGGACAAGGATCCGCGCAAGGCGGTCGAGAAGGCGGTGTGGGGCATGCTGCCCAAGAACCGCCTCGGGCGTGCCATGCTCAAGAAACTGAAGGTCTACGCCGGACCCGAGCACCCGCACAAGGCGCAGCAGCCGCAGCCGTTCCAGATCACCCAGATTGCGCAGTAAGGACACCTGTGACCGAAACCACCGCCGAAGCCGCCGACATCGAGTCGAGCGCCGTCGCCTACAGCTCGGAGAGCTCACCGTCGCCGGATGCACCGGCGCGACCGGCGACCATCGCTCCCTCCGGTGCCACCGGCCGCCGCAAGGAGGCTATCGCCCGGGTTCGTCTCGTACCTGGCTCCGGCCAGTGGTCCATCAACGGTCGTGACTTGGCGACGTACTTTCCCAACAAGGTCCATCAGCAGTTGGTTGGCGAGCCGTTCGTCCTCACCGATTTGGTGGACCGCTTCGATGTGATCGCCCGCCTCCAGGGCGGCGGCACGACCGGCCAGGCGGGCGCCCTGCGACTCGGTGTCTCGCGGGCGCTCAACGCCCTCGACGCCGAGGTCAATCGACCGCTGCTGAAGCGTGCCGGCCTGCTGACTCGGGACGCCCGCATCAAGGAGCGCAAGAAGGCGGGACTCAAGAAGGCCCGCAAGGCGCCGCAGTACAGCAAGCGCTGACCCGGCGGGACACCGTCCGTGGGGCGCATCTTCGGCACCGACGGCGTCCGTGGGGTCGCCAACCGTGACCTGACCGCTGAGCTGGCGCTCGACCTGTCGGTCGCGGCGGCTCACGTCCTTGGCGAGGCCGGGGCTTTTGCGGGGCACCGACCTGTCGCTCTCGTCGGTCGCGACACCCGTGCGTCGGGTGAGTTCCTCGAGGCCGCAATGGTGGCCGGACTCGCGTCGGCAGGCGTCGACGTGTGGACCCTGGGGGTGCTGCCGACCCCCGGAGTCGCCCACCTCACCGGGTATTTGGGTGCCGACCTCGCCGTGATGATCTCCGCCAGCCACAATCCGATGCCGGACAACGGCATCAAGTTCTTCGCCAAGGGCGGGCACAAGCTCGACGACGTCATCGAGGACGCCATCGAGTCACGGCTGCGTGAGCCATGGCAGCGACCGGTGGGTACGGCAGTTGGCCGGGTCCGGGCTCGAACGGACATGGTCCGGAGCTATGTCGACCACCTGGTGTCCACGATCGGCCATCCACTGCGAGATGTACGGGTGGTCCTCGACTGCGCCAACGGCGCGGCCAGTGAGGTCGCGCCGATGGCACTCGCCGCCGCCGGAGCGAAGGTGGTGACCATTCACGACGCACCGGATGGTCTGAACATCAACGATGAGTGTGGGTCCACGCACATGGGCGACCTGCAGGCTGCGGTGGTTGACTCCCGGGCCGATATCGGCTTCGCATTCGACGGTGACGCCGACCGTTGCCTCGCCGTCGACGCCGCCGGTGAGCTCGTCGACGGTGACCAGATCCTGCTGGTGCTCGCATTGGCCATGCGGGAGGCGGGGACGCTCGAAGCCGACACGGTCGTGGCGACGATCATGAGCAACCTCGGCTTCGTGCAGGCCTTGCAACGAGAATCCATCACGCTGCAGCAGACCGCCGTCGGCGACCGCTACGTTCTCGAGGCGATGAAGGCCGGGGCGTTCACACTCGGTGGTGAGCAGTCGGGGCACGTGATCATGTCCGACTACGCCACCACGGGGGACGGCGTGCTCACCGCATTGCACATCGCCGAACGTATGGCGACGACCCGGTGCTCGATCCAAGAGCTGGCTGCCGCGATGACCCGGCTGCCGCAGGTGATGGTCAACGTCCCCGACGTCAACCGGGACCGGGCCTCGACTGACCCGCGGGTAGCGGCGGCGGTGGCGGATGCCGAGGCGCGGCTCGGTGGCAGCGGCCGGGTGCTGCTGCGTCCTTCGGGCACCGAGCCGCTCGTCCGGGTGATGGTCGAGGCGACCTCGCAAGCCGAGGCGCAGCAGGTCGCGGATCAGCTTGCCGAGAAAGTACGTGAGCATCTGGGCCGCTGACGCGTAGCGTTCGGCTGTGCCCGACATCCAACGTCTCGACCTGCATGACGAGGGTCAGCTCGCCGCCTTCGATCGCGTCTACCTCGACGCCAGTCGAGAGGGTCGGCCGTATGCAACCCCATGGCCGCTGCCGGAGCGGCGCGCGGCGTGGCTGATGCCGTCGACCACGCAGCACTACGAGGGCTGGCTCTACGTGACCGGCGACGAGGTGCAAGGCGTTGCAGAGATCGAGCTGCCCCTCCTCGACAACACCCACGTGGCCGATGTCTCGATCTACGTGCCAGCGCGGTTCGGTCGTCGTGGCGTGGGGACGGCGCTGGCGGAGCACATCGCTCACCGGCTGCGCGCGGAGGGTCGCCGCGTCGTGCAAGCGTTCATCAGTGGTGCTCAGATCATCGAGGGCGGGGTGGAAGCGACGAGCCGGTCACCAGGCGAGGCGTTCGCAACGCGGCTCGGTCTGACAAACCGGCTTGTCAACATCCATCGCGTGCTGGCATTGCCGCTTTCCGATCAGCGGCTCCGCCAACTCGCCGAACAGGCGGCTGTGGCGTCCGCCGGCTACCGGCTTGTCTCGTGGGTCGACAGCTGCCCGGCCGAGCATGTCGATGCGTACTGCCTGCTCAAAGCCGCGTTACTCGAACAGGTCCCGATGGGTGATCTCGAGTTCGAAACCGAGGTGTGGGGCGAGGCCCGGCTCCGCGAGCGGGAGGCGGAGCTGGTCGCGATGGGTCGCACGATGTACGTGCAGGTCGCGGTGGCGCCCGACGGCGACATGGTGGGCCATACCGAGATCGTCGTCCCGCGGCATGATCCCGAGCGCGTCTTCCAGTGGGACACACTCGTCCTGCCCGAGCACCGCGGGCACCGGTTGGGGATCACGCTGAAGGTCACGAACCACGTTCTCGTCCAGTACGACCACCCCGACCGCCAGGAGGCGCACACGTGGAACGCCGAGGACAATCCGGCGATGGGCACGGTGAATGACGCCCTGGGCTACCGATCGGTCGAGCTGATGGGCGAATGGCAGGGGCCGGTGCCGGCGTGAGAGTCGAGCGCGTCGATGCAGCCGATGATGCGGCGGCTGCGCGACGGTGGTTCGAGGCTTTCGAGCCCGCCGCCATCGATCACCGTGCGGTGCCCATGCGCATGGGCTTCGACGATTGGTACGAGGGTTTCAACGATCCGTCGTGGCCAGGTGCTGCAAATCTGGGTCCGTTCCGGCGACGATTCCGTGGTGGGGACAATGATCTGCCACCTGCCGACCTACGACAACCGACACCTGCTTGACCTCGGCATCCGGGTGCCGCCGGAACACCGACGTCGCGGCATCGGGACTGCCCTGCTCCACGAGGCCCGGGCGTACGCCGCTGACCACGGCCGGACGACGGTGCTGGCCGAGGTGGTCGAGCCGCTGGACGTTGTGCAGGGCGGCTCGGCGGGCTCGCTCTTCGCGAGCCGGGCTGGCTTCGGCGTGGGCATGGTCGAAAATCATCGCGTCATCGACCTGCCGGTGCCGGACGAGCTCCTGCAGGCACTCGAGAATCACGCCGCGTTGAGAAGGAACGGTTACCAGCTCGTCGAGTTCGGGGTGCGCTGCCCAGCGGAGTACGTCGACCGCTTCTGCGCGGCGCAGAGCCGGTTCATGCACGAGGCACCGTTGGGCGACCTCGACGTCGAGCCGGAGGTGTGGACACCGGAGCGGCTGGCCGAGGCGGAGGAGCGGCGCGTGCGCCAGGGTCGCGACGGCTTCACGGTGCTGGCCATCGCACCCGATGGCTCCGTTGCCGGCTACACCCAGCTCGTCGTACCGCCCTCCGACGACGGTCGGGTCGCGCAGGCGGACACGCTGGTGCTGCCCGATCACCGCGGGCACCGGCTCGGACTGGCGATGAAGGTGCGCAACCTGCGGCGGCTCCAAGAGCATCACCCCGACCGGACGTATGTCGGTACGTGGAACGCCGATGGCAACGCTCCGATGCTCGCCGTCAACAGTCGGCTCGGGGCGACACCGCGCGAGCGAATGCTCGAGTACCAGCGCGACCGCTCCGAGACCACGCCGGTCCGGCACACCTCTCCCAGGTGAACCTGGTATCAGTGCACTTCACCCGGCATGTACGCCAGGTGAAGTGCCGTCGTACCAGGTAAACCTGGTATCGGTGCAACCGCGATCAGAGCTTGCGGAGGCGGACCCAGCGCACCGCATGGTCGGCGCTCTTGCGGAGCACCAACGAGGCGCGACCACGAGTCGGCGCGATGTTCTCGACCAGGTTGGGGCCGTTGATCGTGTCCCACACCGATTCGGCCGTGGCGATCGCCTCCTCATGTTGCAACTCCCCGTACCGACGGAAGTACGAGGCGGGGTCCCGGAACGCAGTCTCGCGCAGTCGGAGGAATCTTTCGACGTACCAGGTCCGGATGTCGGCAGCGGCGGCGTCGACGAAGATCGAGAAGTCGAAGAAGTCGCTGATCGCCAACCCCGGACGTCCGTCGCCCCGCATCCGGGCCGGCTGCAGCACGTTCAGCCCTTCGAGCAGGACGATGTCTGGCCGGTGGAGCTCGACATACGAGTCGGTGATGTCGTAGGCCAGATGGGAGTACACCGGCGCCCGCACCTCGTCCGCACCCGACTTCACCGCAATCACAAAGCGCAGCAGTGCCTTGCGGTCGTACGACTCGGGGAAGCCCTTGCGCTCCAGCAGGCCACGGCGTGCCAGCTCGGCGTTGGACAACAAGAAGCCGTCGGTGGTCACCAGCTCCACACGCGGGTGCTGCGGCCAGCGGGAGAGCAGCTCACGAAGCAGTCGCGCGGTCGTCGACTTCCCGACCGCGACGGAGCCGGCGATGCCGATCACGAACGGTGTCCGCGGCGGCTGCGGGCGGCCGAGGAAGGCTTCGGTCTCGCGGTGCAGCTCGCCGACGTGGCGGCTGTGCAGGCTCAACAGGGAGCTCAACGGCAGGTAGACCTGCCGGACCTCCTCGAGGTCCAGCTCGTCACCGAGGCCGCGGACCCGCGCCACTTCCGCTGCGGTGAGCGGCTGACGCTGGGTCTCGGTGAGCGCGGCCCAGTCTTCGCGGGTGAGCTCGACGTACGGCGAGTCCGACATGAGCCTCATTGTGCTGATGCCGGGTCGTGGCCGACGCCATCGGTACGCTGAGCGCATGTGCGGGATCGTGGGGTACGTCGGTGCGAAGCAGGCGCAGGATGTCGTCGTGGAGGGATTGCGCCGCCTCGAGTACCGCGGTTACGACTCCGCCGGTGTGGCCTTAGTAGCGGACGGCCGAGTACAGGTGGCCAAGCGGGCCGGCAAGCTCGCGAACCTTGACAAGATCCTGGCCGAGAAGCCGTTGCCGGCCTCCCAGCTCGGCATCGGGCACACCCGGTGGGCCACTCACGGGGCGCCGACCGACCGCAACGCGCACCCGCACACCGACTGCTCCGGGCGCATCGCGGTCGTGCACAACGGGATCATCGAGAACTTCGCCACGCTGCGTGCCGGGCTCGAGGACCGAGGCCACACCCTGGTATCGGACACCGACACCGAGGCCGTCGCGCATCTGCTCGAAGAGGTGCTGCGCGACGGAGCGACGACGTTGACCGCGGCAATGCGGGTGGTCTGCCAGCAGCTGCACGGTGCCTTCACCCTGGTCGTGGTGGACGCTCAGCAACCGGACGCCGTGGTGGCGGCCCGCCGTAACTCCCCGTTGGTGGTGGGCCGAGGGGAGGGCGAGAACTTCGTCGCCTCGGATGTCGCGGCTTTCATCCAGCACACCCGGGAGGCGATCGAGCTCGGCCAGGACCAGGTCGTCACGATCACCGCGACCGAGGTCAGCGTCACGGACTTCGCCGGGGATCCCGTCGAGCTCCGCGAGTTCCACGTCGACTGGGACGCGTCCGCCGCCGAGAAGGGCGGCTACGAGTGGTTCATGCTCAAGGAGATCGACGAGCAGCCACAGGCGGTGTCCGACACGCTGCTGGGCCGGTTCTCACCGTCCGGGCAGCTGCAGCTGGACGAGATGCGGCTCAGCAATGGTGAGCTGCGCGAGATCGACAAGGTGATCGTCATCGCCTGCGGGACCGCGTTCTACGCCGGCATGGTCGCCAAGTACGCAATCGAGCACTGGACCCGCATCCCGTGCGAGGTCGAGCTGGCCAGCGAATTCCGCTACCGCGACCCCGTCCTCGACCGGTCCACCCTGGTTGTCGCCATCAGCCAGTCCGGCGAGACCATGGACACCCTGATGGCGATCCGGCACGCCCGCCAGCAGCGGTCGCGGGTGCTGGCGATCTGCAACACGAACGGGTCGACGATCCCGCGTGAGTCCGACGCCGTGATCTACACCCACGCCGGCCCCGAAGTCGCGGTAGCCGGCACCAAGACCTTCCTCGCCCAGATCGTCGCCTGCTACCTGCTCGGCCTCTACCTCGCCCAGGTCCGTGGCACGAAGTACGGCGACGAGGTCGCCGCGACCGTTCGGGAGCTGCGCAAGATACCGGCCGCGATCGCCCGGTTGCTGGCGGAGGCCGAGCCGGTACGCGAGCTCGCCCGGTCGTTGGTTGGCGCCCGGTCGGTGCTGTTCGTCGGGCGACATGTCGGGTTCCCGGTGGCGTTGGAGGGCGCGCTCAAGCTCAAGGAGCTGGCCTACATCCATGCTGAGGGCTTCGCCGCCGGTGAGCTCAAGCACGGTCCGATCGCATTGATCGACGAGGGTGTCCCGGTGTTTGTGGTCGTGCCGCCACAGGGCCGCGACATGGTGCACGACAAGGTCGTCAGCAACATCCAGGAGATCCGGGCCAGAGGCGCCCGCACGATCGTGCTCGCCGAGGATGGTGACGACGACGTGGTCCCGTACGCGGACGACCTGATCCGGTTGCCAAAGGTCCCGACCCTGTTGCAGCCACTTGTCTCGACGGTGCCGTTGCAGATCTTTGCCTGCGAGCTGGCGACCCGGCTCGGCCGCGACGTCGACCAGCCGCGAAACCTGGCGAAGTCCGTCACGGTCGAGTAGCGCGGCGTCGCGATGATCGTGGGCGTCGGCATCGACGTGGTGGACGTCGCGCGGTTCGAGCAGACGTTGGGCCGTACACCGGGCTTGCGCGCTCGGTTGTTCACCCCTGGCGAGCGGGATCTGCCGCTTGGTTCCCTCGCCGGTCGGTTCGCGGCCAAGGAGGCCCTCGCCAAGGCGCTCGGAGCCCCGGCGGGGTTGGCCTGGCTCGACGCGGAGATCACCAATGACTCCAACGGGCGGCCCGCCCTCACCATGGCCGGAAGCGTCGCCGAGAGGGCGAGTGCGGTGGCTGCCCGACGGGCCCATCTGTCGATCTCGCACGACGCCGGCATCGCCTCGGCCGTCGTGGTGTTGGAGGGCTGATGCGGTCGGCCTACACCGTCGACGCAGTCCGCACCGCGGAGCAGGCGCTGATGGCTACCGTTCCGTCAGGAGCGTTGATGCAGCGTGCCGCCTCTGGACTGGCCGCTGCCTGCGCTGACCTGCTCGGAGGCGGGTACGGACGCCGGATCCTGGTCCTGGCCGGGTCCGGCAACAACGGTGGTGACGCGCTGTATGCCGGCGCCCTGCTCGCACGGCGGGGGGCGGTTGTCAGCGCGCTGCTGCTGGAGCCTGCTCGGGCGCACGCCGAAGGCCTGGCGGCGCTCCGCCGCGCCGGCGGTCGGGTGGTGCAGCAGGTGGCGCCGGCGGCCGACCTCGCCATCGACGGGATTCTGGGCATCGGCGGGACTCCGGGGCTACGACACGAGGCAGCCGCCGCGGTGGCAGCGGTGAGCCGGCTGCGCATTCCGGTAGTGGCTGTGGATGTGCCCAGCGGAATTGATGTCGATGGTGGCGGTCTTGCCGGGCCTCATGTCCGGGCCGACCTGACCGTCACTTTCGGTGCATACAAGGTCGGTCTGCTGGTCGACCCGGCCGCGACTGCTGCCGGCGCCGTCCACCTGGTCGACATCGGTCTCGGGGCGCGACTGCCGGCACCGGCGATCACCGCCCTGCAGCCCCCCGACGTGGCTTCGTATCTTGCCGCAGCAGTGCCGGGTGCGGCAGATCACAAGTACACCCGCGGTGTGGTCGGCGTTGCCGCTGGCTCCGCGCAGTACACCGGCGCTGGACTTCTCGCCACCGCTGGGGCCGCCTGCGGACTAGCCGGGATGGTGCGTTTCGTTGGCGACGTCCGCGTCGCTGACCTGGTCCGCATCCGGTTCCCGGAAGTCGTCTTCGGTGCCGGCCGCGTCCAGGCGTGGGTCGTCGGATCAGGTGGTGGTGGCGGTGCGGAGCAGGCCCTGCGAAGGGCCGTCGATGACGAGGTACCGGTGGTCGTAGACGCAGATGCGCTGCAGCACGTCCCCCACCGCTTCTCGGTTCCGGCGCTGTTGACCCCTCATGCCGGGGAGCTGGCGCTGATGCTGGAAGTGGAGCGGGCGAGGGTCGAGGCGCGCCCACTGCACTTCGTGAGGGCCGCCGCGCGGCGGTGGGGCGCGACCGTGCTGCTCAAAGGGGCTCGGACACTGGTCGCCAGCCCCGACGGTGCGGTCGTGGTCAACTCCACGGCCACCCCTTGGCTGGGCACCGCCGGTGCCGGAGACGTCCTGGCGGGCTTGTGTGGGGCGTTGCTGGCCACCCAGCGGCTGCAACCGCTGGAAGCCGGTGCTGTCGCCGCGTGGCTGCACGGCGGGGCGGCCACTCTCGCCAGCCGGGGCGGTCCCCTCGTCGCCGGCGACGTGGCAGCGGCGGTCCCGGAGGTGATCCGCCGCGTGCTGGGGTTGGAAAGTGGTTCGGATGATCTCTGAGCAGCCGCGGGCCGAGGCAGTCATCGACCTTGGCGCGGTGCGAGCCAACGTGGCCCAGCTGCGCAGTCTGGTGGCGCCGGCGCATGTCATGGTGGTGGTCAAGGCGGACGGTTACGGCCACGGCATGCTCCAGATCGCCACCGCGGCTCGTGCCGCCGGGGCGACGTGGCTCGGGGTCGCCGTGCTCGAGGAGGCGGTCCGTCTCCGCGTGGGCGGTGACACCGGTCGCATCCTGACGTGGCTGGCAGTGCCGGGGGAGGCGTACGACGAGGCAGTCCGCGCCGGCATCGATGTCACCGCGTCGTCGTGTTGGCAGCTCGCTGACATCGTTGCCGCCACCGGTCGAGTCGGGCAGGTCGCCCGGCTACAGCTCAAGGTCGACACCGGCCTGTCGCGCAACGGGGCGCCGCCCGATCAGTGGCCAGAGCTGGTGCAGTCGGCCCGGACCGCACAGGACGCAGGTCAGGTACGGCTGACCGGCGTGTGGTCGCACCTGGCGTGCGCGGACGAGCCGGGCAACCCCTCCGTCCGCGCCCAAGAGGCCGTCTTTCGCGACGCGTTGGCGGCAGTCGAAGCCAACGGCATGGCGCCGGGGTTGCGCCACCTCGCCAACAGCGCCGGTGCCCTGACTCTGCGCAGCAGCCACTTCGACTTGGTGCGGTGCGGCCTGGCCAGCTACGGCCTGTCGCCGATTCCGCAGGTGTCCAGCGCCGCGCAGCTCGGACTCCGCTCCGCCATGACCCTGCGTGGCCGGCTCGCGGCCGTCAAGCGGGTACCGGCCGGCAGCGGCGTGTCGTACGGGCACACGCACACGACTCCGGAGGCGACCACGCTCGGGCTGATTCCACTCGGGTACGCCGACGGAGTGCCGAGGCAGGTGTCGAACCGGGCGCAGGTGTGGGTCACCGGCTCGCGGCGCCCGTTGGTCGGCAGCGTGTGCATGGATCAGTGCGTGGTGGATCTGGGTGACTCTGCCGCCTCGCCGGGTGACGAGGTTGTGCTGTTCGGCCCCGGTGACTCCGGGGAACCCACCGCACAGGAGTGGGCCGAGGCGGCGGACACGATCTCGTACGAGATCGTCAGCCGTATCGGCTGCCGCGTCGTCCGTCGCTATGACGGCGGCGGATGACCCGGTGATCGTCGACCCCGCCGCCGTCGCTCCGACGCTGCAGACCTGGGACCGGCTCGCGGCTGCCATGCCGGACTGCTATGCCTGCCCGTTGTCTGTGAGCCGTACCCGCGTCGTCCCCGGCGTCTTCCCATCAGGTGCCCGGCTCCTGCTCGTGGGGGAGGCGCCTGGGCGTTCAGAGGACGAGGGCGGCCTGCCGTTCATCGGGCGCTCGGGGCAGCTGCTCGACCAGCTGTTAGCCGAGGCCGGACTGCAGCGCGCCGAGGTCGCGGTGCTCAACACCGTCAAGTGCCGACCGCCCGGCAACCGGACCCCGCGCCGACGGGAAGCGGCCACCTGCCGCTCATGGCTCGACGCGCAGGTCGAGGTCATCGACCCCCCTGTCATCGTGACCCTCGGTGGTGCCGCGTTGACCTGGGCCCTTGGGCCGAAGGCGCGCATCACTACTGCTCGCGGGACAGTGCACGAGGTACGAGGCCGCGCGCTGGTCCCCACCTACCATCCTGCTGCCGCGATGCGCTTCGGCCCCCAAGGCGCCCCCTTGCAGGCGTTGCGGGCCGACCTGGCCACCGCCGCGGCTCTGGTGCAGTGAGGGAGACCGGGCTGCTGCACACCGCAGCCGACACCCGCTCGTTCGGTGCTCGGCTGGCCGTCCTGCTGCGCCCCGGTGACCTGATCGTGCTCACCGGGTCGCTGGGGGCGGGCAAGACCACTCTGGTCCAGGGCATCGCCGCCGGCTTGGGCGTCCGCGGACAGGTCAGGTCGCCGACGTTCGTGATCGCCCGGGTCCACCCGCCGGCAGGGGACGGACCCGCATTGGTGCACGCCGACGCGTACCGTCTGGGCGGCGTGGCCGAGCTCGACGACCTCGACCTGGACACTTCGCTGGCCGAATCGGTGACCGTGGTCGAGTGGGGAGAGGGTCTGGCTGAGGGGTTGAGCGAGGACCGGCTGCAGATCCAGCTGCAGCGGTCGGCCGACGACGATGCCCGCCGGGTCAGCATCATGGCGCACGGACGCCGGTGGGCCGACGTACCGATACCGGCCACGCAGCTCTCGTAGGCTGGCCCGCTGTGTTGCTGCTCGCCTTCGACACCGCCACCCCCGCGGTCACGGCGGCATTGCATGACGGGGAGCGAGTGGTGGCAGCGGCGACGAGCGTGGACGCCCGCCGGCACGGTGAGCTACTCGCACCCGCCATTGCCACGGTGCTCCGCGACGCCGGGGCCGACCGCCGTGACGTCACCGCCATTGCGGTCGGGGTGGGACCGGGACCGTTCACCGGGTTGCGGGTGGGATTGGTGACCGCTCGTACTCTCGCGGCGGCGTTGGGCGTGCCCGTCCACGGCGTGTGCACGCTGGACGCCATCGCGGCCGCGGTGTCGGAGCCAGCCGAGCTAGCCGTGGCGACCGACGCGCGGCGCAAGGAGGTCTACTGGGCTCGCTACCGGCGCCACGATGCCTCGTACCACCGGGTGCAGGGACCGGCCGTGTCTCGGCCGGAGGACCTGGCACGGGAGCTGACCGCAGCGCTGCCCGTGCTGGGCCGCGGCGCGCTCCTCTACGCGGATGTCCTGACTCACCAGCCGGGGCCACTGGATCCTGATGCTGCTGTGCTGGCCGAGGCGGTGGTACGAGGTGAGATCGAGCTGTTGGCTGCGGAACCGCTGTACCTGCGCCGGCCCGACGTCTCGGTGCCCGGTCCGAGGAAGCCTGCCCTGTGATCGTTCGGTCGGCGAGGGAGGGCGACGTTTCGGCGCTGCTCTCGCTGGAGCGAGAGGCCTTCGGCCCCACGGCGTGGAGGGAGGCGTCGATCCGGGTCGAGCTGACCGGAGTGCCTGCCAGCCGGTATGTGGTCGTCGCCGAGGCCGACGGTGTCGTCGTCGGGTATGCCGTGCTGATGGTGGTTGCCGAAACCGCGGACGTGCTCCGCGTGGTGGTGGCGACCGGTCACCGTTGTCAGGGGATTGGTGGGTCTCTGATGAGCGAGCTGCTGGCAGCGGCGCAGCGCCGCGGCTGCGCGACCGCACTGTTGGAAGTGGCTGCGGACAACGGAACAGCACGCCGGCTGTACGCGGAGATGGGGTTCTCGGTGATCGACGCACGCCGGGATTACTACGGCCCTGGCCGGGACGCGCTGATCATGTCGTGCACGCTCTCCGCTCGCCGGCCACCTGCGGCTACGGTGTCGCCCGTGCGAGATCTTACGTACCCGCCGGTCGTACTGGCTGTGAAGGCCGCCTTCAAGGCGCTCGACCTGCACGTGACGATGCGCGGCACGGAACACATCCCCACCTCCGGGGGCGCCGTGTTGGCGGTCAACCACATCAGCTACATCGACTTCATCGTCAGCGGGTACGCCTCGTTGCCGAGCCGGCGGCGGGTGCGGTTCATGGCGAAGAAGGAGCTGTTTGACCATCGGGTCAGCGGGCCCATTATGCGCTCGCTGCACCACATCGAGGTCGACCGAGGCAGCGGGTTGGCGTCCTACGCCACCGCACTTGACTACCTGCGGCGCGGTGAGGTGATCGGCATCTTCCCCGAAGCCACGATCAGTCGCAGCTTCGAGCTCAAGGAGTTCAAGTCCGGAGTGGTTCGGATGGCCGCGGAGGCCGGCGTGCCTGTGGTGCCGGTCATCTTGTGGGGGACCCAACGGTTGTATACCAAGGACCACCCGCGCGACTTCTCTCGTGGCAAGACGGTGGCAGTGACGGTTGGGGAGCCGTTCGCTCCGCCTCGAGGCGCCAACCTCGTCGCGGAGACTGGCCGGCTCAAGGCGGAGATGGCCCGCCTGCTCGACGAGACAATCCGCGGCTACCCGGAGATGCCTCCCGGGGCATGGTGGCTGCCGGCGTCGTACGGCGGTTCGGCGCCGACTCCTGCCAGGGCCAAGGAGCTCGACTCGCAGGAGCTGCGCTCTCGGGCTGCGGCACGCGTAGCGCAGCGGCGCCAGCAGGTGAGTTGAGCCGCAGGGAAGTCTTGGCGCCGGGCGGCTTCGGCAACAATGGCGCCGTGACCGACGAGCCGCTGGTCTTGGGCATCGAGACGTCCTGCGACGAGACCGGTGTCGGAATCGTCCGCGGCAAGACTCTGCTCGCTGATGCGATCGCCTCCAGTGTCGACGAGCACGTCCGCTTCGGTGGAGTCGTGCCAGAGGTGGCCAGTCGGGCACACCTCGAAGCGATGGTCCCGACGGTCGAGCGAGCGTGCGCGGAAGCCGGAGTACGGCTCGCCGACGTGGATGCGATCGCGGTGACCAGCGGTCCTGGGTTGACAGGTGCCCTGCTCGTCGGCGTCGCCGCGGCCAAGGCGCTTACGCTCGCACTCGACCGGCCGCTTTACGGTGTCAACCACCTGGCCGCCCATGTTGCGGTGGACCAGCTCGAACACGGACCCCTACCGCAACCATGCGTCGCACTGCTGGTTAGCGGCGGGCATTCATCGTTGCTGCTGGTAGAGGACGTCTCGGCGGGGATCCACGCCTTGGGGTCCACCATCGACGATGCAGCCGGTGAGGCCTTCGACAAGGTGGCTCGGCTGCTGGGGTTCCCCTTCCCGGGTGGCCCCCACATCGACGACAGCGCGCGGAGTGGCGATCGGGCGTATGTGGACTTCCCTCGGGGGCTGACGAGCGGACGCGATATGCAGCGGCATCGCTTCGACTTCTCGTTCTCCGGGTTGAAAACCGCGGTAGCGCGCTGGGTGGAGGCGCAGGAGCGCGACGGGGAGCCGGTGCCCGTCGCCGACGTCGCGGCATCGTTTCAAGAAGCGGTTTGCGACATCCTGACCCGCAAGGCGATCGACGCCTGTCGGACCCGGGGCGTGGAGCACCTGCTGATCGGAGGAGGGGTGGCCGCCAACTCCCGGCTCCGCGCGCTTGCCGAGGATCGCGCCGCTACTGCCGGCATTGCGGTACGGGTGCCCCGGCCGGAGCTGTGCACCGACAACGGCGCCATGGTGGCGGCGCTCGGCGCCGAGCTGGTGGCCCGGGGCCGAGCGCCGTCGGAGTTGGACCTGGCAGTTGATTCGTCGATGTCGGTGACGACAGTCGTCGCCTGACGGTCAGGACTCAGCGAGCAGGTAGGGCGAGCCGTCGCCCTCCAACGACGTTCCGTCAACAGTCGGGACTGCCAACTCACACTCGCCGGTGGACACCGTGCATCGCACGAGGGCGGTCTGGCCATCCTGCTCGGCCCGGATCAGCAGGTGGTCCTCGTCCTCGAAGGTGGCGGCCATGAAGAACACCGGATGGTCGATGTCGCCCGGACCTTGCAGCTTGCGGATGACTTCACCGGTCCGTGCGTCGAGGATGGCGATCTCGACCGGCGCATAGCCGTCCGCGTACTCCGGCCCAGCCCAAGCGAACAATCCGTCGGGACCAAAGCCGAGGACCTGGTTCTTGCAGGTGGTCCAGAGCGTGGCCCCGCTGGCCGCCTGGTCAACCACGTCCGAGCAGGTTTGAGTTCCGAAGTCGGTCACCTTGGTGAGGTCGGCGATCAGCCGGCCGTCGGAGGAGACCGCTGTCGCGGCATAGCTTCCGGGAACAACCGTCGGAGCGTCCTCGCCTGCTGCCCAGCTCTGCAGTGGCAGTTTCGTGCCGTTCGGCAGGATCGGGCGAAAATAGACCGTCCCGCCAACGACCGCGTGTAGATCGACACCATCAGCCTTCGTCAGGGTGGACGAGACCGCCGTCGACTCTTGGCTGTCGAACAAAGTCAGCGTCACTCCGCGTTGGCCGTCATCAATTGCGTAGGCATTCCAGCGAAGATCCGCAGATGCGAGGGGGAATCCGGCGGCCGCACCGAGCTGCCCTGTCCCCTGGGGGGTGATTCGGACCAGCTCAACCACGTTATCTCGGTTGATGTACAGATGGGCCCCGCCGTTGAAAACTGCAGCCGCTCTGATGTCACCCTTGGCGTCGACCTCGTAGCGCTCGTCGCCCGCCACCATGGTCCGACCGTCGATGTACGGAATCAGCGGCGGTTCCTCGGACAGCGGCAGCGAGGCAAGACTCATGTCGATGCGCGTCGGCCCGGTGATCTCGGGCGGTGGGGCCGGCTCGGTCGTCGCCGGTGCGATCTGCCGGTCGCCGCGGGGAACCGCATCGCCGACCTGCAGTCCCACCGGGACGGCGATCGCCAGGACGGCAGCGAACGCGACCCCGCCGACCACGCGACGGCGCCGCCGGATACCGCGGGCGCGAACGATCGCATCGCGGCCAAGCTCATAGCTCTGCGGCACCCGAGACGCCTGAGTTGTCAAGGATTGCTTGAGGTCTTGGTCGAAGTCGGTCATCATGCACCCCCCACGGTTTTGGCGATAGTGCCTTGGCTTTTGAGGCGCCCTCGCAAAGTTGTCAATGCTCGACTGGTCTGACTCTTGACGGTGCCGATAGAGCAGGTGAGCACCTGGGCGATGTCGGCTTCGGACATGTCCTCGTAAAACCGGAGCACCACCGTGGCGCGTTGGCGCGGTGGCAGTGTTTGGACCAGCTCCCACATCTGGTCCCGCTCAGAGAACTGCGCCGGATCTAAATCGTTGCCGGGCTTCTCAGGTAGGACGTCGGTGCTGCGCTCACGGTGGCGCCAAGCCCGGCGCCACCAGCTGGTGTGCTCGTTGATCATGATCCGGCGCACGTAGGCGTCAACGGCGCGTGGATCGCGAAGTTTGCCCCACGACAGGTACGCCTTCGCCAACGCGATCTGGACCAGGTCTTCGGCGGAGTGGAGGTCGCTCGTCAGCAGGTACGCCGTCCGCACCAGCGCATGTTGTCGCGCGGCGGCGTACTCACAAAAGCGCGCCTCCAGGTCAGCGTCCACGGTGACCCCCTTCTGTCGTGAACGGTAGATGCATCGAGGCGGCCGCGGGGTTGCATAGGCTCGCGGCGTGGTGGCCGCCGTCGCTGTCGTCGCGCTCGGCGCGTTGCTCTTGACGGTCGGCGCGGAGGCTTTCGCCGAGCATGTCGTGCCCGCGGCACGCGTCGTAGGTCTGAGCGTGTTCGGATTAGCAGTGCTGGCCGCCGGAGCCGAGCCGGAGGAGGCGTGGACGGCGGCGGTGGCGGCAGCGCAAGAGCGACCGGATCTGGCCGCTGGGGACGCCGTGGGCGCCAACCTCGTCATCGCGACGGTGACGCTGGGGCTGCTCGCGCTCGTCACGCCGTTCGTCGTGACGCGGACGGTCCTGCGATACGCCGTACTGGCCACGGTAACCGCCGTCGGGGCATTGCTGGTGATCAGAGACTCTCGGGTCACGCGACTCGAAGGCGGTGTGCTCGTCGTGGTCTACGCAGTGATCGTCGCGGTGCTGTGGCGGCGGGAGCGGAGGCCACCGGCTATCGGCGAAATGGCCGAGATGACGAACCTGGCCGATGATCCGCCTTCGTTCCGCGCCGTCGGCTGGGTCGTGGCCGGCCTGACGATCATGGTGGTGGGCGGCGTGGTCGCGGTCGAGGGTGCGCAACAGTTCGTTGCGGCGTCGGGGCTGAGCGACTCCGCGGTGGGGCTGACACTTCTGGCGCTGGCGACCAGTGCCGAGATGCTTGCGTTGGTGTGGTCGGCGCGCCGGCGAAGTCTGCCTGACGTTGCCCTCGCTGGGGTCGTCGGCGCCGTCATCTACAACGCCAG
>Ga0183260_10001292_pt1 | contig 21121 bp, 18 predicted proteins | sample AntDrymUQ4972206_2_FD_129768 | JGI IMG/M metagenome (GOLD analysis project Ga0183260, IMG submission 129768) | Polar desert sand microbial communities from Dry Valleys, Antarctica - metaG UQ497 (22.06) (version 2) (version 2) | ecosystem: Environmental > Terrestrial > Soil > Desert | place...
CCCTGGATGGCGTAGGCGCCGGCCTTGTCGAACGGTTCGCCCGTGGCGAGATACCACTCGATCGTCGAGGCCCCGAGCGGGGCGATCACGACGGCCGTTGTGACGACCTCGGTCACCTCGCGATCGTCGGCCCGCACGACGACGCCGGTGTGGACGTGGTGAGCGCGTCCCGACAGGCGCCGCAGCATCCGCCGGGCGTCGTCGTCGTCGACGGGCTTGCCGAAGATCTCCCCGTCGAGGGCGACGGTCGTATCGGCCCCGATGACGACGGCTCCGTCGCTGATGGCGGCGACGGCCGCCGCCTTGTCCGTCGCCAGCCGCCGGACCATCGTCGCCGGCGCCTCATCGGGGTGGGGGGTCTCGTCGACGTCGGGGACGACGACGGAGAACCCGATCCCCAGCCGCGCCAGCAGCTCCTGGCGGCGCGGCGACCCCGACGCCAAGACGAGCCGGCTCACCAGAGGCAGCATCGCAGGTGACGGAGGTCTCCTCCGATGACGGTCGCGCCGTGGCCACCTCCTACGCTCGGAAGCGCCGCTGGGGGCGGACGGCGTCGACGGGAACCACGACGGCCACAAGGAGGCTCCATGCACCTCGACCTGCTGCGCAACTACCTCGCCCACGGGCCGGGCAGCGAACACGGCATCAGCCGGCGGGCGGCGCTGTCGCTCGGCGCGGCCGCCGGTGTGGTCGCCGCGGCGGGGCCCGGCGGCCGCGGCGCGGCGGTCGCTCCCTCGAGGCCCGGCCCCCGCCAGGGAGACTTCGACGACACGTACTTCGATTACTCCGACCCAGCGAACCTGGCCGACTGGGCGCCGAGCAGCTACGGCGAGGGCGACCAGCGCGGCGCCTTCAACGAGGTCACGCCCGCGAAGACGGCCGAGGCGATGAAGGTCCTGGCCGGCGGACAGGGGCGCGGCGTCGAGACGTTCCAGCTCGGCGAGCTGATGACGAACGGCTTCCCCGCCTACGTCACGTCCCCGGCCCGCATCTACGAACAGCGGCTCATGGTCGGCGGCTACACCCCGTCCGACAACTTCGTCACCGACGGGGGGATCCTCCAGACCACCGAGCCGATCGGGGTGAACAAGGTCAACGTCAACGAGGAGCGCTTCGGCTGCACACAGACGGAGGGCTTCGCCGAGCAGTACAGCACGACGTATCAGCTCGGTACGCAGATCGACAACCTCAACCATGTCGGGGCCGGCGACTTCTTCTACAACGGCTTCCGGGGGCCCGACATCGCCGAGTCGTGGGGCACCAACGCCCTCGGCGCGGAGAACATGGGTCCGATCATCACCCGCGGGGTGCTGCTCGACGTGCTGGCCCAGAAGCTCGACGCCGGCGAGGACGGCGTCATCGAGCCGGCCGCCAACGGCGCACCGGTGCTGGCGTCGAACTACCGGATCACGATCGCCGACCTCGAAGCGGCGATGGAGTTCGGGGGCGTCGGCGAGATCACGGCCGGCGACGTGGTGATGATCCGCACGGGGTGGAACCAGCTGCTCGACCGCAGCGGCGGCGACTTCGTCGAGGCCGAGGTGACCCGGTGGGGGGCGGCGACGGGCATGCCCGGCATCTACCTCGCCGAGGCTCGCTGGCTGGCGTCGTTCAAGCCGTGCATCGTCGGCTCGGACACGTGGGCCCTGGAGGTGCTCGGGTCGGATTCCAACGAGGAGGGCGTGGCCTTCCCGTGCCACCAGGAGCTGCTGATGCGCTACGGCATCCGCATCGCCGAGTCGGTCGTCCTCGACGAGCTGTCGACGGCGCAGGTGTATGAGTACGTGCACATCGTGACGCCGCAATACGCCCGGGGGGCGACGGCCGGCAACACGCCGCCGGCCGGTCTGGGCGTGCGCCCGCCCGGCAACAGCGCCGGCACGACCGACACGAGCGTGCCGTCGTCGTCGTCGACACCGGGCGACACGACGGCGACGACCACCGCGTCCACCGACTCGACGACGGGGACCACCGACGCCACCGCGACGACGACGGCGAGCACGGCGAGCAGGGACTCGTCGCCGACCACCTCCGGAGGCTGACCGATCCGGCCTGGAGGTTGGGCGAGCGCCGATCCATAGGGTCGGCGGTGAGCACGGAGGCGCAGCCGATCCGGCTTGGCCGGTCGGCGGAGCCCGAGAGAGACGGAGCCTTAGCCTCCCGAGAGGGCCAGCACGTCGGCGTCGTCGGGGATCGTCAGATCCCTCGCGGCGTCGCCGTCATCGTCGGCGTCGAGGAAGCCGTCGGGCAGGGTGACGCGGATCGGACCGTTGGTGTGGCCACGCCGGATGCGCTCGCCGCCGGCGACGACGGAGACGGCGGGATCGAGCGGGGCGATCAGGTCGTCGAGTTCGGTCAGGCACGTCACCTGGGCGAAGCGGCGGCGCACGTCGGAGCCGACCGGATAGCCGGTCAGGTACCACGAGGCGTGCTTGCGGAAGTCCTGCATCGCTCGGCGCTCGTGGGCGTGGTGGTCGACGAGGGCACGGGCGTGATCGGCCATGACCTCGAGGGCCACGCCGAGGCGACGCGGGGGCGGCGCCGGGCGACCGGCCAGCACCTCGACGAGGTCGCCGAACAGCCACGGCCGCCCGAGGCAGCCCCGCCCGACGACGACACCGTCGCAGCCGGTCTGGGCCATCATCGCGACGGCGTCGGTGGCCTCCCAGATGTCTCCGTTGCCGAGCACGGGGATCGAGCTCACGTGGGCCTTGAGCTCGGCGATGGCGGCCCATCGAGCGTCGCCGGCGTAGTGCTGCTCGGCGGTGCGGGCGTGCAGGGCAATGGCGACGATGCCTTCGCCGGCGCACACCTCGCCCGCCCGCAGATGGGTCAGCAGGTCGTCGCGCAGGCCCATCCTGAACTTCGCCGTCACCGGGACACCGAACGGTGCGGCGGCGGCGACGGCGGCGCGCACGATGGCGGCCAGCAGGCGGGGCCGGGCCGGGACGGCCGCGCCGCCGCCCTTGCGTGTGACCTTGGCCGCCGGGCAGCCGAAGTTGAGGTCGATGTGATCGACCCGCCCGTCGCCGCAGACCCGATCGACGGCGCGAGCCATCATCACCGGGTCGCTGCCGTAGAGCTGCAGGCTGCGCGGCTGCTCGTCAGGCCCGAACGTCGTCATCCGCCGGGTCTTGTCGTTGCCGTGCACGAGGGCCGTCGCCATGACCATCTCGTTGACGTAGACGAGGCCAGGGCCGAAGCGGCGGCACAGGGCGCGGAACGGTGCGTTGGTGACACCCGCCATCGGCGCCAACACGACTGGCGCCGCCGGTGCGAAGGAGCCGAGCCGCAGTTCCACGACGGTCGACGCTACCGACCGGGGTGCCGGAGGCCCCGGAGCCCCGTCACCAGAGGCGCTTCCAGATCCCGCCGAGAATGCCGCGGGGTTCCTCGCCACCTAGCCCGTACGCCCGGCGCTCCCAGACGACGTCCTCGTAGGCCTCGTTCGGGCCGCGGCGGCCCTCGACGACGTAGTTCCACACCCAATCGGCGCCGTAGGAACCGTAGAAGCCGGCCCCGCCGACGTCTTCCAGGTCGTACACGTGTTGCAACTCGTGGGCGGCCAGCTCCGCGTCGACGGTCGGGGCGTTGACGCTGACCGTGTGGCCCAGCGTGATCGCTCCGCCCTCGAACGGTGCCCAGGCGTTGGTCAGGATGACGGCGTCGTTGCCGTAGGCGTGGTCGGCGATCTCGACGTCACCGAGGCCGATCTGCAGTCCGGCCGTGACGTCCTCCAGGAGGACCGTGCCGGTAGCGACGTCGACCAGTGACTGGATCGGGTGCTCGATGCGCCGGTCGGCCGTGCGCAGGCCGTAGTCGACGAGCGTCGACCCGCGATCGACAACCGCCTCGGCGCCGTCGCGAGCCCAGTCGTCGAACGGGCCCGGGATGCCGAAGCCACTGGCTCCACCGTCGTCGTCGTCTTCCTCGGCGTCGACGACGTCATCGACCCCCTCGCCGAAATCGCGCGGAAACTCGTTCCAGTCCTGGCGGCGGTCATCGAACCACTCGCCGAGGTCGTCGAGGCGTGCGCCGCCCCACGCCTGCAGGTCGTCCCAGACGGCCACGATGGTGGCCCCCGCCATGTCGCTGGCCGTGCGCTGCTGGCCGGCCTGGCGGTGCACGTCGGCGGCCAGTTGGTCGAGCCGATCACCGAGGGAGCGCAGCTGCGGACGGCCGGTGCCCGACCACCACGTGCGCGTCCGATCGGCGTCGGGGCCGCACCACCACGACTGGACGACGAGCAACGACGTCTCACCGACGATGCGGCCGATCCGCGCCGACGCCTGCTCGATTCGGCCGGCCAGCGCATCCAGCTCATCGACGTCGGCGCCGAGTTGGGCCATGGTCCCAGTGTCGTCGTCGACGACCGCCGCGACCAGGGGGACGACTCCCCCGACACGGGCCCGTCACTCGGCGGTGAGGCGGAGGTTGGGAACGGCACCGGCGTCCAGTGGCGTCGGACCGTCGAGGCGCAGCCGATGCCACCCGGCCGCGGCGATCATCGCCGCGTTGTCGGTGCACATCGCTCGGCTGGGCAGATACCCGCGACGACCGTCGTCGGCACAGGCGCCGAGGATCGCTTCGCGCAACACCGAGTTGGCCGCCACCCCGCCACCGAGGGCGAGGCCCCTGGCCCCGATCAGGTCGGCTGCCCGCCGCGCCTTCAAGACCAAGACGTCGACGACGGCCGCCTGAAAGGAGGCGGCCACGTCGGCCGTCGTGGCGTCGGGATGCTTGCGGACGTGGTTCATGACCGCGGTCTTCAATCCCGAGAAGCTGACGTCGAGGCCCTCGTGGCGAAGCGCCCGGGGGAAGTCGATGGCCGCCGGGTCGCCGCTCGTCGCGGCCTGCTCGATCGCCGGCCCACCCGGGTAGCCGAGGCCGAGGAAGCGGGCGACCTTGTCGAACGCCTCGCCGGCGGCGTCGTCGATCGTCTGGCCGAGCAGCCGGTAGCGGCCGAGCTCACGCATCTCGACCAGCAGCGTGTGCCCGCCGGAGACGAGGAGGACGACGACCGGAAGCTCCATCGACGGATCGTCGAGCAGGGCGGCGTAGAGGTGGGCTTCGAGGTGGTTGACCCCGACGAAGGGGACGTCCCAGGCCAGGGCCAGGGCCTTGGCCGCCGAGACGCCGACGAGCAGGGCGCCGATCAGCCCGGGGCCGACGGTCGCGGCCACGGCGTCGATGCGGCGTTCCTCGACGCCGGCCTCGACGATCGCCCGGGAGATCACCGGGTTGAGCAGTTCGAGGTGGGCGCGACTGGCGATCTCGGGCACGACGCCGCCGAACGTGGCGTGCAACTCGATCTGCGAGCTGACGACGCTCGACACCACGTCGTCGCCACCCATGACGACCGCCGCCGCCGTCTCGTCGCAGCTCGTCTCGATGCCGAGGATGACGGTGTTTGGACCGACGTCGACCGGTTCGCGGATCATGAACGAGCTCCCAGTCGCTCGGCGTAGGTCGGGGTCTGGATGTCCTGACACCACATCACGATGGCGTCCTCGGTGCCTTCGTAGTAGCGCGTGCGCACGCCGGCGGGCACGAAGCCGAATGAGTGGTACAGCCGCTGGGCGCCGACGCTGCTCGCCCGCACCTCCAGCGTCCAGGCCGTGCACCCCCGGGCGATCGCGACCCCGGCCAGCTCGACGAGGAGGCGGCTGGCCACGCCGTAACGGCGATGGTCGGGATGGACGGCGACGTTGGTGATGTGGGCCTCGTCGGCGACGAACATCAGCCCGGCGTAGCCGACGACCTGGCGGCCGATGCGGGCGACGAGATAGTGGCGGTGGCCGGCGCGGGCCTGGTCCAGCTCGTCGTGGAAGACTTTGGCCGTCCACGGCTTGGGGTAGGCCGACCGCTCGATCGCCAGGATCTGGCCGACGTGGCGGTGGCGCATCCGTTCGATCGTCGGCCCGACGGCCGGCCGTTCGAGGAAACGGGCGAGGACGCTCACTGGTGCACCCCGTCGGTGTGCGACGCGTTCGGTTCGGCGTTGGTGCACCATTGAGCCGAAGACGATGCCTGTTGGTTCACTCGCTGACGCTCGCTCATGTGCTGGTACCCGCCGACGCCGCGCTGGCGCGGGTGGCCCAGTTGATCTGGGCGTCGGGCGGGCGCAGGTAGATCGGGGAGATCTCCGCCGCCGAGACCCATTCCTCGCGCAGGCCCTGGGCGTGGGCGAGCTGCACGAGCGTCGCCGCCGACGGGTGGAGATCGTCGCCGATCTCGCAATGGAAGCCGTCGAGGATCTCGTCGCGATAGCGATGGGCACCGTCCCCGACGCACAGCACCTCCTGGCTGCGGGCCAGCAGGTCGGCCACGAGCTCGTCGACCGGCCCGACGCGCGGCGGCGCCACCTGCTGCAGGCCGCCGGGGACCTGGCGGTACATGGCCGTGAAGACCTCGCCCTTGCGAGCGTCGATCACGGGGACGATCACCCGGTCGGATCGGCGATGCGGGAAGGCGAGCAGGTCGAGCGACGTGATGCCGATCATCGGCAGGCGCAACGCCAGAGCCAGCGCCTTGGCCGTGGCCAACCCGACCCGCAGGCCGGTGAACAGGCCGGGACCGACGTCGACAGCGACGAGAGCGAGCTCGTCGAGACCGATGTCGGCCTGGGCACAGACGAACTCGATGGCCGGCGTGAGCGTCTCGGCGTGGCGCCGGCCGCGGGCGACCTCGAAGCGGGCGATCACGCCTTCGTGACCGCCGAGGGCGACGCTGATCTGCTCGGTGACGGTGTCGATGCCGAGGATCAACATCCGGCTACCGCTCGCTCGCTGGCGGTGACCAGCGCCGACCACCGGCGGGCCCACGCCCCGCCCGTCGGCACGATCGTGACGAGGCGGGCCTCGAGGTCTTCGTCGTCGGGGGCCAGGCGCACGAGGAGATGGTCACCGAACGTGGACTCGACGACGTCGCCCCACTCGACCAGCACGATGCCGGCGTCCTCGGCCATCTCGGCCAGCGCCAGGTCGGTAACCTCGGCGACGTGATCGAGCCGGTACAGGTCGGCGTGGTGGAGGGTCAAACCGTCGGTGTCGTAGCGGTGGACGAGGGTGAACGTCGGCGACGTGATCGGCTCGCGCACCCCCAGGGCGACGCCGAAACCCTGAGCGAAGGCGGTCTTGCCGGCGCCCATCTCCCCGGCCAGCAGGACGACGTCGCCGGCGCGGGCCAGCGCGGCGACGGCCGCGGCCAAGGCGTGGGTGGCGGCCAGCGACGGGACGCGCATCTCGAGACGGGGGCCCATGACGACCTCCGATGCTACGGCCGGGTGGTGGCGGGGCCGGGCTCGTCGGCACCGACCAGGACGCGCGGCACGCGCGGGCTGATGCCGCACGTGACCTCGTAACCGATCGTGCCGAGCCGCTGGGCCCACTCCTCGGCCCGGATCTCCTCCCGCCCCTGGCGGCCGATCAGCACGACCTCGTCGCCGACGGCGACGGTCGCGCCGGCCGGTGCGCCGATGTCGACCATCAGCTGGTCCATCGTGACGACGCCGACGATCGGGTGGCGGACGCCGCCGACGAGCACGTTCTGACCCGGCCACAGTCCACGGCGCACGCCGTCGTGGTAGCCGATCGGTACGGTGGCGACCAGCCTGTCGCAGGCGAAGCGATGGCGCAGCCCGTAGGAGACCCCTTCGCCGGCGGCGACGCCGCGGAGTGCCGCGACGCGGGCCTTGAGGGCGAGCACGGGGTGGAGGTCGCGGCAGAGGTGGCGGACACCCGGCCCGGGTTCGACGCCGTAGAGAGCGATGCCGGCGCGGACGAACGAGCGGCGGGCACCCGGGTGGGCCAGACCCCCGGCCGAGTTGGCGACGTGGACGATCGCCGGCACCTCGGACAGGGTGGTGAGGGCGTCGTCGAAGCGGCGCAGCTGCTCGTCCGTGAACGGATCGTCGGGCTCGTCGGCCACGGCCAGGTGGGTCGACACACCGGCGAGACGCAGCCATGGCGCGTGCCTGGCGATGCGCGCCGCCAGGTCGGCGGCGGCCGACGGGTCGACGCCCACCCGGTGCATGCCGGTGTCGATCTTGAGATGGACGGCGAGGTCACGGTGACGTTCGGCGGCGAGCGCGTCGACGCCGGCGGCGGTCGTCACCGTCGGCGTCAACCCGGCCGCCACCAGCCGCGGCGCGTCGGCCGCCGGCTGCTCACTGAGGACGAGGATCGGGCCGCCGACGCCGGCGTCGCGAAGGGCCAGGCCCTCCTCGGTGAGGGCGACGCAGAGTCCGTCGGCGCCGGCCGCCAGCGCCGCCGTCGCCACCGCTGTCGCGCCGTGTCCGTAGCCGTCGGCCTTGACGACGGCCCACAACCCGGCCGGTGCAACGGCCGCCCGCATCACCCGGACGTTGTGGGCGACCGCGTCGACGTCGATCTCGGCCCACGCCCACCGCCCGGGCGCGATCGTCATGCGAGCGCGTCCAACACGGCCGGGAGGTGATCGATGAGGTCTCCGGCGATGAGGCCGGCTCGGGGGCCGTGCTGGGCGGCTGAGCCGTGCACCCACGCCGCCGAGGCGGCGGCGTCGAGCGGATCCAGGCCGGCGGCAGCGAACGCCCCGGTGATCCCGGCGAGGACGTCGCCGGTACCGGCCGTGGCCAGCCGGGCGTCTCCGGTGGTGACGATGCGGACGTCGCCGTCGGGCGCGGCGACGACGGTGGTCGGCCCTTTCAGCAACACGACGCTGCGGGTATCGGCCGCCAGCCGGCGGACGGCGAGCAGCCGGTCCGACTCCGGCCGAGCGCCGGTCAGGAGCCCGAACTCGCCGTCGTGGGGCGTCAGGATGGTCGGGGCCGAGCGCCGCTTCAGCCAGCCGGCCCCACCAGCCTCACTCCAGACGAGGGCGAAGAGGCCGTCGCCGTCGATCACGATCGGGAGCGGGCACTCGACGACGAAGCGACGCACGGCCTCCACGGTGGCCTCCGTCCGGCCGAGGCCGGGTCCGACGACGACAGCGTGGTAGCGGTCGAGGTCGTCGAGGACGGTCGCCGACCAGTCGGTGGCGGGGATCGGGCGAGCGACCACCTCGATCGGCCCGGCCGCCGGTGCGCCGGGCACCGACAACGTGACCATCCCGGCGCCGGCCCGCTGCGCCGCCGCCGCACTGAGATGAGCGGCGCCGGTCATGCCCGGGCTGCCGGCGATCACCCGCACGGCGCGCGACCACTTGTGGCTTCCGGCCGGGCGCGGCGGCCACCAGCCGGCGACGTCGGCGGCCGTGACCGCCTGGGCCCGCGTGTCGCCGACGGGGAGGCCGATATCGGCCACGTCGACCGTGCCGGCCAGCGCCCGCCCAGGGAGCAGGAGGAGCCCGGGCTTGACGGCGGCGAAGGTGATCGTGCGCGTCGCAGTCAGCACCCCGGGACCGGCGGCGCCGGTCAGTCCGTCGACGCCGCTCGGGATGTCGACGGCGAGGACCGGGGTGGCGCCGATGACGGGCGGCGTCCACGTGCCGTGGAAGCCGGTGCCATAGGCGGCGTCGATCACGAGATCGGCCGGCGGGAGTGACGGACCGACGGTGGCGACGTCGTGGACGTGGACCTGAACGCCCCACTGGTGCAGGCGACGGGCGGCGACCCGCCCGTCGTCGCCGTTGTGACCGGGGCCGGCGATGACGTGGACGACCCGCCCGTACGTGCCGCCGAGCATCCGCCGAGCCGCCCACGCAACGGCCGCCCCGGCCCGCTCGACCAGCACGTCCACCGGCTCGGTGGCGGCGGCGTCGATCACGGCCATCACCGCCGGCGTGACGATCGGGATCACGCGGCGACGACCATGGCAACGGCGACAGGGCCGTCGTGGCTGAGCGAGAGATGCCACTGCGTGGCCCCGCGGTCGACGGCCAGCTCCCACGCCCGCCCGGCGAGTACGAGGCGAGGGGCGCCGGAGTCGGCGACCTCGACCCACGCCTCGTGGAACCCGAACGCGCCGAGGCCGAGGCCCAGCGCCTTCATCAGCGCTTCACGGGCGGCGAAGCGCGCCGCCAATGACGGCACGGGGTCGACCTTGGGCGCCACATAGGCCAGCTCGCCCGCGGTGAACAGTCGCTCGCGCATCGACGGCGTCCGCGTCAACGAGCGCCGAAACCGCTCGATCTCAACCACGTCCACCCCAATGCCGATCACATCGCGACCTTAGAGAAGGGCGAGGCGAAGGAGGGGGCGTGGGGGCAGAGGCTCCGCCGGAGCCCCACCCGTTGGTCGATCCGGCTCGCCCGGCCGACCGACATCAGTCAGTGCCGCCGCAGGCCGCTCAACACCCGGTGGACGGCCGCAGGCCGGCGGGCCGGACCTCGGCGACCAACCTTTGGTTGGGCGCCGAAACCCCTACGAACGCCAGTGGTCGGCGGCATCGGAGATCGGTGCGATCAGGAGGTCGTCGACGGGGAGCTCACCGAGCAGCCGATCGTCGAACCGACCCTCGGTCTCCGTCACCCAGTCGACCAGGCGGTCGTAGCGGCCGTCGTAGCCGAGCAGCACGCCGCGCATGGCGTCCGGGGTGAGACGCTCGTGGAAGCGGACCTGCAACAGCGTCAATCCGGTCGTGTGGTTGGCCTTGACCTCCGGCACCAGGATGAACGTGCGACCGTCGCTGCGGCCGCGGGCCACGAGGACGTCGCGCTCGTGGGCGACGCGGCGCTTCGTACCGGCCAGTACCGGACTGGTGTCGACCCGGCTGCCGAGCTCGCGCGAGATCCCGCCCCGGTCGACGACGACGATCTGATCGTCGTCGACGCCGTAGCGGGTGAAGCCCGTGGCCTCGGCGACGGCCGGGTCAAGCGCGGCGAGCACCTTGAGCGTGCGGTAGCTGAGCACGTCGCGTCCGGCCCCGGCGGCCAGCACGGCCTGGACCAGCGGGCGATCGAGTACGCCTTCGTCGCTGCGGGAGATGCCGACGGTGACGGTCTTGGCCTGGTGCTTGATGGCGTCCACCGGCCGGGTCAGCTCCTCGATCGCCCGGGTCAGGGCGAGGACCAGGTCGTCGATGAGGGCGGCCGGCGACCCGACCTTTCCGGATGCCTCCTGGTATCGCTCGACGGGCCGGTCCGAGCACACGTCGCGCAGCAGGCCGACGAGGCCCACGGCGGTACTCGCCTCGAGGTGGCCGTCGTAGCGGTGGGCTCGCAGCCCGTCGAGGAACTGCTCGGCCGGGCCGACGATCCCCGCCCGTACCTGCACGAGCACATCGTCGGGCGACCTGGCCGTGCTGGCGGCGTGCTCGATGACCTCGCGGGCCGCCCGCAGCGGCCGGGCCGAGGCGTCGATGGCGAGCGCCGCCTCGTACCCGAAGAGATGCCCGGCCATCGCCGACAGCACGAAGCCGAGGGCTTCGTCGACCGGTGGGACCGAGATGACGGCCGCCGCCGGGTAGCGCGTGTCGCCATCGTCGGCGATGACGATCGGCGTCGCTTTGTGGGCGCGGAAGATGGCCACTTCCTTGCTCACGTCGTCGGCCGTGCTGCCGGCCAGCCCGGCGGCGCAGACGAGGATCAGCGGCTCCGAGGACAGGTCGATGTGCTTCTTGTCCTCGGTCACATCGCAGGCGATCGACTTGTAGCAGAGCTCGCTGAGCTTGATCCGCACCTCCTCGGCGGCGACCTTGTTGGCACCACTGCCGACGACGGCCCAGTAGCGCTTGACCGGGGCAAACCGCCGGGCGGCGTCGGCGATGGTCTCCCGACGATCGAGCACGAGCTGCATCGCCGCCGGCAGATCGCGCAGCGCTGACAGGAGCTCGTGACGCCGCGCCGCGGATCCGACGGCGACGGCCTCCGAGATCGCGCAGCTCAGCAGCACACCCGCGGCGACCTGCGCGTAGAACGCCTTCGTCGACGCCACGCTCATCTCCACGTCACGTCCGTCGGAGGTGTAGAGAACGCCGTCGGCCTTCTCGCTGAGATCGCTGGCCCGGCGGTTGACGACACCGATGACGGCGGCGCCGCGGGCGCGCAGCAGGTCGACGGTGCGGTTGGTGTCGGTCGTCGTGCCGCTCTGGCTGATGGCGACGGCGAGCGTGTCGCTCATGTCGAGCCGCAGGCCGAAGCCGGAGAGCTCGGTGGCGGTGACGGCGTCGACGTCGAGCCCGCCGGCGCAGAGCCCGTCGAGCACGGCCGCCATCGACTGACCGGCGACAGCCGCCGTGCCCTGCCCGATGACCCGGACCCGCGTGATCGTGCCCGCGGCCAGCCGGGCGGCGACCTCGTCAGGGAGGGCCTGTTGTCCGACGGCGGCCCGCAGCCGACCATCCTCCTCGACGATCTTGCCGCGCATCGTCTTGGCGAAGCTGGCCGGCGACTCCGTGATCTCCTTGAGGAGGTAGTGCGGCGCATCACCGCGGTCGATGTCGCGCGTCGTCACCTGGGCGACGACGACGTCGGAGTCGGTAACCGGCTGGGCGCGGCCGTCGTAGCCGAGACGACGCATCCCCTGCAGCGTGCCGGCGCCGTCGGCGTCGAGGGCGACGATCTGACCGCCCCGCTCCCCGTCGAGGCGCACGTACCGGTCGGTCTCCTGGACGACGCCGTACGGCTCGCTGGCCACCACGTAGCGGTCCTCAGCGAGCCCGATGTAGACGCCTTGACCGCTGCCGTTGAGCGCGAGCAGCAGCTGGTCCGGCGATCCGGCGGCGGCGGCCCCGATGGCGACCGAGCCCTCGAACGACGACACCGTGCGACGGAAGGCCTCCACGGCATCGGCGCCGTCGCGCTGGTGGCGGGCGACGATGGCCGGGATGACCTTGGCATCGGTGGTGATGGGGCCGGGGAAGCGCAGCCCGTGCTGCACCTTGAGGTCGGCGTGATTGTCGACGTCGCCGTTGAGCACCCCGACGACGAACGGACCCTCGGCCTGCTCCTCCCCCGACAACTCGAGCTCGTCGCTGTTGACGGGGTGAGCGTTCGGTTCGGAGATGATGCCGACGCTGGCCCAGCGAGTGTGACCGAGCACGGTGACGCGGGCCGCCGGCTGGGCCAAGGCGCGGCGCAGCAGGGCGTCGGCGGCGACGGCGGCGCGCATCGCCGCCGTGTTGTCGCCGAGCTCACCGATCTCGGCGGCCGCCTTGTAGACGAGCGAGAGGGAGCGGTCGACGAACTGGGCCGAACCGCTCTGGTACAGCAGGTCGCCCGATCGCTCGCTCAGCGCGGCGACGACGGCCGGGTCGGCCGCGTCGAGGCCGTGGTCCCAGACGAACACGTTGATGCCGGCGGAGTCGCGCCCGCGTACCTCCATGTAATCGATGGCGGCGAAGGCCTGCTGGATCGACAGGTAGCCGGCGTAGGCCGAGGCGGGGGCGTCGCGGCCGGCTAGATCGACGACGGCGCGGGCCGTGCCCAGCCGGTCGCGGCGGATGGCCCAGAGCCGGTCGCGCACGGCGATCGACGCGGCGCTGGCTCGCTCCAGTTCCTCGGGGTCGAGGGTGTCGTCGGCCAGGCGGGCCTCCAGCTCGGCGACGGCGGCGTCGAGTTGGTCGAGGCAGCCGGTGATCGACGCAACGAGGGAGCGGTGCTCGACCAGGGCGAGCAGCCCGGGAAGGCCGCGCAGGGCATGGTCGACGTCGCGCAGGTGGGCGGCGACCGCCGCCGCGTCGTGGCGATCGGCCAGGGCGGCGTCCAGCCCGGCGAAGATGTCATCCGGCGTCGGGGACGGCCGGGTCGCCGGCCGGCTGAGGATCCCGATGATGCCGCACATGGGCGGCCACGCTATCGAGGCCGGTTCAGGCGTCGGCGGCGCGCACGGCGGCGGCGAGGTGCTCGGCCGTGGCCTGGGCGGTCTCCTCGCTGGCGGCCTCGACCATCACCCGGACCAGCGGCTCGGTGCCGCTGGCCCGAACGAGGACGCGCCCGGTCTCGCCCAGCTCGGTCTCGGCAGCGGCGATCTCGGCGGCGAACGTCGCGGCCGGGTCGGAGACGCGTTCGGCCACGTGGACGTTGACGAGAACCTGGGGCAGCCGGGTCATGGCGTCGGCGGCCACGGCGGCCAACGGCCGGCCGGATCGCGTCAGGGCATCGCACAGTACGAGCCCCGTCAACAGGCCGTCGCCGGTGGTGGCGAGATCACGGAAGATGACGTGCCCGCTCTGCTCCCCGCCGAGCGAGTAGCCGCCGGCATCGAGGGCTTCGAGCACGTAGCGGTCGCCGACGGCGGTCTCGACGACATGGATGCCCGCCGCTTCCATGGCCAGGCGGAAGCCGAGGTTCGACATGACGGTGACGACCACGGTGTCGTCGCGCAACTCGTCGCGGTCGCGCAGGTCGCGGGCGCAGATGGCGAGCACGTGGTCGCCGTCGACGAGGCCGCCGTCGCCGTCGACCGCGAGCAGCCGATCGGCGTCGCCGTCGAGGGCGAGACCGACGTCAGCTCGTTCGAGCACGACCGAGCGGGCCAACGAGGCCGTGTCGGTGGCGCCGCAGCCGTCGTTGATGTTGCGACCGTCGGGGCGGTCGTGAATGGCGACGACGTCGGCCCCGGCTTGGCGCATCACGTCCGCGGCGATGGCGCTGCCGGCGCCGTTGGCGGCATCGACGACGACGCGCAGGCCGTCCAACGTCCGCCCCTCCAGTGCCCCGAGCACGTGCTCGCGGTAGTGCGGGATGGTCTCGAGGTCGACCAGCGGCGCGGGGTCGCCGGTCGGAGCGGGCAGGGCCGCAACCTCGGCTTCGATGCGCGCCTCGACGTCGTCGGGGAGCTTCGTGCCGCCGACGGCGAACAGCTTGATCCCGTTGTCGCGGTACGGGTTGTGCGAGGCCGAGATCATCGCCCCCATCGCCGCGCGGCGCGCCGCCTCGAAGGCGACGACGGGCGTCGGGACCACGCCGAGGCGGTGGGTGAGGACCCCTTCGCTGGCGACGCCGGCGACGAACGCCGCCTCGAGCATCGCCGTGGACAGCCGGGTGTCACCGCCGACGACGGCCTCGCGCGCACCGAGCACGCGGGCGGCGGCCCGGCCCAGGTCGAGCGCGAACGCGGCCGTCAGGTCGGAGTTGGCGACGCCGCGGACACCGTCGGTGCCGAACTTCATGACAGCAGGACCCGCGAGGGCGCTGGGTCAGCGCTTCGTGAACTGCGGCGCCTTGCGGGCCTTCTTGAGGCCGTACTTCTTGCTCTCCTTCTTCCGCGCGTCGCGGGTGAGCAAGCCGGCCTTCTTGAGGTTGGCCCGGGTCTCGGGCTCGAGGTCGGCGATCGAGCGGGCCAAGGCCATGCTCAACGCGCCGGCCTGACCACTGACGCCGCCACCGGTGATGGTGGCGTCGACGTCGAAGCGTTCCTCGACCTCGGCCACGCGCAGGGGCTCGCTGGCCTCCTGCCGGTGGGCGGGGGTCGTGAAGTAGGTGTCGAACGGGCGACCGTTGACGGTCATCTGCCCGGTGCCGGGGCGCAGGCGAGCCCGGGCGATGGCCTCCTTGCGGCGACCGGTGGTCTGAGTCAGCGGGGTGGCCATGATGTCTGCCTCCAGGATCAGCGGGCCTTCGCCGCGGACAGGTCGAGTGGTTCGGGGGACTGCGCGCCGTGGGGATGGTCGGGGCCGGCGTAGACCTTCAGCTTGGACAGCATCTGGCGGCCGAGCGGACCCTTCGGCAACATGCCCTTGACGGTACGGCGCACCGCCTCCTCGGGCTTCTTGGCGAGCAGCTCGCCGTATGTGTTGGACTTGATCCCACCCGGATAGCCACTGTGGCGGTAGACCCGCTCACGCTCGGCCTTGCCGGCGGTGAGCACGACCTTGGCCGCGTTGACGATGACGACGTGGTCACCCGTGTCGAGGTGTGGTGCGAACACCGGCTTGTGCTTGCCCCGCAGCACGCGGGCGATCTCGGTCGCCATGCGTCCGAGCACGAGGCCGTCGGCATTGACGACGTGCCACTCGCGCTGGATCTCACTGGCTTTCGGGGTGTAGGTGCGCATGACTCGCGTCTCATCAACGGCCCCTCACGCGGGGCTTCGAACGGGGAACCGGGAAAGGATACGGGGACCGCCCCACCAGCGGCAACGCCCGGTCGCGGCGCCGCGGGCCCTGGTCCCTAGGGTGGCGCCGATGCGGTGGCGACTGGCGCTGTTGGGCGACCCCCGTTTCACCGGGGCGGTGGCGCTGCTGGCCGCCAACGACCACGCGTTCAAGGAGTGGTGGCCGGGCCTGGTCACCGGCAAGCTCAGGGACGTCGCCGGCGTGGCGGTGGTCGCCGTGGTGGTCTCCGTGCTGGCCGGGTGGCGGCTGGGAGTCGGTGCGACGGCCGCCGCCTTCACGGCGCTCAAACTGGCCCCGCCGGTCGCCGCCTTCGCCGCCCCGTTGCTCGGCGGGACGACCCGCACCGACCCGACCGACCTGGTGGCGCTGGCGGTCCTCGTGCCGGTCGGATGGTGGCTGCGGGCGGCCACGCCCACCGCCGCCGGCCACGGTGCCCGGCTCCGGGTTGCTGGCACCGTGCTGGCCGGTGCCGCCGTCACCGTCGCCGGCCTGGCGACGGGAGCGACGAGCTGTGCCGAGGTCTCGTCGGTCGACGCCGTCGGCGTCGGCGAGGACGGCACGCTGGTCGCGGCCCTCGACGACGACCGCGAGCCGTGGGCCAGCACCGATGGCGGCACCACGTGGACCCGCTCGTCGCGACGTCGCCCGCCGGCGGCCACCGAGGACTGCGCCGGCGCGACGTGTTGGCGGGTGCGGTCCGGCGTCGCGCTCGAGGAGTGCGCTGACGGCGTCTGTGAGCCGGCGTTCGAGTTCTCGGCCGAAGCGCGAAGGCGCATGGGCCACGTCGCGGCGTGCGGGATCGACCGTGACCACGACTTCCTGGCCGTGGCCACTGGATCCGACGACGAGGGACCGGTCACGCTCGTGGCGATGGGCCAGCAGGGCGTGCTCGTCCACCGCGGCGACGAGACCGCCCGGGTGCCGGTCGCCGACGCCGAGCCGTTGCCAATCGGGGGCCTGCCGAGCTGGACGGCCAACCTGGCGATCGCGCCGCTGGCGCTGCTCGTGCTCACGCCGATCGTCGCTCTCATCGCCCGCCGGCGCGGCGGCCGCCCGGTCGCCGCGGCGCTGGTGGGCGGGCTCGGCACCGTTGCCCTGCTCGTCGTGACGTTCCCGGTCCTCTTCTTCGTCGCCGACGGACGGACCGCCGGCCTCAGCTTGACCGTCGCCGCCGCCACCGTCTTCGCATTGTCGCTCCTGCTGGCCTGGCGCCGCGGCCGACCCGTCGCCGAACCACCGTGGCCACCACCACCGGTGGGCTAGAGGGCGGCGCGAAGGTCAGGTGGGCGAGCGACGCTGCGAAGCGGCGACGGCGAGCTCGGAGGCGCAGCCGATCCGGCTTGGCCGGTCGGCGAAGCCCCACTTAGGACTCGAGCGGATAGGTCGCCGTTCGCGCGAGTGCCCGTTTGTGTTTCGGCTGCTCCGCAGCCGAACAAGGCGACCGTCATGATTGGTCGCCTCGCCTGTCGGCTCGGCTCCTTAGAGCGCGGCGGCGAAGAGGTCGGCGGGGCCGGCGGTGACGGCCGGCAGCAGGCCGGCGGCCTGGGGCAGCAGCTGGGTGGCGTAGAAGCGGGCGGTGACCAGCTTCTGGTCCAGGAAGTCGTCCGAGAAACCGTCACCGTCGCCGGCGCGCAGGCGCTCGGCGGCCAGCGCCGAACGCACCAGGATCCAGCCCCCGGTGACGACGCCGAGCATCTCCAGGTACGGCGTGGCGCCGGCCAACGCATTGTTCGGGTCGGTCCGGCCGTTCGTCAGCAGCCACGTCGTCGCCTCGCGAAGCGAGTCGAGGGCGTCGGTCAGCCGCGTCCCCAACTCGGCCAGCTCGCCTCCGGCCTCCGCGGCATCGTCAGCGGTCGCCGCCATCTCGTCGAGGAGGTCGCCGATCACGCCGCCGTCGCGCATCGGCAGCTTGCGCCCGACGAGGTCGATCGCCTGGATCCCGTTCGTGCCCTCGTAGATCGGGGCGATCCGGATGTCGCGGTAGTGCTGGGCGACGCCGGTCTCCTCGATGAAGCCCATCCCCCCGTGCACCTGCACGGCGATCGAGGCCAGCTCGCAGCCGAGGTCGGTCCCCCAACCCTTGCTGATCGGGGTCAGCAGATCGGCCAGCTCGTCACGGGCCTGGCGCACGGCCTCGTCGTCGCTGTGCTTGGACAAGTCGATCGACTCGGCGTTGAGGTAGGCGAGCCCGCGCAGCGCCTCGATCTTGGCCTTCATGGTGAGCAGCATGCGGCGGACGTCGGCGTGCTCGATGATCGCCGAGGCGCTCTTGGCCCCCAGCGCCCTGCCCTGGGTGCGCTCGGTGGCATAGGCGACGGCCTGCTGATACGCCCGCTCGCCGATGGCCAGGCCCTCCAGCCCCACCGAGAGGCGGGCGGTGTTCATCATCGTGAACATGTAGCGCATGCCCTGATTGGGTTCGCCGATGAGATAACCGACGGCGTCCTCGTAGGCCATCACGCAGGTCGGGCTGGCGTTGATGCCCAGCTTGTGCTCGATGGAGACGCACTCGAGTGCGTTGTGCTCGCCCAGCGTGCCGTCGTCGCCGACGAGGAACTTCGGCACGATGAAGCACGAGATGCCCTTCGTGCCCGGCGGCGCGTCGGGGACACGAGCGAGGACGAGGTGGACGATGTTGTCGACCAGGTCGTGCTCGCCGTAGGTGATGAAGATCTTCTGCCCGGTGATACGCCACGAGCCATCGTCAGCGGGGACCGCCCGCGTCGTCAGGGCGCCGACGTCGGAGCCGGCCTGGGATTCGGTCAGGTTCATCGTGCCGGTCCACTCCCCCGACACCATCTTCGTCACGTAGGTCTCGCGCTGGTCCTCGCTGCCGTGGTGCAACAACATGTCGATGGCGCCCTGGGTCAGCAGCGGGCACAGCGACAAGCCCATGTTGGCGGCCGTCATCGTCTCCTGCATCGCCACGCCGACGAGCCACGGGAAGCCGCCGCCGCCGTACTCTGGTGGGAACGGCACCGCCGGCCAGCCGGCGTCGACGTACCGGGTGTAGGCCTTGGCAAAGCCCTCGGGTGTGGTCACCGAACCGTCGTCGTTGCGCCGGCTGTGCTGAACGTCGCCGACCCGGTTGAGCGGCGCGAACTGCTCGGAGAAAAACCGACCCGACTCCTCGAGCAGACCGAGCACGGTCTCGGGGTCGGCGTGCTCGAAGCCGTCGAGGGCGGCGAGCCCGGCGATGTCGACGACGTGTTCGAGGACGAAGCGCATGTCCTCGAGCGGTGCCCGGTAGTCGCTCATTGATGCGAACGCTAACCCCGGTCGGACGTCGCGGGCTCCGTCTCTCCGTCAGTAGCCCACTTCCCAGAGGACGAGTCCGCCCGGCGGGGCGACGGTGCCGGCCGCCGCCCGCGAGCGGGCGGCGAGGATGCCGGCGACGTCACCAGGCGCCGCCTTGCCCAGCCCGACGTCGACGAGCAGCCCGACGATGGAGCGGACCATCTGGTGGCAGAACGCGTTCGCGCGGATGTCGAAGCGGAGCTGGGTGGCGTCGTCGTCGAGCACCCTCCAGCCGGCCCGGACGACCCGTCGTACGAGCGACGGTTCCGGCTGTCCATCGGGCACGCGGGGCCGGCGGCAGAACGAGGCGAAGTCGTGCTCGCCGATCAGGGGGTCGCACGCCGCGTTCATCGCCCACAGGGCCAGCGGCTGGGGCACGAACCAGGCCCGGCCGGCCAGCAGCGGATTCGGGGTCGGGGAGTTCCAGACGACGTAGCGGTAGTGCCGCCACTGCGCCGAGAAGCGGGCGTCGAAGTCGCCCGCCGTCCACGTGGTCGAGCGCACGGCGATCGCCGGGGCGCACAGCTTGTTGAGCCGGCGCTGGAGGTCATCGAGATCGGTGTCGGCGGGCAGGTCGCCGGAGACCACCTGACCCCAGGCGTGGACACCGGCGTCGGTGCGCCCGGCCCCCGTGAGCTCGACCCGCTGGCGCAGGACCGTCTCCATCGCCGCCGTCAGGTCACCGAGAACGGTGCGCACGCCCTCGTTCGGGGCGAAGCCGCGGTACGGCGCGCCGTCGTAGGCCACGACCATCCGCACTCGGCGCCCGTCCACGGCGCTCACCACCGCGCGCCGGAGGGTGCCGGTGGTTCGAAGTCAGCCTCCTCGGTCAGCTCCGGGCCTTGGCTGCGGGTGTCGGCGTTCTCGTCGAGGGCCTGATCGAGCTCGTCGAGGTCGTTGGCCGCGGGATCGGCCTGGGTTTGTTCCGGCGACACCGGCTGCTGGTCGTTCGGCTCGGCGACCACGACGGCGGCCAGCTTGTCGTCGAGGCGATCGGCGGCGCGGTCGAGGCGGTCGCCGGGGCCGCGCCCGTCGTCGGCGCGGCGACGCCGACAGTCGGCGTGATCGTCGATGAGGGCCCGGGCCTGGCGATAGTGGTCGACCCCACTGCCGGCGTCGATCTCGACCAGCTCGTCGCCTTGCGTCTCGACCGTCAGCACGAGGTTGACGACGCCGGCACAGCGCCGGGCGCCGTCACTCTCGGCGACAGCATCCTCGAACGCCCGGCGGGCATCGAGCAGTTCACCGCCCACGAAGTGGGCGGCACCGGCCCCGAACGTGGTCACGGCGTCGTCGTAGAACACCAGCCGATCGACGCCCTCGAAGCGTTCGACGGCGGCCGCCGCTCGTGCCGGATCGCCGAGGGCGGCGCGGTAGGCGTTTCCGGCCTGCTCGATCGCCCACCATGACCACAACAACGGGGTCGCCACAGCCAGCGCGACGAGCGTCGGTCCGAGCGAACACGCCGCCCACCGCCGACGGTTCACCTTCCAACCTCCCCGGCTACTCGGCGGCGCTCGGGTACGACGGCGGCGACGTCGCGCACCATGGCGACCAGTTCCCACAGCACCAACGCGACGAGCGGGTAGGCGAACCACCACCCGCGGTCCTCGTGCACGGGAACGGCGCTCGTGGTCGTTCGTTGCTCGCCGCGACCGATGGCGGCGACGGCCGGACCGAGGGGGTCGCCGGCCGTCCGATCGACGTACGCCACACCGAGCTCGCCGGCGATCGCGGTGAGCTCGGCGGCGTCGAGTCGCGACCGGGCCGGGGCACCGGTGGTGGCGTCGATCAGATAGTCGGCGCTCGGGCCCGTCGCCGTCCAGGCCCGCATCTCGCCGCCAGCG
>Ga0183260_10001293_pt1 | contig 21109 bp, 17 predicted proteins | sample AntDrymUQ4972206_2_FD_129768 | JGI IMG/M metagenome (GOLD analysis project Ga0183260, IMG submission 129768) | Polar desert sand microbial communities from Dry Valleys, Antarctica - metaG UQ497 (22.06) (version 2) (version 2) | ecosystem: Environmental > Terrestrial > Soil > Desert | place...
GAGCCGCACCTGCACCTCGAGTCCGTGCGGATCGGCGTCACCCAGCAGCACCGTGCCGCCGTGCTGGGCCACGAGTTCCCGCACGATGGCCAGCCCGAGCCCGCTGCCGCCGGAGTCCCGGTCCCGCGCGTCGACCAGCCGGGTGAAGCGGCCGAAGACGCTCTCCCGGTCGGCCGCAGGGACGCCCGGCCCGTCGTCGGCCACCGTCAGGACGGGACCGGCCGTCACCTGCACCGATACCGCCGAGGCGGCATGCCGTACGGCGTTGTCCACCAGGTTGTCCACCACCCGGGTCAGGGCGTCGGGATCGCCCAGCATCGGCAGCGTCGCCTCGACCGACAGGGTGACCGGCACGCGGCGGTCGGTGTAGCGGAGCAGCGTGGTGCGCACCAGGTCGCCCAGATCTACCGGCATCCGGCGTCGGGGTACTGCATCGTCCGCCCGGGCCAGCAGCAGCAGGTCGTCGACCAGCCGGGTCATCCGCTGCACCTCGGCCAGCAGGTCCGCGACGTCCCGCCCGTCGACCGCGGCGGCCACCTCCAACTGGGTCCGCAGGCTGGTCAGCGGCGAGCGCAGCTCGTGTGCGGCGTCGGCCACGAACGCTCGCTGGCGGCCCCTCGCCGCGTCCAGCCGGGCCAGCATGCCGTTCAACGTCACCGCCAGATCGTGGATCTCGTCCCGCGCCAGCGGCACCGGGAGGCTGGCCGCCGATCCAGCGCCGGTGATGTCCTCTGCGCCTTGCCGCAGCGCCGTCACCGGTCGCAGGGTGGCGCTGACCAGCCGCCAGGCCAATGCCACCGCCGCGGTCAGCAGGACGGCGTAGCCCACGAGCAGGCCGACGCTGACGACCTGCACCGAGTCGGCGATCTCACCGGCCGGGGCCGCCACGACGACGGTCTGCCGGTCGTCGGCCGGGCCGGCCGGGAGCGTCACGACCCGGACGACCTCCCCGACCCCGAAGCGGTGCCCGGGCAGGTAGCCGAGCGTGCCGTCGCTGCCGGCGAGCGTCCTCGACGGCACGGAGGAGACCAGCCGGTCACCGCCGAGGGAGGCCGCGCGGACCTGACCGTCGGCGTCCACGACCTGCACGATCGTCGTCCCGCCGGAAGGGATCGGGTCCGGGAGCCGGCCGGCGTCGATCAGCTCGGCGACGTCCCGAGCGGTCCGTGTCGCGGACTCGTCCACGGCCCGCTCCAGGGCCGAGCGCAGCACGGCGACCAGCAGCAGGCCGCCGATCGCCAGCCCCACGGCCAGCCCGGCCGTCCCGAGCAGGAGCAACCGCCCCCGCAGCCCTAGCCGGTCCAGCGCCTTGGCCCGGGGTGAGCTCACCCGCCGTCGGCTTCCAGGCGGTAGCCGGCCCCGCGGATCGTGGTCAGCGCGTGCCGGCCGAACGGCACGTCGACCTTGCGGCGCAGGTACCCCAGGTAGACCTCCACCACGTTGGCCTCGGGCGCGGCGTGCGCGTCCCAGACCCGCTCCAGCAGCTCGGTCTTGCTCACCACCTCACCGCGCCGACGCATGAGGTACTCCAGCAGCGCGAACTCGCGGGTGGTCAGCGTGATCGCGGCCTCACCCCGGGCCACGGCGTGGGCGGCGGGGTCCAGCCGCAGATCCCCGGCTGCCAGCACCGCCGGTCGCTCGGGAGCGCCGCGCCGGACCAGCGCCCGCAGCCGGGCGAGCAGGACGACGTAGCTGAACGGCTTGGTCAGGTAGTCGTCGGCGCCGACGTCCAGCCCGTCGGCCTGGTCGTACTCGCCGTCCTTGGCCGACAGCAGCAGGATCGGCACCCAGTTCTGCTCGGCCCGCAGCGCCTGCACGACGCGGTAGCCGGACAGTCCCGGCAACATGATGTCCAGCAGGACGGCGTCGTACCCACCCTCGCGGGCCATCTGCAGTCCGGTCACGCCGTCGTGCGCCAGGTCGACCGCGAACCCCTCGGCCCGCAGCCCGCGCTGGACGGCGTGGGCCAGGCGGACCTCGTCCTCGACGACCAGCACCCGCACCCGTGCCTCCCGCCTGCGAGCCGACCACCTCGGCCCGACCGATCCGCGGCTGATCATGCCCGGCCCGGCTGTGAGCCCGCTGAGACAGACCGGCACTCTCAGCGTGTTCTCAGCCGCCCCGGCGCAGGATGGCCCCCACCGCATCCCGGAGGTGTCTCGTGAGCGCACTGTCGACCCGACCAGCCCTGCGCTGGGTCGTACCCGTTGCCGCCGCCGCGATGGTCCTGACCGCCGGGATCGCCGGCCGGGCCATCGTCGCCGATGCCGACCCGGCCCTGCCTCCGCGCAGCGCCGCCGAACTGCTCGTCGACCTGCAGACGTCGGCCGTGACCGGCTTGAGCGGGACGGTCGTCCAGCGGGCGGCGCTGGGCCTGCCCGAACTGCCGGTCTCGATCGGTGGCCAGGGCAGCTCGGAGTTCAGCGCCCTGGTGTCCGGGACGCATACGTTGCGGGTCTGGTACGGCGGCGAGGAGCGGCAACGGATCGCCCTGCTCGGCACGCTGGGCGAGAGCGACCTGATCCGCAACGGCGACGATGTCTGGACCTGGTCCAGCGCCTCCAACGAGGTGTCCCACCTCGTGCTCCCGGAGCAGCCCGAGCCACCGCAGCCGCTACCCGCCGACCTACCCACGACACCGCAGGAGGCGGCAGAACTGGCGCTGGCGGCCATCGAGCCGTCCACCCGGGTGAGCACCGACGGTACGGCGACGGTGGCCGGGCGGGCGGCGTACGAGCTGGTCCTCCGTCCGCGGGACACCGGATCCCTGGTCGCGCAGGTCCGGATCGCGGTCGACGCCGAGGAGCAGGTGCCGCTGCGGGTCCGGGTGTACGCCGAGGGTGTCACCGAGCCGGCGGTGGAGATCGGGTTCAGCCAGATCTCCTTCGAGATGCCCGGCGATGAGCACTTCGAGTTCCGCCCGCCGCGGGATGCCGTGGTGACCGAGGTGAGTTCCGACGACCCTCTCGCGGAGGACCTCGCGACCGAGGGGTCCGAGCCCACCGTCGTGGGCAGCGGCTGGACCGCCGTGCTCGTCGCGGCCGCGCCGGTCAGCGACCCGCCGGCCGGCGACCCCGACTCCGAAGCCCTGGACGTCCTGCTGCAGGCGCTGCCGAGGGTCAGCGGGGACTGGGGCTCGGGCTACCTGCTGGAGTCCGCCCTGGTCTCGGTGCTGATCACCGACGACGGCCGGCTGCTCGCGGGGGCGGTCAACCCCGAGCGGCTGTACGACGTGGCGGCCTCGTGAGCACGTCGACCGCCGAATCGGCCCTGGCCGGCGTGTCGGAGCCTGCGGGCGCCGACCCGATGGCGGTGTCCAGTGCGGGGTTGACCAAGCGGTTCCGCGGCGGTCAGGTCGCGGTGGACCGGATCGACCTGGCCGTGCCGGATGGGTCGGTGTTCGGCTTCCTGGGCCCGAACGGCTCCGGCAAGACCACGACGATGCGGATGCTGCTCGGCCTGATCCGGCCGACCGCCGGCACCCACACCCTGCTCGGCCGACCGATGCCGCAGCGGGCCGGCGACGTCCTGCCGCAGGTCGGCTCGCTGGTCGAGGGGCCGGCCTTCCACCCGTACCTGTCGGGGCGGACGAACCTGCAGCGGTTGGACGCCGCCGACCGGTACGCCGACCCGCGGACGGCGACGGCGCGTATCGGGACGGCGCTCGACCGCGTCGGGCTGGCCGCCGCCGCCGGCAAGCGGTTCCGCAACTACTCCCTCGGTATGCGGCAGCGGCTCGGGATCGCTGCCGCCCTGCTGCAGCCGCGGCGGCTGCTCATGCTCGACGAGCCGACCAACGGGCTCGACCCCCAGGGCACCCGCGAGGTGCGCACCCTCATCAAGGAACTCGCCGACACCGGGGCCACCGTGCTGCTGTCCACGCACCTGCTGGCCGAGGTGGAGCAGATCTGCACGCACGTCGGCGTGATGCACCGCGGTCGCCTCGTCGCCCAGTCCTCACTCGGCGCCTTGCGGGCCAGTACGGCGCCGACGGTGTTCGTCGACACCGACCGGCCGGCGCTGGCCGAGGGGGTCTTCGAGCGGCTCGGGTTGCGCGAGGTGGCACCGTCGACCGGTGGGGTCGCGGCGCTGCTCGGCGCCGCCGATCCGGCCGCCCTCGCGGCGGCGCTGGTCCGCGACGGCGTACCCATCCGTGGGTTCGGGGTCCGCGAGGCGGACCTCGAGGAGCTGTTCGTCGGGCTGACCGGGGAAGGCTTCGATGTCAACGGTTGAGGTGGAGCCGTACCGGCCGCGCCTGGTGTCCACCCGGCTGCTGCGTTCGGAGCTGCGGATCATCTTCGGCCGCGCCCGCAACATCGCCGGGTTCGGCGTGCTCGCGTCGGTCCCGATCATCGTCGCCATCGCCCTCGCGTTGGCCGGGTCACCGGAGGCGGGCGACGGGCCTCCCTTCCTGTCGCAGGTGACGAGCAACGGCCTGTTCCTGGCCCTAGCTGCGCTGGGCGCGGAGCTTCCGCTGTTCCTGCCGCTCGCGGTGGCCGCGATCTCCGGTGACGCGATCGCCGGCGAGGCGAACATCGGGACGCTGCGCTACCTGCTGACCGTGCCCGTGCAACGCACCCGGCTGCTGGCCGTGAAGTACGCCGCCATCGCCATCTTCGCCACGGCCATGGTCCTGCTCGTCGCGGCGGTCGGCGTCGTGCTGGGGCTCGCCTTGTTCGGGACCGGGCCGGTCACGTTGCTGTCGGGGACCCAGGTCGGCACCGCCGAGGGCCTGTGGCGTCTGCTGCTGGTGTGCGGCTACCTGAGCGCCTGCCTCGCGGCGTTCGGCGCCATCGGCCTGTTCGTGTCGACGCTGACCGAGCAGCCGATCGGGGCGACCATCGCGGTTGTCGGACTCGCCGTTGTCAGCCAGATCCTGGATGCCATCGCGTCCCTGTCGGCGATCCACGAATACCTGCCCACGCACTACTGGCTGGCCTTCGGCGACCTGCTCCGGGACCCGATCAGCACCGAGCAGGTGTCCAGGGGCATGCTCAGCGCGGCGGTCTACGCGGCGGTCTTTTTTGCCGCGGCGTGGGCCCGCTTCGGCGGCAAGGACGTCTCCAGCTGACCCCCGGATGGTCCGCCACTTGGCTCCTCGATCAGGGGTAGCAGTAGGAGTCGGAGGAAGCGTCGCCGCCCTGCAGCCGCACCTGGTGGGCCCGCAGCCCGCGGAACGCCTCGCCGTTCGGGAAGAACTTCTCGTCGACGGTCATGCCACCGCCGGTGTCCGCGTCGATCTTGGCCATCCAGGCGCCTACTCCGGCGGGGAAGAACTGGTCGTCCCAGGCGCCGTACAGCGAGTTGGTCACGTAGACGCGCTTGCCGTCCCGGCTGACCTCCACCATCTGCGGGCCGCCGGCCAGCGGCTGGTCCGGCGCGGCCGGGTGGGCGGCCTGCCCGACGATGCCGCCCAGGCGGACCGAGCCCACCTCGCGCGGGTGCGCCGGGTCGCTGACGTCGTACTGCTTGAGTTCGCCGATCCCCCAGCAGGAGACGTACAGCATCTGGTCGTCGACGGACAGGCCGATGTCGGTGACCAGCGGCGGCACCGCGCCGAACGGCTTCAGCGCGGGCGGCAGGTCGTCGGGGTCGGCCGGCTCGGCCGGGATGGTGATCACCTTGTCGGCCGCCCACTGGTCGCCGTCGCGGTACCAGCGCCAGATCGAGGCGGACAGGTCGGCGGTCGAGACGACCACACCGACGAACCCGTACGTCGCGTCCGGGTCGTGCGCCGGGCGCAGCTCCAGGACCATCTGGTACTCCGCGCCGAGGTCGATCTCCTGCTGGTGCTTGCCCTCGGCCAGATCCCAGAAGTGCAGGCAGTGGCCGTACTTGCCGCCGAGCAGCAGGTCGGGCACCAGTCCGTTCTCGATCATCGACGGCGTACCCCATTCGCTGGTGATCAGCGTGTTCTGGGTCAGGTGCCACCAGGCGTCGTAGGCCAGGTACTGCGGTCCGCGGTCGGTCTCCCAGGCCCGCAGGACGTCGAAGGTGTTGTGGTCCAGCAGCGCGATGCCGCCCGGGCCCTCGGCGCCGTCCGCGCCGCCGAGGCAGGACAGGAAGATGCCGTCCGGCCCGCAGTGCAGGGTGTGCGGCCGCGAGTACCCGGCCTTCTCGCCGAGTTCTTCGGCGGTGATGGTCTTGAGCAGCGTCGGGTTGGTCGGGTCGGGGTGGGTGTCGTAGACATGGATGTTGGACGAGCGCAGGCCGGGCAGCAGCAGGTAGCGGCGCTGCAGACCCTCCTCGCCCATGTCGTGGCCCTCGTGCATGAGCGCGCTGCTGCAGGCGTTCCAGCCGAAGTGGTGCAGCTCGTCACCCGTGGTCGGCAGGTCCGCCCAGCCGACGATCTCCCCGTACGTCTGCGAGTCGCTGTCCACGTCGATGACGGTGAGGGCGTCGGACTTCTCACCGGCCCGGTCAAACGCGACGACGTACGCGAGCTTCTCCGCGGGGGCGGCGGCGGCCTCACCCGGGCTGCGGTAGAAGGTGGGATCCATCTTCGGGGGAGCGCTCATGCCAGGTCTCCTCGGCGACATCCGAATGGTCAGGTCTGATCAAACCCCACCCGGCCGGCGCCCCGGAAGTCAGGTGCACCTCATGGTGATCGTGGACATCTGCCGCCAATGACCGGCGCATCGCCATGATCACGGGCGGCACCCAGGTGATCCCTGCCGCACCAGGCTGTGAGTGCGGCGGGTAGGGCCTCCGAGCACAGCGCTGAGCGCCCGACCGGAGCGGATCAGGGCGCCAGTTCGACCAGGGCGCGCAGCGCAGCGGCGAAGCACTCGGCCGGCGGCTTCACCAGTCCCGCGCCCACCTGCCCCGTCCCGGCCACCGCGCCGGCCATGCCGGTGTTGATCTGCGGCAGGATCCCGGTCCGCGCCACGGCGAGTACGTCGATCCCGGTCGGCGCGCCGCGGAAGTCCAGGATGGGGATCGCGAGGGCCGGGTTCTCCCCGAGCGTGATGTCGTACATCGAGCGGGTGGTGGCCAGCGCCAGCGGTACGTCGCCGCCGACGAACCGCACGATCGCCGGTGCCGCCGCCATGCTGAACCCGCCGAGCCCGACGGTCTCGGTGATCGCCGAGTCGCCGATGTCGGGGTTGGCGTCGGCCGGCCCGTAGTTGCCGAGGAACAGCCCTTCCGGCACCTGCGCCGGACCGGTGAACCACGCGTCGCCGGTCCCCGACACCTGGATCCCGAAGTCGGTGCCGTTGCGGGCCATGGCCACGACCATGGAGGAGCCGGGGATGTCCCGGGCCGCGTCGAGCGCGAGCTTGGCCGCCGGCATCACCAGGTTGAGGAAGAAGTGGTCGTTGCCGGCGATGAACCGGACGACGTCGCTGGTCGCGCCGGTCTCCATGAGGTCGCCGAGCAGCTCGCGCAGGAGCATCAACGTGCCCGCCCGGTTCCGGTTGTGCCCCTCGTCGCCCATCTGCAGCATCTGCGCGACGATCGCCTTGACGTCGACCGGCCCGTGCGCCTGAACCGCCCGCCGCAGCGCCGGCCCCAGGACGTCCGACATCCACTGCAGCCGCCCGATCACGTCGGGGGAGTAGGCGCCGTACCGCAGCACCTTGCCCAGCCCCTCGTTCAGCGAGCAGTACGCCGTACCGCCGTGCACCGGGTCGCGCAGTTCGAACAGCCACATCGACGGCGACACGACCCCGGCCATGGGTCCGACGGTGCGGTGGTGGTGGCACGGGTCCAGCCGTACTCCGCCGGCGACCAGCAGCTCCTCGGCCTCGTCCGCCGATCCGGCCAGCCCCTCGAACAGGACCGCGCCGATCAACGCCCCGCGCATCGGACCGCTGGCCCGGTCCCATGCGATCGGCGGTCCGGCGTGCAGGAACGTGCGGTCCGGCAGACCCAGCACGGTGGCCGGTACGACGTCGACCAGCTCCGCCCCGGCGGCCAGCACCCGGGCCAGGGCCGCGGCATTGGCCTCGGCCCGTCGCGGATCACCGGCGACTCGCGCGATGTCGGCTGGCTCGCCGTACGCCGGCGGCCGCCAGGCGACCTCCTGCACGGGGCAGGCCTGCGCCCGCAGGTTGTCGGCGAACAGGCTCGCCCCCACGGCGAGCACGGACAGCGGCTCGTCCAGCAAGCGGCTCCCCTCCGCCGCCGGCGCGACTGTGCCCTCCCGGTGGCGACGCGAACCGGGCAAACGGTCGGTTGCCACCGCCACCTGGGGGGCAAAGTCGGGAGCGGCGAGGGTCAGGGCCCGGCGTACGGCCGCTGCGTTGGACAGGTAGACCTCGGCGCCGGCGGCCGCCAGCGCGTCGGCCTGGCGGGACCAGCCCTGCGGGTCGGCCTCGGTTCCGCACAGGGACACGACCACAGGCACCGACAGCGCCGCGAGGGCCGGGGCGAGCGAGGCCGCCGGGTCCGGGTCGGCGGCATGCCCGAGTACGACGTCGAGCAGCACCACCGCCGAGCCCGGGCCCCAACGGGCCAGCGCGTCCAGGCGCAGAGCCGGGTCGATCATCGGGTGCGCCCGCCCGGCGGTGAGGGCGTCGTCACCGAAGTCGACGACCAGGTGCCCAGCGGTCGATCCGCTAAGGATCTCGGCCGAGGACAGGTCCGCCCCACCGCCGACGTTGGACCGCAGCCCGTCCAGCCCGCTGGCCAGTGCAAGTGCCTCGGCGGCCAGCGTGCCGCCCGCGAACAGCCCGGCCAGCCGACCGGCTGACCCCGGCGAAGCGGCCCGGGCGGGTTGCCGCGTAGCCCACTGCGGTACGCCGACGCCGGCCGCCGCGAGCACGTCCTCGACCGCCGCCGTCAGGTCGGACTGTCCGGGACCGAGCAGCGCGAAGTGCACGGGGGTGGACAGTTCCGCGGCCAGCTCGGCCATCCGCGAGGCGACCTCGGGCGCGGCCGGCTTGGAGACGACGACGATCCGCTCGGTATCCGGGTCGGCGTCGAGCCGCCGCAGCGCCCGCATCGAGCTGACCCCGCCGACCGGCGCCGACAGGTCGCGACCGCCCACGCCGAGCAGGTGGCTCACCCCGACACCGGCAGCGTCGAGTAGGCACGACAGTTGCTGCGCGCCGGTTCCGGACGCGGCCACGATGCCGACCGGCCCATTGCGGACGACGTTGGCGAAGCCGAGCCCCACGCCCTGCACGATGGCGGTCCCGCAGTCCGGTCCCAGGACGAGCAGGCCGTGTCGCTCGGCTGATGCCTTGAGCGCGACCTCCTGCTCGAGCGGCACGTTGTCGCTGAACACCAGGACGTCGCGTCCCGCGGCCAGAGCGTCCGCCGCCTCGACGTACGCCGAGGGTCCGGGCACCGACACCAGGACCAGCGTCGCCTCCGAGTCGCGCAACGCGGTACCGGTCGTGGGCGCCTCGCGCGCCGCGTCCAGGGACCCCGATCGCCGGCCGCCGCCGGTCAGCGCCGTGGCCAGCTCGGCCAGCGCCGAGGGCAGCGCCGAGTCGCCGGCCTCGATCGCGACGACGAGGTCGTTGGGGCCGGCCGCCGGTACGGCGAAACCCATCCCGTCCAGCAGCCCGACGTTCAGCTCGGTACCCATCGCGACCATCGCCGAACGCACCCCGTCGAGGCCGGCCAGCGCGCGGCTGACCAGCATCAGCTGCACCGAGTCGTGGTACTGCCCCGACCGCACCTCCACATGGCGGCTCACAGCGCGGCCACGCCGATCAGCATGCCGACGCCCAGGGCCGCCCCGCTGGTGTGCCCGACGGCGGCCAGCCGTGCCCACGGCCGGTCCAGGTCGGCGCCGCGTCCCAGGGCACGCAGGACGGCACCGACCTCCCCGAGGTAGGCGCCGTCGCCCGCGCAGCGGAGCAGGGCCTGCGACAGCTCGGTGGTGCGGCCGCGGACGGCGTCGGGAAGTACGGCGGACAGCGGATGGCCGGAGCAGGTCAGAACTGACTGGACGCCGATCAGGATGTCGTCGCCGGCCGGAGTCAGACCGGGCCCGAGGCCGGCCAGCCGATGGGCGGCGGCGCGCAGCGCTGGGGCCTCACCGGTGTGCAGCGCGGCGCTCAGGCCCTCGACCGGCGCGGTAGGAAGCCCCAGCTCGCCCGGCGTGCGCATGCCGCCGGGGGGAGCGGCCACCGGGTTGGCCGCCAGGTCGACGACCACCCCCGGATCCCACCAGCGCACCGCGGTTGCCACGACCGCGCCGAGGGTGACGCGGCCCCGGCCGACCTGGATCGGTGCGGCCACCGACGCCCCGAGCCGGTGCAGTTCGGCCGCCGACCCGCAGAACAGGGCTATCGGGAGGCGGGCCGCCCCCGGTGCCAGGAGGGCCAGCAGCGCCCCCTCCTCGCACATCAGGTAGAGCGCTCCGTTGGAACTGCCGAGCGAGCGTGCCGGCTGCAGCGGGCCGGTCAACGTCCGGCGGATCGCGGTACTGGCCAGCAGCGGAATGTCCGCCGGCGCCGAAACAGGCTGGTGTGACACGAACGTTGCGACCCCTGCCGGCACGGCGGCAACCTACCAACGCAGCGGCTGCCGCGGGCAACACGTGGATGGCCGTACGGCGTTGTGTGTTGACCCCGGTGGGGTGCACTCCTACCGTCCTCGCAGCGCACCGCCGGGACACCGGCGACGGTGCGTCACGGTGACGTCCAGGAGGCGGCTGTGGTATCCGAGAGAACCGGCTTCGGTTGGAAGCTGTACGGCGACGGCAAGACCCCCCCGCCGGGTCAGGCGGTGGCGCCCGACGAACGGCTGTCCTGGCCGCGCACGGTGGGCATCGGCGCCCAGCACGTCGTGGCGATGTTCGGTGCCACGTTCGTGTTCCCGCTCATCATGGGGCTGGATCCGAATCTGGCGATCATGATGTCCGGCGTCGCCACGATTGTCTTCCTGCTTATCGTGCAGGGAAAGGTGCCCAGCTACCTCGGCACGAGTGCGTCCTTCGTCGGGGCCGTGCTCGCGATCCGGGCGGCGGGCGGCGACAACGGCTCGGTGACCGGCGCGATCCTGGCCGCCGGCGTCGTACTGGGCTTGGTCGGGCTGTTGATCCACTTCGTGGGCACCCGCGTCATCCACGCGATCCTGCCGCCGGCCGTGACCGGGGCGGTGGTGCTGCTCATCGGCTTCAACCTGGCTCCGGTGGTAGCGGACATCTACTGGCCGCAGGACCAGTGGGTCGCGTTGCTCACGATGGCCTTCGTCATCGTCGGCGCGCTCGTGCTGCCGGGCTTCTTCGCCCGGATCTCAATCTTCCTGGCCCTGATCTTCGGCTACGCCCTGTCCTGGATCCTTGACCGGACCGTCGGGGACATCACGTCCGTGACCCCGGTCAGTGAAGGCCTCGCGATACCGCACCCACGGACCGACTTCAGCGGGGTGGAGGCGGCGAACTGGTTCGGCCTGCCGGACTTCCACGCCCCCAGCTTCGAGCTCAACTTCATCCTGCTCGTGCTGCCCGCGGTGATCGCCCTGCTGGCCGAGAACACCGGCCACGTCAAGGCAGTGGCCGAGATGACCAAGCGCGACCTCGACCCGAGCCTCGGCCGGGCCATCTTCGGCGACGGTGTCGGGACGGTGATCGCCACCTCGGTCGGTGGATCGCCAACCACGACGTACGCCGAGAACATCGGGGTCATGGCCGCCACCCGGGTGTACTCGACCGCGGCGTACTACGTGGCCGCCCTGGTGGCCATCCTTTTCGGCCTGTGCCCGAAGTTCGGCGCCCTGATCGCGGCCACGCCGGGCGGAGTCCTGGGCGGGATCACCGTGGTCCTCTACGGGATGATCGGACTGCTCGGCGCGAAGATCTGGAAGGAGAACCGGGTCGACTTCGCCAACCCGATCAACCTCGTTCCGCTGGCCGCGGGGATCATCCTGGCCGTCGGCAACGTGAACCTCCAGATCACCGACGACTTCTCGCTACAGGGCATCGCCCTCGGCACGATCGTCGCCGTCGCGGGATGGCACATCGCCCGCGTCGTCGCGCCGCAGGAGATGCGCGACGCCTTGCGCACCGAGGCCGGGTACGCCGGAGGTACCGGACCGGCCGTCGGACACGCCGGGGTGCACCAGGAGACCGGGGACGTCGACCTCCGTAAACCAGACGACTCGCGTCCCTAGACTGCGCAGGTGAAGCCCGCCGCGTTCACCTATCACGACCCCCGGACCGTCGAGGACGCCCTCCGCGTGCTGGCCGACGTGGACGACGAGGGCAAGGTGCTCGCCGGTGGGCAGAGCCTGCTGCCGATCCTCAACATGCGGTTGGCGTCGCCGGCTCACCTCGTCGACATCAACAAGGTGGCCGGGCTGTCCGCGGTGTCCGCCGACGCCGGGGGAGTGACGGTGGGAGCCACCGCGCGGCACACCGAGGTCGAGCGGGACGAGGCGGCGTACACCGTCCAGCCCCTGTTGCGCCAGGCTCTGCGCCTCGTCGCCCACCCGGCGATCCGCAACCGTGGGACCACCTGCGGCAGCCTCGCGCACGCCGACCCGGCGGGGGAGATGACGGCGGTCCTCGCGCTCACCGGCGGGGCGGTCCGGCTGCGTACGTCGACGGCCGAGCGTGAGGTGGCGGCGACGGACTTCTTCCTCGGTCCACTGGAGTCGTGCCTGCGGCCGGGCGAACTGCTTGTCTCGGTTCACTTCCCGGCCTTCCCGGCCGGCACGGGCACGGCGTTCGTCGAGGTGGCCCGGCGGCACGGGGACTACGCGTTGTGCGGCGTGGCCGCGGCCGTGACCCGCGATGGGGACGGCACGGTCACGTCGGCGCGGGCGGCGTACATCTCGGTGTCCCCGACGCCGCTTGTCCTGGACCTGACCGACGCGGCGCCGGACTGGGCCGCCGCGGGCCGGCTGGCCCGCGAGCGGGTGGACCCCGAGGCCGACATCCACTCGACCGTGGCCTACCGCCGGCAGCTGGTCGAGGTCCTCACCGTGCGCGCCCTGACCGCGGCAGTGGCGGCGTGACCGAACAGGTTCGACCGGTCACCCTGGTCGTGAACGGGACGGGCCACCGCATCACGGTGCCCGTACGCCGGCTGCTGTCCGACATGCTGCGCCACGACCTCGGCCTGACCGGAACTCACGTCGGTTGCGAACACGGTGTGTGCGGCGCATGCACGGTGCTGCTCGACGGCCGGCCGGTGCGCTCGTGCCTGCTGTTCGCGGTCACAGTGGACGGCGCCGACATCACGACGGTCGAGGGGCTGGCCGCGGCCGACGGGACGCCGCACCCGGTGCAGCAGGCCTTCACCGAGTGCCATGCGCTGCAGTGCGGTTTCTGTACCCCCGGCTTCCTGACCACCATTGCCGCTGCGCTGCAGGACAACCCGGACCCGGACGAGGAGCAGGCCAGGGGGATCATCGGCGGCAACCTGTGCCGTTGCACCGGCTACCAGAACATCGTCAAGGCCGTCGTCCGCGCCGCCGCCATCGCGCGGGAGCGGGCGTGACGCAGATCTTCGGCGAGCCGGTCCTGCGTCGGGAGGACGCCCGGCTGACCACCGGCCGCGGCCGCTACCTCGACGACCTCGGACACGGGGCCGCGGCCGCGGCGTTCGTGCGGAGTCCGCACGCCCACGCCCTCGTGCGCGACATCGACGTCACCCCGGCCTTGGACGTCGACGGCCTGCTCGCCGTCTACACCTACGAGGACCTCACCGGTCCGCTCGCCGAGCCGCTGCCGCTGTTGATCCCCCATCCGGCGTTGACCGGCGGCCGGACCGGGTACCCCCTCGCCAACGGCGTGGTGCGGCACGTGGGAGAGCCGGTGGTCATGGTCGTCGCCACGGACCGGTACGTCGCCGAGGACGCCGTCGGCCTGATCGAGGTCACGTACGAGCCGCTGCCGCCGGTGGTCGGCATCGAGGCCGCGCGGGCGGCCGAGCGGCTGGTGCACAACGACGTCCCGGACAACGTCGCCGCCCATCTCGTCCAGGACACCGGCGATGTCGAGGCCGAACTGGCCGCGGCGCCGCACCGGCTGCGCTTCGCACAGACCATCGAGCGCAGCGCCTCGATGCCCATGGAGGGTCGCGGCGTCTACGCGCGTTGGGACGCCGAGGACCAGGCCCTGCGGGTCTACAGCTCGACTCAGACCTCGACCTCGGTCCGGGCCGCGATCGCGGCGAAGCTCCAGCTGTCGCCGGGCAAGGTCGAGGTGATCGCGCCGGACGTGGGTGGCGGGTTCGGGGTGAAGATCGTGCACCCCTGGCCGGAGGAACTGCTCGTCCCCTGGGCCGCCCGGCTCCTCGGCCGTGAGGTGAAGTGGGTCGAGGACCGCCGTGAGCACTTCATCTCCTCCGCCCACGAGCGCGGACAGGTGCAGGAGATCACCGCCGGGTACGACGACGAAGGTGTTCTGTTGGCTCTGGACGTGCGGATCTGGCACGACCACGGGGCCTACACGCCGTACGGGATCATCGTCCCGATCATCACCTCCACCCAACTGCTCGGCCCGTACAAGCCGCGGGCCTACCGCTGCGCCGTGGACAGCGTCTACACGAACACCGTGATCGTGACGCCGTACCGTGGCGCCGGCCGGCCGCAGGGCTGCTTCGCCATGGAACGCACGATGGACCGGATCGCCGACGAGCGCGGGCTGGACCGGACCCTGATCCGCGAGCGCAACCTGATCCAGCCCGATGAGTTCCCCTACGACCACGGCCTGACTTTCCAGGACGGCCGGCCGCTGATCTACGACTCCGGCGACTACCCCGAATCGCTGCGGCTGTTGCGTGAGCTCGTCGAGTGGGACGCCTTCGAGACCGTGCGGGCCGAGGCGGCCGCGACAGGGCGCACGGTCGGGATCGGGATGGCGGCGTACGTCGAAGGCACCGGCGTCGGGCCCTACGAGGGTGGGCACGTCCAGGTCGAGAACTCTGGGCGGGTGCTCGTGTCCACCGGCCTGACGAGTCAAGGCCAAGGGCACGAGACGGCCTTCGCGCAGATCGTCGCACAGGAACTCGGCGTCCGGTTCGACGACGTCCATGTCACGACCGGGGACACCCGCCGCTTCGGGTACGCCGTCGGCACGTTCGCCTCCCGGGCCGCGGTGATGAGCGGCAACGCCGTCGCGCTCGCCGCTCGCGCTGTCCGCGCCAAGGCGCTGCGGATCGCCGCCGAAGCGCTGGAGTGCAGCCCCGACGACCTGGACATCGTGGACGGAACCGTCCAGGTCAAGGGCGATCCGTCCGCGGCGATGGCCCTGGCCACGGTCGCGGTGCTGTCGAACCCACTGCGCTACGCCTTCGACAACGACGCCCGCGCCGCCACCCAGTTCGCGCCGCGCAACGATCCGGACCGCGCCCCGGTCGCCGAGGACGACGAGCCCGGGCTGGAGGGTCGCGACTACTTCTCGCCTATCCGCTCGACCTTCGCCTCCGGCATGCACGCCGCAGTGGTGGAGATCGACCGCGAGACGTGCGAGGTGAAGATCCTGCGCTACGCCGTCGTGCACGACTGCGGACGATTGATCAACCCGATGATCGTGGAGGGCCAGATCCACGGCGGGGTGGCGCAGGGCGTCGGCGGCGCGCTGTACGAGGTCATGCACTACGACGAGCACGGGCAGCTGCTCAACGCGTCGTTCATGGACTTCCTGATGCCCTACGCCAGCGAGGTGCCGCACATCGACACCGCGCACCTGGAGACGCCCTCGCCGCTGAACCCGTTGGGTATCAAGGGGGCCGGTGAGGCCGGCGTGATACCTGGCTCGGCCTGCCTCGCCTCGGCGATCGAGGATGCGCTCGGCGTACGCATCACCGCGATGCCGGTCTCGCCGAGTGATCTGTACGAGCTGCTCGCCTCGGACCCCGAGCGCACCAGGAAGGCATCAGCATGAAGCTGTCCGGAACGGCCACGCTGTCCGCACCGCCGGAACGAGTGTGGGCGGCCCTGAACGACCCGGCCGTCTTGGCGCGGACCATCCCGGGCTGCCAGGCCCTGGAGGAGACGGCTCCCGACGCGTACCGGATGACGGTGTCCGCGGGCGTGGCCTCGATCAAGGGCACGTATCTCGGCCAGGTGCGGATCAGCGACCGGGACCAGCCGACGTCCTACGTCCTGCACGCCTCGGGTTCCGGCGGCCCGGGGACGGTCAGCGCCGACTGCACAGTGCGCTTGGCGGCCGACGGCGGCGGTACGACGGTGTCCTACGACGCCGACGCCGTGGTCGGCGGGGTCATCGCCGGTGTGGGCCAACGGGTTCTGAGTGGCGTGGCCAAGAAGATGGCCGGCCAGTTCTTCGCCAACGTCGACGCCGAACTGTCGGCGCCATCAGCAGCCGCGGGCGAGGAGGCGCAGCCGGACTGGAGGCACGGCGAGTATCGGCAACGCGAAGTGCTGCACGCCGGTCGGCCGGACCGCCCGTGGAGCGACAGGAACATTCACGTCGATGTCCGGCCGTTCCTGGTCGGAGGCGTCGCCGGTGCGGCGATCGCCTTGCTGGGTGTCCTCGTCGGGTCGAGACTCGGTAGCAGGAGGTAGTCCATGCGCGCGTTCACCGCAGCCGCCGTACAGATCTCGCCGGTCCCGGGTCCGCTGACCGCTGAGTCGATCAAGGCCAACTGCGACAAGGCGGTCGAGTACATCGAGCGCTGCGTGGACGCCACCGGCGCGGAGCTGGTGGTGCTGCCGGAGACCGTGACCACGGGGTTCACGCCGGACTGCGGCCCCGAAGCCTTGTGGGACATGATCTCCGAGCTGCCGGGTGCCCTGCTGGACCCCGCCCAGGAGGTCGCGGCGCGGCTCGGCGTACACGTGGTGTGGCCGACGTACGAGCGCGGTCCCGAGCGCGGCGTCGTCTTCAACTCCGCGGTGCTGCTCGGTCCGGACGGCGGCCTGCTGTCGCTGTACCGCAAGACGCATCCGTTCTGCACCGAACTGCGCCGCCGCGGGGGTTGGGTGACCGAGGGCACGGAGGTCGCGGTGGCCGACACCGCGCTCGGTCGGATCGGCACGATCATCTGCTTCGACGGCGACTTCCCGGAGCTGTCCCGCATCGAGGCGGTCCTCGGGGCGGAAGTGATCGTGCGGCCGTCGGCGCTGCTGCGGTCGGCTGACATCTGGGAGCTGACCTGCCGGGCCCGGGCCTACGACAACCACGTGTACGTGATCGGCGCGAACGCGGTAGGGATCGATCCGGCCGGCGTCTTGTACTTCGGCAACTCGATGATCGTGACGCCGATCGCCGAGGTGGTGGCTCGCGCCGCGACCCACGAGGGGTGGGTCAGCGCCCGGCTCGACCCGGCGGCCGCGATGGCCTCGCTGACGCCCGGGTCGAACGTCCCGCAGGTCTTCGACCACCTCGCCGACCGCAACCTGGAGCTGATTCGCCGGTACGCCGACGAGCTGGTCGCGCCGGCCGAGACCGGGTTCCCGCACGGCGAATCACGCAGCGTCCGCGCCCGGCCCTGACCTCGAACCGCCGAGCCCGGGTCGGGCCGCATCCCGCCGGCTACGGCCATGGAGTCCGAACCGTTCGTCCGCCGATGTCGCGTGTCCGCTTCCGGACACCGCGCAGCCTTTCCCCGCACGCGTCCAACGCCGGTGACCGAGGAGTCGTAGACAGCACCGAACCGCGGCTACCCGCGGACAAGTCGAACAGAGGAGCCAGTCGATGTTCCGGTCACTGATCACCGCCACCTTCGCCACGGCCGTTCTCGTCGCCGGCGCCTCCGTCGCCTCGGCCGATCCCGGCGACTACTACGCCGACGGGTACACCTCGCTGGCCCGGGGAACCGGCACCGTCAGCGCCTCCACCGCGGCTGACGCCTACGGCCGGATGACGGTCGACTCGGAGGCGACCGGCGGCAGCAAGCGGGGGCTGCTGGGGTCGCAGACCCGCCTGTCCTCGGCGTACTCCCTCGCCTACGTCAGCGATGTCGTGGTCGGCAACCAGGGCGGCAACGGTCGGTACCGGGTGACGATCACCTACTCCGGCGCCTACGCGAGCGAGGTCGCCCGCGGATCCGGCCAGGCCCGCGGGACGGCCGTGGCCACGGTGTTCATCGACGACGCTGCGGTGGGGTACGCCTCGGCGGAGCTGACCAGCTCGGCCCGGCAGGTGGTCCTGACCATCGAGTTCACCGAGAACTTCGCCGGGACCCCCGAGGTCGCCGTGCAGGCCGAGGTCAACGCGCGGGCCGAAGCCAAGGGCAAGGGCAACTCCGCGGACACCCAGGCACACGCGGACGCCGTCACCTTCACCCTGACCAAGATCGGCTGACACCGCCATCCCCGCTGCGCTTGCGGCGATCATTGCGCACGCCTCGGCGTACATTGGCCGACCGTGCGTCGGGTCAGCGTGGTCGGTGTCTCGGGGTCGGGGAAGACGACCACCGCCGTCGCGATCGCCGACCGGCTCGGCGTCCCGTACATCGAGCTGGATGGGATCTTCCACCAGCCGGGGTGGACCAGTCTGGACGACGAGGAGTTCGCTCGCCGGGTCGCCACCGCCACCTCCGGCGATGGGTGGGTGGTCGACGGCAACTACAGCCGGATCCGGGACGTCGTGTGGTCGCGCGCGGATACTGTCGTCGTGCTGGACCTGCCGCGCTGGCGGGTCATGAGCCAGCTGCTCGCCCGAACGGTGCGCCGCGGCGTGACCGGCGAGGAACTCTGGGCCGGGAACCGGGAGAGCCTGCGCAACCTGATTCGCCGCGAGCCGGAGCGGAACATCCTGCTGTGGTCGTGGACCAACCACGCGAGGAATCGGGCCCGCTACCGAGCCGCGCCGGCGGACCCGCGGTGGGCCCATCTGAGGTTCCTGCGGGTGTGTTCCCGACGGGAGATCCGGCAGCTGATCCTCGCGCTGCCCGCAGCGCGGTGAGCCCGCGGCCGGACGGCTGGATTCTGCACATCGACCTCGACCAGTTCATCGCCGCGGTGGAGATCCGGCGCCGGCCGGAACTACGCGGCTTGCCGGTCGTCGTCGGCGGCGACGGCGACCCGACCCGGCTGCGGCAGGTGGTGGCCACGGCGTCGTACGAGGCCAGGGTGTTCGGCGTGCGGTCCGGAATGCCGCTCTCGACGGCGCTGCGCCGCTGCCCCGACGCGGTGTTCCTGGCCACCGACCACCCGGCGTACGACGCGGCCTCGGCCGAGGTGATGGCCGTCCTCCGCACGTTTCCCGTCGTACTCGAGGCGTTGGGCTGGGACGAGGCGTTCCTCGGGTACGCCGGCGGCGATGCGCAGGCGCTGGCCACCGACATCCGGGTTGCCGTCGAGGAGAACACCGGACTGACCTGCTGTATCGGCATCGGCGACACCAAGCAGCGGGCCAAACTGGCCACCGGCTTCGCCAAGCCGGTCCGCACCGGCGACGGGTTCGCCGCGGCCCTGGGCGTGTTCGTCCTGACCGAGGACACCTGGCTGCCGGTCATGGGTGCCCGGCCCGTCTCGGCGCTGTGGGGCGTCGGCCCGCGGATGACGGCGAATCTCGCGACCCTCGGCGTACACACCGTGGCGGAGCTCGCCGCCGCGGACGAGCCGACGCTGGTCGCTCGCTTCGGTCCCCGCCTGGGCCCGTGGTACCGCCAGCTCGCGCTCGGCGGTGACGACTCGCCGGTCAGCGACGAGCCGTGGGTGCGCCGCGGCCTGAGCCACGAACGGACCTACGAGGTCGATCTGGTCACCCGGGCCGACATCGAACGTGAGGTGGCCGCACTGGTGCGCGCGGTCGTCGCCGAGGTGGTGGCCCAAGAACGGGTGATCGTCCGGGTGGCGGTCAAGCTCCGGACCGCCTCCTTCTTCACGGCGACCCGCATCCGGAAGCTGCCCGAGCCGACGACCTCCCCCGAGCCGGTCGAGCGGGCCGCGCTGGACCTGCTGGACCGCTTCGAGCTGGACCGTCCGGTGCGGCTGCTCGGCGTGCGCGTCGAACTCGCACCGGCATAGGGGCACAGAAGTATGTCGCTGGCTGTTCGTACGGTCGGGCAGCATCGTGGCTGTTCTCGGCAGGCCCGCCGAGGGCGACCCGACGCACCGAGGGAAGGGATCGCATCCATGGGCTCACCCGTGGGAGGACCGGCGCCGGCCATCACCGCCGAAGGTCTGACCAAGATCTACCGGACGCGCGCCGGGGAGGTGCGGGCCCTCGACGGGCTCGACCTGTAGGTGCCCGAAGGCAGCGTGCTGGCCCTGCTCGGTCCGAACGGCGCGGGCAAGACCACGACGGTGCGCATCCTGGCCACGCTGTTGCGGCCTGACAGCGGCTATGCCTCGGTGCTCGGTTACGACGTCGTCCGTGACGCCCAGAAGCTGCGCCGCGTGATCGGCCTGTCCGGGCAGTACGCCGCGGTGGATGAGAACCTCACCGGCCGGGAGAACCTCTGGATGTTCGGACGGCTCTACCAGGTGTCCAGTCCCACGGCCAAGGAAAGAGCCGGCGAGCTGCTGGACCAGTTCGACCTGTCGGGGGCGGCGGACCGGCCGGTGAAGACGTATTCAGGAGGTATGCGCCGCCGGCTCGACCTGGCCGCCGCCCTGATCGGGCGTCCACGGCTGCTGTTCCTGGACGAGCCGACGACCGGCCTGGATCCCCGCAGCCGGATCGGGATGTGGGACGTGATCCGTCGCCTGGTGCGCGAAGGGGCCACCCTGCTGCTGACGACGCAGTACCTCGAGGAAGCCGACGCGCTGGCCAACTCGATCGCGGTGGTCGACAGCGGAAAGATCATCGCCACCGGCACCGCTGACGAGCTCAAGTCCCAGGTCGGAGGGGAGCGGGTCGAGGTCGTGGTGCACGACCCAGACCGGCTCGACGAGGCGTTGCGCAAGGTGAGCGACTGCTGCTTGGCCGATGCGACGCTCGACCGGCACACCCGCAAGCTGACCGCTCCGGCCAGTGGTGGTGCCCGCCAGTTGGTCACCGTGATCCGGGCGTTGGACGACGCCGGCATCGCCATCGACGACATCGGCCTGCGCCGGCCGACGCTGGACGACGTGTTCCTCAGCCTGACCGGCCACGCCGCCGAACTCGCCGAATCCGAATCCGAATCCGAGCCCGAGACCGCCGTGCCCGCTGGGAGTACCGCATGAGCAGCGCTGTCAGTTCCGTCGACCGGCCCACCCGGGAGGAGCATGGCTCCGCGCTCAGCGACACCCTCGTCGTGACCTGGCGCAACCTCAAGCGCATCCCGCGCATCCCGGAGCTGGC
>Ga0183260_10001294_pt1 | contig 21101 bp, 19 predicted proteins | sample AntDrymUQ4972206_2_FD_129768 | JGI IMG/M metagenome (GOLD analysis project Ga0183260, IMG submission 129768) | Polar desert sand microbial communities from Dry Valleys, Antarctica - metaG UQ497 (22.06) (version 2) (version 2) | ecosystem: Environmental > Terrestrial > Soil > Desert | place...
AACCCCTTGGAGCCTTGTACAACCAGGCTGCCAGGGAATCTGTTTTTGCAATAGCTATTGCGCAGGCTGTATATGATTTTGATCGTACACTTATATTATTTGGACTGAGTGGCAGCTATTCGATTTCAACAGCAAAAATATTCGGAATCAAAACGGCTAGCGAAGTATTTGCTGACAGGACATATCAGGATGATGGCACCCTGACACCAAGGTCACAAACTGATGCATTGATTGAAGATGAGGAACAGTCCGTCAGACAAGTAATACAAATGATAAGAGAAGGTACGGTTACTTCAACATCCGGAAAAATAATTCCAATAGCAGCAGAAACAATATGCATACATGGTGATGGTAAAAATGCTGTAGCATTTGCCAGCAAAATAAATAAGAAGCTGAAGGATGAAAATATAAATATAAAAGCATTGTAAAGTATCAGTAAAAGTTTGACTTAAACTTTTCGAACAAACATCTTCATGAAGAAAAACTCAGCAATACTCGGAGCGGCGTTTTTAATGGCTACGTCGGCCATTGGTCCGGGTTTTTTGACACAAACAGCAAAGTTTACTTCTGACCTGACAACAAGTTTTGGTTTTGTTATCCTTATCTCTTTGATACTTGACATCGGCGTACAGGTAAATATCTGGAGAGTTATTACTATGAGCAATGCCCGTGCACAGGATATAGCGAATAAATTATTACCGGGATTGGGATTGGCATTAGCTACTTTGATCGGCTTTGGCGGATTGGTATTTAACATTGGTAACATAGCTGGTTGTGGGCTTGGATTAAATGCTCTCGCCAATATAGATATTAAGACAGGCGCTATAATTAGTTGTATGGCCGCACTAGCTATTTTCTGGTATAAAGAAGCGGGCAGGCTGATGGATAGTTTTACAAAGGTGTTGGGTATAATTATGATTGCCCTTACTGTATATATTGCTTTTGTAAGTCGTCCTCCAGTAGCTGAAGCATTATATCGCACAGTATGGCCGGAGCGGATTGATATGCTTAAAATACTTACGCTGGTTGGTGGTACAGTGGGAGGATATATTTCTTTTGCCGGAGCACATCGTTTGTTAGATGCCGGCATTTCAGGACAAGCATCATTGCCACAGGTTACAACAAGCTCAGTCACAGGCATAGTTATAACCACAATTATGCGTTTTGTATTGTTCCTCGCTGCCTTAGGGGTGGTTTGGCATGCAGGAAAATTAAGTGACAACAATCCCGCCGGATCAGTGTTTCAGATTGCGGCTGGCGATCTTGGTTATAAATTTTTCGGTTTTGTAATGTGGTGTGCAGCTATTACTTCGGTTGTAGGTGCATCTTATACTTCAGTTTCATTTTTTAAAACCTTACATCCATTGATCGATAAAAATCAACGGTTGATAATTTCGCTGTTCATTCTTGCATCAACCCTTATTTTTAGTATAGTGGGCAATCCGGTGACTTTATTAATTCTTGCGGGAGCATTGAATGGGTTGATACTTCCCCTTGCCCTTGCAGTTATTTTAATTGCTTCACGCAAAATCAAAATTGTAGGGTCTTACAAGCATCCCTTGTGGATGCAAATTATTGGATGGATTATAGTAATTGTAATGATTTATATGGGAGCTGCAGGCATCAAATATAGTTTCAATTCACTCTTATGAAATCGTTAGCCGTCCCTGATCATTCAGTTCCATACCCAATCGCTAAAAGTCTTTCCAGTTTTAATATTCATCGCCTTTGCGTTTCACAAGCATAGTAATACAATGAGAAGCGAGATTGGTAATCTAAAAACTCGCTTTATTTATCAATACCGGTTCGCCGAAACCCAGTTCTTTCAATCGTGGCAATTGTGTTTTTGCATCTCCTACCACAAGCCAGATCATTCTATCGGAATTCAGATATTTTTGAGCTAAGGCTTTTACCCCTTCTACCGTCATGTTCTCAACTATCTTTTCACGCTCTTTTACGTAGTCCACTTTCCAGCCATACTTACTGATGTTTTGCAACATGTTCAATTTGGCACCCGTAGTTTCAAATGCTCTTGCATTGCTTTTAATTAAAGAGCTTTTGGTTGTTTCCAGATCGGTTTCAGTGTATGTAGTGGCAAAGTCGTTTAGTATTTTTTTTACCAGTTCGGCAGACTCTAAAGTTACATTGGTTCTCACGCTGCTTCCCACTGTAAAGGGTCCTGCAGTATTGCTTCCGGAAAAGCCTGAATTGATACCATAAGTATAACCTTTGCCTTCACGCAACTGCTGCGTTAACCGCGATGCAAATCCGCCACCTCCAAGAATATAATTCATAATGGTTGCTTTGTAATAGTCCCCATCGGTAGCTGCCAGTGCAGGGTAACCAATCCTGATAACAGATTGTTTCGCATCGGGCACATCGTAAAAATATACCTGTGATTTTGCGGGTTGTTGAGGTGTTGGATAAGTAGGAATGGTCACTGCTTTTGCTTTCCAATTATTGGCTAGTGTTGTCAAAGGAGCCAGAATAGACGTTTTGCTTAATGCGCCCACCACATGCATGCGTGCAACCGATGGTGAAATGCTCCGATTATAAAATGCTTTCAGATCTTCAATCGTAATGGCATTGACCGTTTCTATTGTACCCAAATTGTTGCGTGAACGGATGTTGTCTTTTCCATAGATCAACCCATTGTAATTGATTTGTGCCACAGCATTCGGATTGGCTTCCTGCTGGCGTATCTGGCTGATGGTGCTTTGTTTCAACAGGTCAAATTCTTTTGCATCCCAGCGGGGTTCTAATAATATTTCCTGCACCAAAGCCAGTGTAGCTTTATAATTTCTTGCAAGAGTATTTACACTTACCGTTATCTCTTCAGTTCCGGCAAAAACATTAATGGTAGCGCCCAATTGCTGAATGGCTTCCTGTAATTCCAGCGGTGTTTTTCTCCGTGTTCCCTGTGTCATCATGCGGGCCATCAGGTTCGATACACCCACTTTAGCCATGTCTTCTAAAAGCAATCCTCCATCAATCACCAATTCAAATTGAACAAGCGGCACTTCGCTATTTTCAATTCCTAAAACCTGTATTCCGTTTGCAAGTTTTTGGTTCCATATTAGGGGCACTTTTATTTCAGGTGCTTTACCAAATGGAGGTTCTTTACTGCGATCGAACCTGGAAGGTGTGGGAGTGTATGTAGCAATAATGGTAGGGTCAACCGCATCTTCTGCGCCTTGCACTATTTTCTCTTCCACCACATCAGCTTTTTTGGCACCTTCAAGTGCTAATGCTATTTGTCCCTTCGGTACAAAACTAGTCGCTACGTAATTTTTATTCCTGATGTATTTCTCATACACACGTTTTACATCAGCAGTAGTAACAGAAAGTATGTTCTGTATGTCTTTTGTAATAAAACCGGGGTCGCCTGCAAAAATATTGTAGTGTGCAAGTTCAGCGCCTTTACCCAATACGCTTGAGAGTGAATTATAGAATCCTGTTTCCTGGCGTGCTTTAATCCGGTCAAGGTCTTTTTGTGAGATACCTTCTTTTTCAAACTTTAAGAATGCTTCCCCAATTGTCTTCGCTACTTCATCCAGATCTTTATCTGCAAATGCACGAACGGATAAATGCATTTGTCCGGCCAACTCTGATGTACGGTTAAACATGTTTGCGTTAGCGGTGAGCTTTTTGTCTTCTACCAATACCTTGTAAAAAGGTGCTTTTTTCCCTTGTGTTAAGTATTGCGCTAACACTTGTAAAGGGTAAGAGTCAGGATGAAATTCTTCTACAGTAATCCAGGCCATATTCAGTTCCGGGAGTCGTGCAAAGTTGTCTTCATGATACAGCTTAACGGTTTGTTTTACCACGCCCGGTCTTTTAACCAAAGGTTTTATTTCTTCCCCTCTTTTGATTTCACTGAAGTATTTTTCTACCCAGCCCTTTGCCTCTGCTTTATCGAAATCACCGGCTACAACCAATGTAACATTATTAGGTACATACCACCTTTTGAAAAACTCTTTTACATCGGGTAGAGTTGCATTTTGAAGATCTTCAAGAGACCCGATTACCTGCCAGTTGTATGGATGATCTTCAGGGTATAAAGCGTTATCTATCACATAAGAAGTATGACCATAAGGGTTGTTATCAACGCCCTGGCGTTTTTCATTTTTTACCACCTGCTTTTCTTTTGCAAGCACAGGATCGGTGACGGTATTAATGAACCAGCCCAGCTTATCTGCCTCTGCCCACAGCATTTTCTCCAATGCGTCTTTAGGAACTGTCTGAAGGTAATCTGTACGGTCTCTACTGGTAGAACCATTTGCACCTGAGCCGCCGATTCTTGCAGTCATCTTATCAAGACCACCTTTGCCAAGGTTTTCTGATTCAAGAAAAAGGAGGTGCTCGAACAGGTGTGCAAAACCGGTGCGGCCAACCTTTTCGCGGGCTGAACCCACATGGGCAGTAAGCGATACCGCAACAACAGGATCGGAACGGTCAATATGAAAAATCACCTCTAGACCATTTGGTAAAGTGAACTTTTCATAGTCAACTTTAAGGACAGTTTTTACAGCAGATTTCTGTGCAGTACCAACAAAAAATGAAAACAAAAATGCAAAAGCTAAGAAAGATGATTTCAACATGGTTTAAATATTACAGCGTAAATCTAAGAATTAAGTTGTTTGGAATTTGTAAAGGTGTGATGAATGGAAGGAGCTATTGCTCTTTCTTAAACAAGGTTGCAATCAATTCATAAGAATGAATCTTCGCAGCATTGTCATAGATATAGGATGCCACCATTATTTCATCAACATCAGTGCTTGCGGCAAAAGATTCTAATTGAACCTTCACAGTTTGCATACTGCCAATAAATGAGAATTGCATCATCTGCATCACAGCCGCTTTTTCATATTCTGACCAGATGCTGTCCATGTTTTCCACCGGTGGTTGGAGTGGTTGTCGCTTGCCGGTGACAATACCCATGGCCAGCATATAAAATGAAGTTGCTAACCGCTGTGCTTCTTCATCCGTATCTGCTGCTATTACATTCACACAAGCCATACTATAAGGTTGCTGCAATTGTTCGGACGGCGTGAAGTTTTGTTTAAATAGTTTTAATGCATCAAACAAATAAGTGGGTGCAAAATGACTGGCAAATGCAAAAGGCAATCCAAGTGCTGCCGCCAGTTGTGCACTGTATGTGCTCGATCCCAGTAACCATATGGGAACCTCTGTGCCTTCGCCTGGTATAGCTCTCACCCGCGATGTATCTGACCGTGGTGCAAGGTAATGTTGCAGTTCCATTACATCCCGTGGAAAGTCATCAACTGATCCTGATAAATTTCTTCGTAATGCATGGGAAGTTACTGGGTCTGTACCGGGTGCACGACCTAAGCCCAAGTCTATTCTTCCGGGGTAAATGGATTCCAATGTACCAAACTGTTCTGCAATAATTAAGGGTGCATGATTGGGAAGCATGATGCCACCTGCACCTACGCGTATGCGGGATGTGCCGCCAGCTATAAAACCAATCAATACTGATGTTGCCGAACTTGCTATATTCTCCATATTATGATGCTTGGCAAACCAGTAACGATTGTAGCCGAACTGCTCGCAGCTTCTTGCAAGCAGGAGGCTTTTTCTGAAAGAATCAGTAGGCGTATCTCCTTTTACTATTGGAGCAAGGTCGAGCACACTGAATGGTATTTCGGATAATTCTTTCGCCATAATATTGATTGGCTGCAAAGATGGAATGTATTATGCTTAGTTGTCTTTCAGCTGTTACATTATTATAGAAAGCATTTCTTAAGAAAGCTGCCCAAGGTACAGAACGATAAACGGAGCACCGAAACAAGTCCGGTGTAAACTTGCAAGTAAAGTAAAATATTGAAACCATACTTCATAGCGGCCGTACAAACCTGCAGAGTGGTAGCGCCCCAACAACATAAATTTATTTCAATTCATCAGCCAGCTTAATAAATGCAAGTCTGATTTTAAACTTACAACGTATATTACAAAAATGGTTCGCCTTATACTGATCATACTCTTGTTTATACTTTCTCTTGTCAACTTTTTTCCTGTACCGGCTAAAGAAGTTTGGTATGTTGGTATTGCAGTTCCTGAGTTTCCATGGATATTTATGTTGCTGGCAATTCTATTGTTAATTTGGAGTTACTTCAAAATAAGATTTAGAATTGTATGCCTTGTTATTGGCACCGTTACTTTCGTTATTTTATGTTCACCTATTGTAAGGGCCTATAATGTTGGCGGTGATCTCAAAAAAAAGATGCAAACTTCATTTGGTGTAAAAGAGGAAGACATGAAAGGGTTTCACCAGACGCAGCCTTTTAGTTTTCTACAAATGTTTACTGGTAATGGTGCAAAAGAAATTTCTTTTAAAAACTATCGTTATGCCACGCATGAAGGTGTTGACTTGGATTTGAATTTCTCTCCATCTGCAACAGCAGGAATACGTCCATGTTTGGTTGTAGTGCATGGCGGCTCATGGAAAAGGGGTGATAATACAGAGATTCCGCATTTCAATAATTATTTTGCCAATGCCGGTTATCATGTAGCCACCATCAATTACAGGTTGGCTCCAAAATTTCAAAGCCCTTCCCAGGCAGAGGATATTCATGAGGCACTTGCATGGCTTCGGCTTAATGCCAGGCAATTAAAAATTGATACAAACAATTTTGTTTTAACCGGACGTTCGGCCGGGGCGCAATTGGTGTTAGCAACTGCCTATTCAGGAAAAGAAAATGGTATTAAAGGTGTTGCTGCATTTTATGGTCCTACTGATATGTTGTGGACTTATGATCATCCTGATAATATGCTGATCATGGATTCAAGAATGGTGCAAAGAGATTTTTTGGGTGGCACACCGGCAGAAGTTCCGGAAAGATATAATGCAGAGTCGCCGCTATTTTATGTTACCTTAGAAACAGTTCCAACGCTATTGGTTCATGGTAAATTGGATGCTCATGTTTATCATGAACAAAGTGTAAGACTTACAAAAAAATTAGATGAGAATAAAGTGAAAAATGTATTTCTTTCATTGCCGTGGGCAACGCATGGTTGTGAGTATAATTTGAATGGCCCTTCCGGCCAGTTAGCAATGTATGCTGTTGAAAGATTTTTATTTGCGGTAACCAGAACGGAAAAATAATTTTTAGACATAGAAAAAGTTTATAAAGCCTGCCCGTTCGTTCAGGCGGGCTTTATCTTTTTGAACATGAGGCGTTACTTCAATCTATTCTTTATAGGATTTATCCTTGTGTCATACATATTTAGTACAATAAGTTTATCATTTACAATTCTGTAGTACAACCTATTATGATTTCCGACAATAATGCTTCTGACATTTTTATGAGAAGTAGACTGTTGCCCAATAAAAGGATAGCGCTGAAGTGTGGTTAGTTTATTGTCAAGTACGTCTGCAAATTTTTTGGCGACCAATAAGCCAAATTTCTGTTCAATGTAAACAAGAAGTTTTTCAAGCTTGTTTTGAAATCGCTTCTTGAAGATTATTTGGTGAACCATCTGCTCAGCGAAGATTTTAATTCATCGTATGAGATGGTACCTTTTTCAGGTGGTTCATTTACTAATGAAATAAGCTCATCATAATCGTCTTTGGAGAGACCCTCTGCTTCGTGTGGATGGGTTGTATGTATTCTACTTTTTGCTTCGAGTAAAAGGTCTTCTAACAAGACTTCATTGTTGGTTTCATCAATTAATGAATGAAGCTTTTCCTTCAATACTTCGATTGCCATATAAATAGTTTCTTCAAATTTAAAAATTATAATTTAAAAGATAGGTCAAAGTATTAATCAACATTCAAGACTTCAACATCTGTCACATTCTTTGCCTTGATGCAAAGAATGTGACCAAAGAAAGGAATGATAACAGCCCGTTCCTTTCATTGTTCGTTGATTAAGCTTTTGTAGTACTGTGGCTTCAACATTGGTATTTTAATTTGTCAACTATGTTATGGTGATAGCTTTGCAGCCACCCCAACTATTAAAGGAGGCGTTGTGATTTGTGAAATCAACATAGTTGGATGTTTATCCTTTAATTGCCTAACATAAGCTAATGCCCTTTCGTGTCTTTTTTTATCGACACTATTTAGATATGACAACCAACCTTGCACTTCTCTTAAAAGTTTGATATTGCTTTGTTCACTTACATGAACCAAATGGTGAATTTTTGCTCGCAGGTCTTTATATTTTTGTTTCCCAATTCCGAATTTGTCATCGGAGATAATTAATCCAGTCACTTTTCTTGATCTCCCCAATCCGGCTACTCTAGTTTTATTTGGATTTATTTTAAATTTTTCATCCTCGATGATTGCGTTAATTGTTGATTTAATCTTTATGATCTTATTTGGATTGAGCCCCGAAAAAGTTAGATCATCAGCATATCTGGTGTAAGTTATTCCCCTTCTTCCGACATATCCTTGTATCCTAACATCTAAAGTCCACGTGGATAGATTAGCCAGTTTTGGAGAGCAAGGACCTCCCTGAGGCAAACCATCATTATGAGTGCAAAGTTTAGTTAGAATACTGGAAATGAAATTATTGTAGCCTATTGATTTGAAAACGTTATATACTTTATAATTATTTATACTTGGAAAGAAATCCTTTAAGTCTAAAGTTAATATAGCACTCGCCAATTTGTGAGGCTCTACATTGTCTACAATTGACGTGTTCTTTTCAAATCCTTTACACGAACTTGAAACATTTAACTGGTTCAATATGTTATTTAGAATCCAAGATTGAAAGCCTTTGAGTTTTTTACTTGGTTGGCTGATTGTCCTAGGCTTTCCGTTTTTCTTTGGTATCTCGTAAGTGCGATAATATTCTGCAGAATTTTTTGAGAGTTGATAAATGGTATAAATTGAGACGTGTGTAAGTTTTGAAAAATCTTCCAAAGTTTCCATCACTGGCAATCCTAACATGCTCAATCTTATGTTGTCTACTTTGCTCATGAAATATTATTAAAGGTTAGGGAGTGCTTTTCACTACGTTACTTTTGAGTGAAGCTTTGGTGCAAACCAACTGGATTTGTGGCAAAGCTTTGCGATGATAAAATTTAGTTTTAAACTCGGATGCCGAACATCAACATCCACCCACCGAAGTGTCTAAAAAGACTTTTCCCTAAACCTTTAATTTCTTTTGCCTATATTTTAAATTTAGTATTTCTAATCTCATATTATCCAATGCAACAGTTTCATCCTGTGTTTTAACTCGATCTCTCGTAGCACGTAAGTCTAAAAAATTATTTAGTCCAACTTGAGTTAGTTTATAACCATGCGTAGTGAGTTCGATAAATTTCTTTTTTGTTAAGCTCGTTAAAGCTACAGTTGTAGATTGAATAGGATTTACGTTATCGTCATTTGCAAACGTTACACACTGAATGAGGTCTTCTTTTGAAACAGGTTCAAGTAAATAAATAATTGGTAGTAGAAAATTGTCTAACTGTAACAAACCAATTTTATCGTCTATTTTACTACTACTACTTTTGACTTTTCTGATTGCTGATTTTACCTTGTGAAAGTTCAATGCAAGGTCGGTTGGCTCGATATAAACTACACCCTGTTTATTTACATGTTTTATTAGTTTTAAAGGACCTTGATTAATAAAACTTTTTTTCTTTCGATATTTTTTATCAACTAAACAAACAATTTTTTCTCTAAGTTTTAAGGTATTTGCAAATGCACCTAATTCGGTAAATGATCCGGGACTCTCTGGTATAATGACGATAACATCAACATTATCAGCTAGCATATTTTCCAAGGATAATAAATCCTTCCCATGCGAACTATATAGAAGTTCATCAAAAATATCTTCCGGATATATTATATCATAATATCTCACGCCATACCAATCACTCAAAGCTTCAGCCACTTTTGCTCTTGTGGTATTTGGTTTTGTTATATCTCCACCACAAAGAAAAATTGTGATCTTATACGAATTGGTGGACTTGAAGAAATCTTCCTTTATTTTTAAAGTAATTTTTCCTAAATCCGCTTTTGTTATCGTATCCTTTTCTATCAATTGCTGCTTTTGTTGTCCGTATAATCAAATGTAATTGTTTTGCAAATAAATTTCTGTTTAGGCTTATTTGCTGAAGAGATTTCTTCAGTACAAGTGTGCGACGCAACGATGACGCCATGAAACTCTTCTGCTCGTCCCATAAAAATAATCTTGCATGAGCAGCGTGTGATACTTCATCAGCAACTCGCTACCTCAACAACCCCGTTTCGCTACTACACTTCAGGGCACTTCGACAAGCTCAGTGTGACAGCAACTCATAATTCATAACTCATAATTCAACATCTAATGGTCATTCAACGGCAAACCCAGCCTTTGATAATCTTTCCAGTTGACGTACTCCGGCGCTACGCGTTGTTCTACCATAGTAATGCAGTCTTCTACAGGACATATTAATTGGCAAAGGTTACAGCCTACACATTCATCTTCTTTAATAGTATAAGTATTGTAAGGTTTGCCATAAGTAAGGTTTATGGCCTGGTGCGAAGTGTCTTCGCAGCCGATATAGCATAATCCGCAATGGATGCATTTATCCTGGTTGATATGCGCCACGTGATGATAATTAATATCGAGGTCTTCCCAATGTGTAAGTGTGGGAACGGACTTGCCGATGAAATCATTTATCGTTTGAAATCCTTTTTCATCCATCCAGTTGTTCAGTCCTTCGCACATGTCTTCTATTATCCTGAAACCATACTTCATAGCAGCCGTACAAACCTGCAGGGTGGTGGCACCCAACAACATAAATTCCACTGCTTCTTTCCATGTGCCAATGCCACCTATACCCGAAATGGGCACCTTTGATGTAGTTGGATCCTGGCTTATCGTGGCTAAAAATTTTAAAGCAATCGGTTTGACAGCAGGACCGCAATAGCCACCATACACCGACTTTCCGGCCACATAAGGATTGGGCACAAAAGTATCAAGGTCAACTCCTGTTACCGATTGAATAGTATTGATCAATGAAAGTGCATTGGTACCTGCTTCTACGGCTGCTTTGCCTGCGGGCACCACTGAATGTACATTCGGTGTAAGCTTTGTTATTACCGGTATGTTTGCTTTCTCCATTACCCATCCTACCACCATACGGGCTATTTCAGGGTCTTGTCCGACAGCAGCACCCATGCCCCGCTCAGTCATTCCATGCGGACATCCAAAATTTAGTTCTAATCCGTGGGCACCTGTGTCTTCCACTTTTGCGATCAGCTCGTGCCAGCTCTCACGTGTGTTATCAGCCATCAGCGATACGATCATTGCACGGTCGGGAAATAGGTTTATACATTCTGCTATCTCTTTCAGGTTTATGTCTAACGGACGGTCAGAAATTAGTTCGATATTATTAAAGCCCATTATTCTGGAACCATTATAATTCACCGCTGAATAGCGGGACGACACATTTTTGACTTGTGACCCCAGTGTTTTCCAAACCACACCACCCCAGCCCGCTTCAAAAGCTCGTAATACATTTATTTTTTTATCGGTAGGCGGTGCACTGGCCAGCCAATATGGATTCGGCGATTTGATGCCGAGGAAGTTTGCGCTAATGTCTGCCACTTATTTCTATTTTAAATTTTAAATTATAAATTTTGAATTATATAGGCACCACACTTTCCTGTGTTGTTTTTACAATTTTTGTAAGGATGTTGATTATATGTTCTACAGAATTTAAATAAGATGAATAATCTAAGTTTACCAATTTACTTTTATCAAGAAGTCTTAACCAATATCTTGTTTCTCTGGATTCTTTTGAGGCGATCGACATTTTCGAAATAAAATCCTTTCTTGATTGTGCTGCTATTGCTTCTTCTACATTTGCACCAATGCTTGTTCCGCTTCTTAAAATTTGTTTAGATAAAACAAACTCTTTATTTTGAATTAATATTTTATAGAGTTCAATTATTTGAAGAGAAAAATTAAAAGACATTTCCAATATGGGATTTTCGGTTTTCATTTAAAATTCAAAATTTATAATTTAAAATAAGAGAGAATCGCTGCTGCTCCATCTTTCCCAGCCTGCACCGCATCCACCACTTCTTTTCCACCATTCACACAATCACCACCGGCAAATACACCTTCTACATTGGTTGCATTATCACTGATCACAATTTTACCATGAGCATTAGATAACCCGTTTTGTTCCACTAAATTTTTGAATGGCATTTGTCCTGCAGCCTTAATGATCATATCTACTTCCAAAGTAAAAGTCTCGCCGGTTTCAACAGGGGCTCTTCTGCCTGAATTATCTGGAGTGCCTAACTCCATTACACTACAAACCAATGCTTTCACTTTGCCCCCTTCTTCAATTACTTCTTTTGGTGCAGCCAACCAGATAATATTACAACCATCTAATTTTGCTAAATCCAATTCTACCTGGGTACATGGCATTTCGTCCTGCGTTCTGCGATAAATAATGGTCACTTCTTTTGCGCCCAAGCGCTTCGCTTGTGTAGCTGCATCTATAGCAGTCATACCTAAACCAATTACAGCTACTTTATCACCAACAGGTATTTGATTAAATGTTTTAGAACGCAAGTTGTAAATGAATTCAATTGCATCAACAACGCCTTCCAGATCTTCGCCCGGTATATCTAATTGCCTCGCTAAGCCCACACCAATTCCTAAAAACACAGCATCAAATTCGTCTCTTAATTCAGCGAGTGAAATATTATTACCTAATGCTTTGCCGTACTCTATGCTGATGCCACCAAGCGAGGTGATGAAATCTACTTCGTTCTGGCAGAATTCAGGTGTTACTTTATAAGCCGCAATACCGTATGTCATCAGACCGCCGCCTTTTAATTCTTTTTCAAAAACAGTAACGTCAATTCCCTGGCGGGAGAGTACATGTGCACAGGAAAGTCCTGCTGGTCCTGCACCTACAACAGCAACTTTTTTACTTGCAGAACTCTTTCGTTGAAACAACGGCCATTTTTCTTTAATGGCTTTTTCTGTAGAGTAGCGCTGCAGCTTTGCAATGGGAATAGGAGCTTCATGCATTAAATTATACACACAAGAGCCCTCGCATAATTTTTCAACCGGACATACCCTTGAACAGCCTCCACCAAAAATATTTGCTTCGAAAATAGTATGTGCCGATCCTTTGATATTATCAGTAGTGATCTGCTTAATAAATTTGGGCACATCAATGCTTGTAGGGCAAGACTTCATGCACGGTGCATCGTAACAAAAAAGGCAGCGGTTGGCTTCCACTAGTGCAGCTTCTTTCTTATCGAAAGGCGGATGTATATCGCTGAAATTGGCTTCGTATTGTTCAGCGGAAAGTCTGTTGTTTTGAATCACAATAGTAAATATGAATTTAGAATTATGAATTATGAATGTTCGAAAAATACCTTTGTTTAGTTGTAAGAATAATACTATTTAAAATTCTGATGATTTCATCCAGGTCATTATTTAAAGTGATAAATGCTAATTCGCTGAGATAATTACTGTCTTTAAGCAGTCTTAACCAATAGGAAGTTTCCCTGGCTTCCTTGACACTAATTCCAAGTTTATGAATAAAATCTTTTTTCGATTCGCTTGCAACAGCTTCATGAATATTAGCACCTATGGAAGTGCCACATCTCAGTAATTGTTTAGAAAGAATATATTCCTTTTTTTCGGACAACTCCTTATAAAGGTTAATGATCTTTAATGCAAATGAATAAGATTTTTGAATGATGATATTGTCTTTGGTTTCATTCATAATTCTAAATTTATAATTCAACAAGCTTTGAATACGTCTCCGGCCTTCTGTCTCTAAAAAACTGCCATGTATTTCTCACTTCTTCAATCATATCAAGGTCAAATTCTGCCACTAATAATTCATCGTTATCCTCGGAGGCCTGTGAAAAAATTTGTCCCCGAGGATCAACGAAATAAGAAGATCCGTAAAACTTACCAAGGTTCCATGGTTTCTCCTCACCTACACGGTTGATGCAGCCCATGAAATAACCATTGGCAGCGGCATGTGCAGGTTGTTCCAATTTCCATAAATACTGCGATAACCCTGCAACGGTTGCAGAAGGATTGTAAACGATCTCGGCACCGTTCAATCCAAGTACACGTGCCCCGTCAGGAAAGTGTCGGTCATAACATATATACACTCCAACCTTTGCATAACGGGTTTGAAAAACAGGATAGCCTAAATTGCCCGGTTTGAAAAAGAATTTTTCCCAAAACCCTGACGTATGCGGAATATGATTTTTGCGGTACTTACCTAAATATTTGCCGTCGGCATCTATAACCGCAGCCGTATTGTACAAAACGCCGGCCTGTTCCTTTTCATAAACAGGAACAATAATTACCATGTTGTATTTTTTTGCATACTCCGCAATGCGTTCAGTAGTAGGGCCAGGTACAGCCTCAGCAGATGCGTACCATTTTTTATCTTGTCCGGGGCAGAAATAAGGTGTATTAAAGATTTCCTGCAGGCAAAGGATTTGCACGCCCTGACGTCCGGCATCTTCTATAAATGGAGTGTGTTTTTCATACATGGCTTCTACAATTTCCTGTATGGTTCCTTCACCTTCAGTTTTCGGAAGAGACATTTGTATGAGGCCTGATTTAATGATGCGTGGCATGTAGTAGAATTATGAATTTAAAATTATGAGTTATGAATGTTTTGGAAATACCTTCCTTTAGTTGTTAGAATGATGCTATTTAAAATTTTAATCAACTCCTCAAATGCACTGTGTAATTCCGAGGCCTGGTCGTGTGATATATAATTGGTTTCTTTTAATAGTCTCAACCAGTATGAGGTTTCTCTGGCTTCTTTTAATGCTATTAATTTATGAATAAAGTCTTTCCGTGATTCGCTTGCTACGGTCTCATGAAAATTAGCGCCTATCGAAGTGCCGCAGCGAAGAAGTTGTTTTGACATGGCATACTCTTTTTTCTATGATATCAAATATTTATAAAGCTCAATCACTTTCAAAGCAAATGAATAAGACTTAGAAACTATGATATTATCCCTGGGTTCCATTCATAATTCATAACTCATAATTCTAAATTTTCCCATTCACCTTACACCGTTTTATAAATTGTCCGTAACCCTTGTCCAATATACATTTATTATCGGTAATGGCAACTTTACCACGCAATAAAACTGTTTTTACCTTACCCGTTACTTCCCACCCTTCATACCCACTGTAATCTACATTCATGTGGTGCTTAGATGCTGAAATAGTATGCTTTTCTTTCGGATCAAAAATTACCAGGTCTGCATCGCTGCCAATTGCAATGGCTCCTTTTTGTGGAAACATTCCAAATATCTTCGCAGGATTGGTGCAGGCCACTTCTACAAATTTGTTCAGCGTGATCTTGCCCTTATGTACTCCTTCGCTGTATAGCAATTCCATTCTATGTTCTATAGCAGGATGTCCATTTGGTATTTTTGAAAAATCCTTCTCTCCCATCTTTTTTTGTTCCCACATAAAGGGACAATGATCTGTTGCTACAACATTTACTAATCCCTGGTTAATGCCTGCCCACAAAGTTTCCTGGTCTTTCTTTTCACGCAATGGCGGGCTCATCACCCATTTAGCGCCTTCAAAATCTTTTTCATAAAGGGATGCGTCAAGAATTAAATATTGAATGCATGTTTCAACAAAAACTTTTTGATTTCTTTTAGTTGCATTTCGAACTGCATTCAATGCACCTTCACAGGTTAAGTGTACAATATATCCGGGACATCCTGTATAATTAGCCATGTCCACAAACCGTTCACTTGCTTCAGCCTCTGTTACTTCCGGTTGGGATAAGTAATGATACAAAGGGGACAGTTTTCCTTCTTCCCTGTGTTTTTGAACAAGGTAATCAATCATGTCCCCATTAGTGGCATGTACCGTTACCATGCCCCCCTGTGCTTTCACTTCTTCCATCAGGCCGATCATCTGGCGGTCGTCTATCATGAGCGCACCTTTATAAGCCATAAAAGTTTTGAAAGAAGTAATACCTTCTTCTTCTATAAAGTGCCTGATTTCTTTTTTAGTGTTCTCATTAAAATCAGTTACTGCCATATGGAAACTATAATCGCCAATGGCATTTCCATTTGCCCGGCATCGCCACTCATCTAATGCATTCTGCAGTGATGCTCCCTGCTTTTGCAAAATGAAATCTATAACAGTCGTTGTACCGCCAAATAACGCCGCTCTCGTTCCGGTTTCATAATTATCGCTGGAATATGTACCCATGAATGGCATATCCAAATGCACATGTGGATCAATACCCCCGGGGAAAATCAGCATGCCGGATGCATCAATAATTTCTTCTGCATTGAATGGCAAGCCTTTTCCAATAGCCCGAATTGTTTCACCTTCGATGAAGACATCAGCGATGCAATCTGCATCAGCAGTGATTACTCTTCCGCTTTTAATTAAAATAGACATAGTTATTTTGAATGTTAAATTGTAAATGGTGAATGATGCACTTCGGGTGCAGCTCTTTCACTTTCAGGAGCCCGCCTCCTTTTTCATCATTAGTAAGTATGCCATGCCTGAAACAAAAAATCCAACAAACCATGCATAATTATATAATTCTGAAGCCCAGTTCCATACAGCATCTTTTGAAATAATTCCCGTAGTTGTTAGAAAGCCGGGTACATTAGGTAAAATACCTGACAGTAAAGCAATAATTGCATAATGGTTAAATCCGTTTCTGTAAGTATATGCTCCTTTAATTTGATACAAATCGTTTACCAGTAATTGTTGTTTGCGAATGAAGAAGTAATCAGCAATCATGATTCCGCCAATGGGTCCAAGTAAACTTGAATATCCAACCAACCAGGTGAAAATATAACCACTCGGATCGGCAATTAATTTCCATGGAAAAATCAATATCCCAATAACCCCGGTGATATAACCGCCTTTTCTGAAATCAATCTTTCCCGGAGAGAGATTTGAAAAATCATTTGCAGGGCTTACAATGTTTGCAGCGATGTTTGTTGCGAGTGTAGAAATAGCAACTGCTATCATAGCAACACTCACTAACAACTTGTTTTCAAATTTTCCTGCAAGTACAACCGGGTCCCAAATCGTACTACCATAAATAATTGCTGTGGCAGATGTAACTACAACACCAATAAATGCAAACAACGTCATTGATGTGGGCAGACCCAAAGCCTGACCATTCACCTGCGCTTTCTGGCTTTTTGCATACCTGGTAAAATCCGGAATGTTGAGCGAAAGGGTTGCCCAAAAACCAACCATGCCTGTGAGTGCAGGGAAAAAGAAATTCCAGAATTCTGCTCCGGAAATTCTTGCAGGTGTTTGTAAAATAGGCCCTAATCCATTGGCTGCACTAATAGCCCAAAACAATAATGCCAATGCGGCTAATGGAAGAAAAATCGCTTTGAAAACTAAAAGCTTTCTGATGCTTTCGACTCCCCAATAAACCACCAGCATGTTTAATAACCAAAATAAAAGGAATGTGATTGCTGGTCCTGTTTCCAAGCCAAATGAAGCCGGAAATATTTGCGGCAATGTTTCAAGAGAAGGCATCCACAATCGAAACATTTGATACAATGCAAAACCACCGATCCAGGTTTGAATGCCAAACCACCCGCAAGCAACTATAGCTCTTAGAATGGCCGGAATGTTTGCGCCTAAAACTCCAAAACTGGCCCGTGCAAGTACAGGGAAGGGTATGCCATATTTGGCGCCGGCACGGCCATTCAGTATCATGGGTAACAACACAATTACGTTGCCTAAAAAAATGGTTAATACCGCCTGCCACCAGTTCATACCGCCTCCAATGAGTGAAGATGCAAGCATGTAAGTTGGGATACACAGACTCATGCTGATCCAAAGGGCTGCATAGTTCCATGTGTTCCAGGTACGTTTTTCTTTTGGTACAACAGCAAGGTCTTCGTTGTAGAGAGAAGAAGCCCCCCAGCCCCCCGGTGGGGGGATTAGAGAATCTGCATTATCGGCTTTTTCGTTTGTCATACAAATCAAAAAAATTCAGGGCCGAAAAAAATGGCATATATCATTTTGTATTTTTAATTTTTCAGCCGATTATATTTTCTCATTATCTGCACGATTCTCTCTTTCGGCAAACTGTAAACCGTATTGCCATTGATTCCAACCAAAGTTTTTCCAGCAAACAATGCATTGATGATTGCTTCTTCTGTTGCCTGAATTGTGGCTTCAAATAATGCATCCATATGATCATTGGGAAGGGTAGTTATTTCTTGCTTTTTGGTAGTGCTAAATGCATTATTATTTGCTGTAGAAAAGGCAATAAAAATGTCTCCTGAACCATTACCGCCAATTGCGCCGGTTCGTGTGAGGCCAAGAGGAATACGCTGGGCTAATCTTTTTAATTGATCAGGCAATAAAGGCGCATCGGTAGCCAATACAATGATGATGGAGCCTGTTTCCCGTTCATTTTCTTTATTATGAGTTACACCAAAGGGGAGGCCGTCAAATATGGGTTTCAAAGTATCCTTTAATTCTTTTCCCACAGGTACTCCCGCAATTATTAGTTGTGAACGGCTACCATGATTGGCCTGTACTAATACTCCCACAGTATAACCACCAATTTCTTTACTAACTGTTCTTGATGATGTTCCAATGCCACCTTTAAAAAAGTAGGACATCATTCCTGTTCCACCACCTACTCCTCCTTCTTCCACCGCTCCGGATTTTGCATTATCCAATGCTTTAAATACATCTTCCTTTTTTACATGTTGACCATTTATATCATTGAACATGCCATCATATGTTTCGGCCACTACGGGGTAAGCATACCAATGATCTTTATAAAATGGTGTGTAATATTTATTTTTATCCATCCATTGCCAGGCAGCATCTCGCACGATACCTACATTTCCAGTGTTCGTAATTAAAATAGGGGTTTCCAAAAAGCCTGATTCAGTTATCCAGTGTGTGCCGGTCATGTCTCCATTGCCATTGAGTGCATACCAGTTTGCGTAGCATGGTGCAAATTCTTTTCCCCGTGGGAGAATTGCAGTAACACCTGTACGAATTGGACCCTTCCCTTTTACCAATGGTCCATCGCCGCTGATCAATGTTACATGACCAACCGTTACTCCTGCAACATCAGTGATTGCATTGAGTTTTCCTATAGTTCCGTCAAATGGAATTCCGTAATCTCTTGCTCTTTTTGTTTGAGCAAATGAAGATGTAGTTATCAGTAATAAAATAAACAATGAGTAAAATAATTTGAAGACCATTTGCTTTGCTTTATTTGGAGTAACCATCTGCTTTGCTTTATTTAGGACGCAAAGACAATTTAGATCATTTTAAATAAAAGTTGAAATCAGAAGCACATTATCATTAGATAACTTCCTGTATTTGATAGATACAACGATATTGTGTAAATGAAAAGAGCGAAATAGCATCTATCAATAATACATCACGAATAACTACTACCACATTTGTTGCTTTTAAATCAGCATCTACAATGGCTTTTATAGCATTATAAAAACCTTTTTTCTGAAGTTCTAACTTGCCTAGTTCGTCAATCACCAACCACCGAGGCTGGTCTTCAAGAGCCTGAAGCAAAATTTCATTGCCTTTTTCAAACGCAGAAGCATAAAATGAAAAATGGCCAATATTTATTATTGGTTCATTTGTTTTTTCAGGTGCTGCACACTCTGCTTCAATTGTTTCCCCTGTTTTAATGTTCAGTATCTTTCGTTTGCCATCGACTTCAGGCATTAAAATCCCCGCGACATTATTCCTGCTTTTGCACCAATTCATTAACTCTGTTGTTTTGCCGGTGCGAATAGCTCTTGTAAAAATGATGATGCTCATTTTTCAAAAGGTTGCACAGAATCAGTGTAAGTGATTGACCAATTAATTAGAAGAAATAAAAAGTAAAAAAGCCTGTTAGGTATTTTTGCTTCAGCACTCTTCTTCCATGCAATTGCAGTAAGCTCTTTCATAATAGGAAGAAAAGAAAGCGTTTCATTTATTTGTTGTGTATAACGGCTTTTATTTTTTTGCAATGCAAAAAGTATAAGCTTTGTAAGCAATGGGTTAATAAGAGTATACCATAAAGTAATTGCGGTAATGGTCCATGTTAGAGCAACTATAACAGCTAATGAAGCCTGATGATTATTGTCTGAGAAAATATAGAGCAGCAGTGAAATAATTATCAGTAGAAATAATATTGATAATAAATTTTTATTTTTTCCTTTTTTATTTAATATATTTTTTCTTTGAAAAGAGTAACTGTGAGCGCAGTTGAAGTGGCTTACAATAGTTGCATCTGAAAGTTTTCTTATAATTTTAAAAGCTACTCCTGCTGTGATCACCCCACCGACTAAATAAACAAATAAATATAAACCTGCTAACCAATAACTTCCCTCCAGAGATGTTAACGAAAACTGACGTGCAATGAAATTACCTAATTCATCTGCTGCATTCCATATAGATCTTCCGAAGAAAAAAGTAAGAATTAAAAGTTTTTGAATGGCTGATTCAAGCATGGCCAACACACTCAAAAGCAGGATGCTTAAAAAGTTTATCCGCATCATACTAAATAATAAAAACCCAATAACAGCCTGGAACGAAACAGCTATATAAGCAGGAAAAGGGGTGTGTGGACTAACTGCAGCTTTTACAATTAATACAACTATTAAACTCTGTAAAATTTGTTTGTACCTGGTATTAGAAAAGTAACCAATAAAAGTGATTAAAATCACAGCCAGACCGCCAACTAACAGCCCTGTAAAAGGTACCTTTAATGCATGTAGAACGCCCCCTAAGCCGCTTTCAGCAAATGCCCAAAGAGCTGTTAAACGTTGTACAGCTAAAACACGTTGGCTATCTGGTAAAGTAGCTATATTCATTATTCATTTCTTCCTTTGGGTAAATTTTTGTTTTTCTCCCTGATGATCTCAGCAGCTATGCTTACCGCTATTTCTTTTGTGGTTTTACTGAAGATATTAATTCCTATTGGAATGTGCCAATGCTTCCATTCTTCCGGTGAAATGCCTTCTTCTGCTAATTCTTTAAAAAGGGTTTGGATTTTAGCCTCGCTGCCCATCATCCCTAAATAGTAAAACTGTTTCTGCAGCAGTTGCTTAAACACAAGCTTATCATCACGATAACCAAACGTCATAAT
>Ga0183260_10001296_pt1 | contig 21090 bp, 24 predicted proteins | sample AntDrymUQ4972206_2_FD_129768 | JGI IMG/M metagenome (GOLD analysis project Ga0183260, IMG submission 129768) | Polar desert sand microbial communities from Dry Valleys, Antarctica - metaG UQ497 (22.06) (version 2) (version 2) | ecosystem: Environmental > Terrestrial > Soil > Desert | place...
CTTGAACGACTCGGGAATGGACGGCTCGGCGATGTTCTCGCCCTTGACGATCGCCTCGTACGCCTTGACGCGCCCGATGGTGTCGTCGGACTTGATCGTGAGCATCTCCTGCAGCGTGTAGGCGGCGCCGTACGCCTCTAGCGCCCAGACCTCCATTTCGCCGAAGCGCTGGCCGCCGAACTGCGCCTTGCCGCCGAGTGGCTGCTGAGTGACGAGCGAGTACGGGCCTGTCGAGCGTGCGTGGATCTTGTCATCCACCAGATGCAGCAGCTTCAGGATGTACATGAAGCCAACGGTCACCTCTTGGGTGAACGGCTGGCCCGACTTGCCGTCGAAGAGCTTCACCTTCCCCGAGCTCTTGCTTCCGCGGGGGGCGGATTCGTCGACACCCATCCGCACATGGCCGTTCGAGGCCGAGCGCGCCCAGGCGACCAACGCATCGTCGACATCGCCCTCGGTGGCCCCATCGAAGACCGGGGTGGCCACGGAGCGCGGATCGGGAGCGTTGATCGGCGCGCGGGCACTCACCGGCCCCCCTTCCGGGAAGACGCCGTGCGCGGCCGCCCAGCCCAGGTGTGTCTCGAGGATCTGGCCGATGTTCATACGACTCGGGACGCCGAGCGGGTTCAGCACGACGTCGACCGGTCGGCCGTCCTCGAGGAACGGCATGTCCTCCTCCGGGACGATCTTGGCGATGACGCCCTTGTTTCCGTGGCGGCCGGCGAGCTTGTCGCCCTCTGCGATCTTGCGCTTCTTGGCGACGTAGACACGCACGAGCTCGTTGACGCCCGGCGACAGGTCGTCGCCCGAGTCGCGGGCGAACGTCTTGACACCGATGACCTTGCCGCCCTCGCCGTTCGGAACCTTCAGCGACGTGTCGCGAACCTCGCGCGCCTTCTCCTTGAAGATCGCGCGGATCAGCTTCTCCTCCGCTGTCAGCTCGGTCTCGCCCTTCGGTGTGACCTTGCCCACGAGCAGATGGCCGGCGTCGACGTCCGCGCCGATGCGAACGACGCCGCGCTCGTCCAGGTTGGCGAGCGACTCCTCGGAGCGGTTGGGGATGTCGCGAGTGATCTCCTCGTCGCCGAGCTTCGTCGACCGAGCGTCGATCTCGTACTCGTGGATGTGGATCGAGCTCAGCACGTCGTCCTTCACGAGCCGCTCGGAGATGACGATCGCGTCCTCGAAGTTGAAGCCCTCCCAGGGCATGAAGGCCACCAGGAGGTTGGCGCCGAGCGCGAGCTCGCCGCCGTCGGTCGAGCTCCCGTCCGCGAGCACCTCGCCTTTCTTGACCTTGTCGCCGAGCGTGACGACCGGCTTCTGGTGGATGAGCGTGCCCTGGTTCGAGCGCATGAACTTCGTCATCGGATACTCGTCGCGCGTGCCGCGGCCCTCGACCACGATCCGCTCGGCGTCCACGTCGACGACCGCGCCGTCGTTCCTCGCGAGAACGACGTCACCGGTATCCACCGCTGCGCGGAACTCGAGACCGGTGCCCACGAGCGGGGCCTGCGGAATCATCAGCGGGACGGCCTGACGCTGCATGTTCGCGCCCATCAGCGCGCGGTTCGCGTCGTTGTGCTCCAGGAACGGGATGAGCGCCGTCGCCACCGAGACGATCTGCGCGGGTGAGACGTCCATGTACTCGACATCCTTCGGCGAGACGATGACCGCCTCGCCTTCGCGCGAGCGGCAAAGCACCTGGTCGTTCTCGAACTTGCCCGACTTCGGATCGACCGGCTCCGACGCCTGCGCGATCGTGAACTGTCGCTCTTCGGCTGCGTCCAAGTAGATGATCTCGTCGGTCACCTTGCCGCTCTTCACCACGCGGTACGGCGTCTGGATGAAGCCGAACTGGGAGACGGTTGCGAAGGACGCGAGCGATCCGATAAGGCCGATGTTCGGTCCCTCCGGCGTCTCGATCGGACACATCCGGCCGTAGTGGGTCGGGTGCACGTCACGCACCTCGATCGGGGCGCGCTCACGCGTGAGCCCGCCCGCCCCGAGCGCGGAGAGGCGGCGGCGATGCGTCAAGCCGGCGAGGGTGTTGGTCTGATCCATGAACTGGCTGAGCTGCGAGGAGCCGAAGAACTCCTTGAGCGCAGCCACAACCGGGCGGATGTTGATGATCGTCTGCGGAGTGATCGTGTCGACGTCCTCGGTCGTCATCCGCTCGCGCACGACCCGCTCCATGCGATAGAGCCCGACCCGGAATGCCTCCTGGATCAACTCGCCGGTCGTCCGGAGTCGGCGGTTGCCGAAATCCTCGTACTCGTCGAGCTCCGCGCGAATCGGGTCACGGGAGAGCTGCGAGGCCTCAGCCGCGAAGTCCTTCGCGTCCTCGGGCACGCCGAGGTTCGTCGGAAGGTCGACGAGCCGGCGGACGAGAGCGACGATGTCCTCGGTCGAGAGCACCCGCACGTCGTCGGGAACCGAGACGCCGAGACGCTGGTTCAGCTTGTAGCGCCCGACCCGCGTCAGGTCGTATCGCTTCGGATCGAAGAAGAGCGACCGAAGCAGGTTGCGCGCGTTGTCGAGGGTCGGCGGCTCGCCGGGGCGCTGCTTCTTGAACACCTCGATCAGCGCCTCTTCCTCGCGCGTCGAAGGATCCTTGTCGAGCGTGTTGGCGATGTAGATCGAGCCCCCGAAGAGCTCGAGGATCTTCTCGTTCGAGCTCATGTCGAGGGCGAACCCGGTCGTCGGGTCCTCGGCGGGAAGCGCACGCAGAAGCGTCGTGATCGGCAGCTTGCGCTTGCGATCGATGCGCCCGTACACGATGCCCTTCTTGTCGATCTCGACCTCGAGCCACGAGCCACGCGAAGGCATCAGGTTCGCCATGAAGACCTGCTTCGTGGCGTCCTTCGGCTCCATCAAGTACGCGCCTGGGCTCCGGACGAGCTGCGTGACGATCACGCGCTCGGTTCCGTTGATGATGAACGTCCCCCAAGGGGTCATCATCGGGAAGTCGCCCATGAAGACCCGCTGCTCGCGGATCTCACCGGTTTCCTTGTTGACGAACCGGACCGTGATCGAGAGCGGAACCTGGTACGTCAGGTCCTTCTCACGGCACTCCTGGATTGTGAACTGCGGATCCCCGAACTCATAGTCGGCGAACTCCACGGCGAGAGTGCCCGTGTAGTCCTCGATCGGCGAGATGTCGTCGATCGTCTCGCGCAGGCCCTCCCTCATGAACCACTCGAAGGAAGCCTTCTGGATATCGATGAGGTTGGGGAGGTCGAGGACGTGCTTCAGGCGCGAAAAGCTCTTGCGCGCGCGGGGCGCGACAGCAACGCTGCTCAAATGTGACAGCCTCCCTTAACGACGTGCAGGGTTGGACGGACGAGACCTCGGCGGAACCACGGAGGATAGCGCACGAGCACACCCCGCCGCAACCGCTTGTGGAGCGGATGGGGTGCGTTGGGAGAGTGTAGCGGACGGGGCGAGGCTCGGCGCTGAGCCCGACCAGGTGCGAAGACCGTCGCTGTAGGGGCCGGCGTACCCGGCCCCCCTTCAGCGAGGGGCTACTTGAGCTCGACGGAAGCGCCGGCTTCCTCGAGTTGACCCTTGATCGTGTCCGCCTCTTCCTTGGCGGCGCCTTCCTTGACCGCGTTCGGGGCGCCGTCCACCAGGTCCTTCGCCTCCTTCAAGCCGAGCCCGGTGATCGCACGCACGACCTTGATCACCTGGATCTTCTTGTCGCCCACGGCGGTGAGGACGACGTCGAAGGAATCCTTCTCCTCCTCCGCCGCCGCGCCGTCGCCCGCAGGCCCGGCGGCGGCCATCGCCACCGGCGCGGCGGCGGTGACCCCCCACTCTTCCTCGATCGCGTTCTTCAGCTCGACGAGCTCGAGCACAGTCATCTTGCCGAGCGTGTCGAGCACCTTGGAAACATCGGTGGCCATTACTCCTCCTCTTCTTCTGCGTCTTGTGTCGGGGGTTCAGCTTGTGCGTCTTGTGTCGGGGTTTCAGCGGGTGTGAGCTCGGCCGCGGTTTCGGGGGCGCCAGATTCCGCTGAGGCGGAATCTGGCGGTGTCTCGGGTTGAGATTCGTCGGCTGCCTGCTCGTCGCTGGGCGCGCCTTCCGTCTCGGATGTAGCCGAGGTCGAGACCTCGCCTTGCTCCTCGAGCTGCTTGATGCGTGCGTCGAGCAGGCCATGCAGGTTTCGGAGCGGCGCGTTCACCAGCGCCACGAGCTGCGTCAGCGGGGCGACGATCGCGCCGACGAGCTGGCCGCGCAGCACATCCATGGGCGGCAAGGTCGCGAGCCGGTCGACCTCCTCGCCCGACAACGTCTTGCCTTCGAGGATCCCCCCGCGCAACGTCAGCACGTTGGTCTCCTTGGCCTTCGTCGCGAGCGCCTTGGCCACGGCTGCGGGATCGCCACCCGACTCGATGAAGGCGATGGCGGTCGGCCCCTCGAGCATCACGAGCAGCGCGTCCGCCCCCGCCTCCGCGGCGGCCCGTCGGGTCAGCGTGTTCTTGACGATGCGAAAGCGCGCGCCGTGCTGGAGCAGGTCGTCGCGAAGCGCTTCGAGCTGCTTGTTCGTGAGCCCCCGGTAGTCGGCGACGATCAGCGTCTCTGCGCCCTTCAAGTCCGAAGCGAGCTCGGAGATGATTCGTTCCTTGTCGGATTTCAGCACGTGAGTTCCTCCTTGAAATGACGAAACCCGCACGAGGCGGGTCCTTGCGGGCGAGCGAGCCCATGAGAACCTGCCTCGGCTGGACCTCCGCCCCCGGATTCTTCTCTCTGGGGGCTGCCAGCGGTCTTTGGCGGGAAACGTCTGTAGCTAGGCCGAGACTGTAGCTTCCTCGAGCTCCTCTGCGATGTCTCGGATCTTCGTCGAGTCGACGTGGATTCCCGGACCCATCGTCGTCGTCAGCGTGATCTGCTTGATGTAGCGACCCTTCGCCGCCGACGGCTTGGCCCGCACGATCTCCTCGATGAGCGCGGCGTAGTTCTCCAGCAGGGCTCGCTCCTCGAAGCTCTTCTTGCCAATCGGGAGGTGAACATTCCCGCCGCGATCGGTGCGGTATTCGAGCTTCCCCGCCTTCGAGTCCGACACGGCCTTGCCGACGTCGAACGTGACCGTCCCCGTTTTCGGGTTCGGCATCAGTCCACGTGGGCCGAGCACGCGTCCGAGCTTGCCGACGACACCCATCTGATCAGGCGTCGCGATGGCGACGTCGAAATCGAGGAAACCCTCCTCGATGCGAGTGGCGAGATCGGCCGAGCCGACGATGTCCGCGCCGGCATCTTCCGCCTCGCGCGCCTTCTCGCCTTCGGCGAAGACCGCGACGCGGACGTCCTTGCCGATCCCGTGCGGCAGCATGATCGTGCCGCGGAGCTGCTGGTCGGCGTGGCGCACGTTCAGACCGAGCCGGAAGTGCGCCTCGACGGTCTCGTCGAAGCGCGCGCCCTCGGCTTCCTTGAGAATTCGGACCGCCTCGAGCGGCGCGTACGCGCGCTCGCGGTCGATCTTCTCGTGTGCGGCGCGATAGCGCTTCCCGTGGATGCTCATCGGTACGCCTTTCGCCCATGGGCGGGGAGGGGTGTGGGGAACCGGGAGGTTTCCCACGCTTTCGAGAAGAAGGGGGCTCCGAGGGGAAACATGGTTTCCGTCACCTTGTGGCTGGCGAACGCGAGCGGGAAGCGAGCGTTGCTCATAGGTCGGTGTCCACGCCCATCGAGCGCGCGGTTCCGGCGATGACCTTCATCGCCTGGTCGACGTCGCGCGCATTCAAGTCGGGCATCTTCGTTTCCGCGATGGAGCGAAGCTGGGCCTGCGTGAGCTTGCCGACCTTCTCTCGGTTCGGCTCGCCCGAGCCCGACTCGAGACCGAGCGCTTCCTTGATGAGCACCGCAGCGGGTGGCGTCTTCGTGATGAACGTGAACGAGCGGTCCTCGAAGACCGTGATCTCGACCGGGGTGATGCGCCCGTTCTCCTGAGCTGTCTGCGCGTTGAACGCCTTGCAGAACTCCATGATGTTCACGCCGTGCTGGCCCAGTGCGGGACCGACCGGGGGTGCCGGATTCGCCTGTCCACCGGGGATCTGCAGCTTGATGAGGGTGAGGACTTTCTTCGCCATCAGTCGATCTTCTTCACCTGGTCGAAGCTGAGCTCCACCGGAACCTGGCGCTCGAAGATGTCGACGAGCACCTTCAGCTTCTGCTGATCCGGGTTGACGTCGACGATCTCGCCGTCGAAGTCCGAAAGCGGGCCTGAGGTGACCTTCACCGACTCGCCCAGAGAGAACTCGACAACTGCCTTCTGCCCCTGCCCTCCGGTCGGAGCGCCGTGGTGGAGGATCCGGTCGACTTCGGGCTGCGAGAGCGGCACGGGCTTGGCGCCCGCTCCGACGAACCCGGTGACCCCGGGGGTGCCCTTCACGACCGTCCAGGACTCGTCCGACATGTTCATGTTCACGAGCACGTAGCCCGGAAGGACGCGCTTCTCGGCCTGCACCTTCTGTCCGTCCTTCGTCTCGATCACCTGCTCGGTGGGGACGACGACCCGGCGAAACGCGGGAGCCTGGTTCAGCGACACGATCCGGTGCTCGAGGTTGGTCTTCACCTTGTTCTCGTGTCCGGAGTAGGTGTTGATGACGTACCAAAGGAACATGTGCAAGCTCTCCTAGAGAAGAACGCGGTCGACGAGGGGACGGAACATCTGGTCGAGGCCCCAGAGGTAGGAGGCGACGATCACGCAGGCGATGATCACCACGATAACCCCCTGGAAGGTCTGAGCACGGCTCGGCCAGTCGACCTTTCTGAGCTCGGCAGCAGACTCACGGACGAACTGTCCGCGCGGCTGCTGCGCCTTTCTCCCGGTCTGCTGCTTGACCGGCTGCTGCGCCGGACGGACCTGCAGCTGACGGCTGCGGCGTCCGGCTGCGGCGCCGTCGGCGGCGGCCCGGGCGGCGCGCCTCTGCTTTCGTGTCTCTCGCGCCAACGTCTACCTGGTCTCGCGATGTGCGGTGTGCGTGCCGCACCAGCGGCAGTACTTCCGGAACTCGACCCGGTCCGGTGAGTTCCGCTTCGACTTCTGGGTTTGGTAGTTACGCCGTTTGCAGTCGGTGCAGGCGAGCGTGATCGCGACTCGAACTCCGGTTGCCATTTATCCGTTCTCGTTTAGTCGGGTTGCGTGCAGAGAGGTTGCGAGTAGCGGCGGCAGGACTCGAACCTGCGACACGCGGATTATGATTCCGCTGCTCTAACCAACTGAGCTACGCCGCCGCGCGCGCAAGAGTGTAGCAGCGCGTCACTGCGGCTTCGCGTGTACTCTGAGCGCCCATGCGACACGTGCGCGACGTCGTCGAGCAGGCCGCGCACGAGCATCGGTTTTCGGGCGTGGTGCGCGTTGACCGGGACGGTGAGATCGAGGTCGCGTCCGCGTACGGGATGGCCAACCGCGCGTTAGGTGTCGAGAACGCGCTCGACACCCGGTTCGCCATCGCGAGTGGGGTGAAAGGGCTCACCGCGCTGGCGGTGACCAGCCTCGTCGAAGAGGGCTCGCTCGAGCTTTCGACGACGGCTCGAAGCGTCCTCGGAAACGAGCTTCCGCTCATCGACGATGCCGTGACAGTCGAGCACCTCCTGGCGCACCGCTCGGGAATCGGCGACTACTTCGATGAGGATGAAGGCGGGGACATCGCGGACTACGTGCTGGCGGTTCCCGTGCACGAGCTCGTCTCGACCGAGAGCTATCTCCCAGTCCTCGACGGGCACTCGGCGAAGTTCACGCCCGGCGAGCGCTTCTCATACTGCAACGGCGGCTATGTGGTGCTGGCGTTGATCGCCGAGCGGGTGAGCGGCGTCCCCTTTCACGCGCTCGTACGAGATCGCGTCTGCGAGCCCGCCGGGATGGAAGACACCGCGTTCCTACGCTCGGACGAGCTCCCCAGGAGGACCGCGCTCGGGTACCTGTCGACCGAGGGGCCGCGGACGAACGTCTTCCACCTCCCCGTGCTCGGCAGCGGGGACGGCGGCATCTATTCGACGGTCGCCGACTTCGAGTCGTTCTGGGCCGCGCTCTTCGCGGGGAAGATCGTCTCGACGGGCTGGGTGTCCGAGCTGGTCAGGCCCCGAAGCGAGGTGCCGTCGGAGTCGAAGCGCTACGGCTTGGGATTCTGGCTGGACGAGTCGAGCAGCGCCGTGATCCTCGAGGGCTATGACGCCGGGGTCTCGTTTCGCACCCTTCACGACCCCGGTGGTCGCCGGACGTGCACGGTCATCTCGAATACCTCGGAAGGCGCCTGGCCGCTGGCACGGGCGCTGCAGGACTTTGTGAGCTAGAGGCTTGATGTGAGTTTCACATCAAGCCTCTAGTGCGTCACGCGGCCGCCGGAGACGCGAACGCCGCCCGCAGCTCCCGCCTCGCACGCGCCTCGCGAGCGAGCGCGAGTGATGTCTCCGCGAAGACGTCGCCCCCTGGCGCGTACTCGGTCGTGAACTCGACCGCGCCGTTCAGCTCCGCGACGACCCACCCACCGAGCCCGTCCGGCAATAGGTCGACACCAACGAGGGCGGCGCCGATCGCCCGAGCGGCGGCGAGCGCAACGCCTGAAGCCGCACGGGGAGGATCGAGCACAGGTCGGCGCACGCCGCCGAGCGCCACGTTGGTTCGCCACTCGCCCTCCGCGGCCACCCGATACACGGCCCCGACGATCCTCCCGGCGGCAACCAGGACCCGCAGGTCGTAACCCTGCGGCGTGACGAGCTCCTGGACGAGCGCGCCATGCCGGATGTACCAGCTGTTTGCGCGCACCCGGGCGAGCGCCTCCGAGAGTGACGCGGCCTCGTCGCACCGGTGCACCTCTCGGCCCCAGCTCCCGTAGCGCGGCTTCAGCACGACTGGATGCGGCGGCCGAGGCACGGCTCTCCCGTTCCGCACGTGGATCGTCGCGGGATGAACGACAGCGCGGCGCCGGAGCACTCGAGCGGTCAGGAGCTTGTCGTGGGCTGCGAGCAGCGCAGCCGGGTCGTTCAACACGTGAACGCCGCGCGCCGCGAGCGCCCCCAGCGCCCAGAGGCCGTCGTCCATGCCGTCGAGGGTGGGAAGCACGTCCAGGCGACCGAGCGCAGCGTCCCCAGGGCGCAGAACCTCGAGCGCGCGCCGTGGAGTCATCGGCTCCCAGGTCAAACCGTCGGCGGGCGCATCCGAGAGCGCGTCGTTGGTCGGGGTCGAGCGGCAGGCGATGAGCGCAAGTCTCACGCCGTCAGCGTGGCTGCAACACGCGCCGGTGGACAGGGCCTTCACCGGATCGTTACGGGACACCTACCCAAAAGTTGCTCCGACCGATTCAACTCGTAGGATCGCGGCCGTGATCCGGATACCCCCGCAGCGCGGCGGCTGGCTCGAAGTCATCTGCGGGCCGATGTTCTCGGGGAAGAGCGAGGAGATGATCCGCCGGCTTCGCCGAGCCGAGATCGCCGGCCAGCGCGTGGTCATCTTCAAGCCGAAGATCGACAACCGCTTCGACGCCGCCGACGTCGTCAGCCATGCCGGCGCGCGGATGCGAGGCGTTCCCGTGTCCTCGGTCGCGGAGCTCGCCGCGCGCGCCCAAGGCTTCGAAGTGGTCGGGATCGACGAGGTGCAGTTCTTCGAGCACAGCGTCATATCCGTGTCGCTCGAGCTCGCCGAGAACGGTGCCCGGGTGGTCGCCGCAGGGCTCGATCAAGACTATCGACGGCTTCCCTTCGGCCCGATTCCCGAGCTGCTCTCGCACGCCGAGTTCGTCGACAAGCTGCAGGCGGTCTGCCACCGCTGTGGTGGCCCGGCAACGACGACGCAGCGGCTCGTCGACGGCAAACCGGCGCCCTACTCAGGTGAGACTGTTGTCGTCGGAGCAGCCGAGCAGTACGAGGCGCGCTGCCGCGACTGCCACGAGCCGGGCGCGAACGTAGCCGCCCTCGGCGCCTCAGCGGCCGCGTAGAGCGCTTGCGGCTGCGCCGATTCCGAATACCGCCGCCGCGACGAGAACGATCGTTCCACCCGGAGGCAGATCCGCGTAATACGAGATCGTCAGCCCGGACAGCACGGAGGCGAGACCGATCGCGATCGAGAGCAGAAACGTCGAACGCATACTCCACGCGATTCGGCTGGCTGCGCTCACCGGAAGCACCATCAGCGCAGCCACGAGCAGGATTCCGACCACGCGCATAGACAGGGCCACCGTCACCGCGGCGAGCGCCGCCACCGTGATGTTGAGTGCGCCGATCGGTACCCCGGCGACACGGGCCCCCTCCTCGTCCACGACGATGCCGGCCAGTGGGCGATAGAGGAGCCCGACGGTCGCCAGCCCCACTGCACCGAGGGCGGCGATGACCGCCAGATCGGTTTGCGTCACCGTGAGGATGGACCCGAACAGGTACTGGAAGAGATCGACGTTGAGCGCGCCGGCGGCGGAGACGAGCACGACGCCGGCCGCAATTCCCGTGTAGAAGACGAGCGCGAGAGCTTGATCTCCTGCCGTCTTTCCCTTCGAGCGCAGGAACTCGATGGCGATGCCCCCCAGGAGCGCGGCCACGAGCGCGGTGAGGATCGGAGAGACGTCCAGCAGGATTCCCGCGGCAACCCCGGCGAAGGCAACGTGCCCGATTCCGTCGCCGACCAAGGACTGACGGCGCTGGACGAGGAAGAACCCGACCGCGGGAGCGAGGACACCGACGACTGCGCCCGCGCCCAGAGCGAGTCGCATGAACTCGAGCTCAAGCATGGGCATGCGACGGGTCGTGCCAGACGCCCGGCAGGGCATGCGGTGGGCCGTCGAAGACGATCGTGCGTCGCACGAGCACCAAGCGCTCGACGAAGTGCTCCACCGCTCCGAACTCGTGCGAGACGTAGAGGATCGTGGCACCGAGCTCCGAGTGGAGCTGGGCGAGGAGCGACGCGAGCGACTCCTGCGACTCTGCGTCGACACCGGTCGTCGGCTCGTCGAGCACGAGAATCGACGGCTCGCCGGCGAGTGCCTTCGCGATGAATGCCCGCTGCTGCATCCCTCCGGACAACGTTCGAACCGGTGTGTCTGCGACCTCGCCGAGCCCCACCCGCTCGATGGCCTCGCTGACTAGCTCCCGGTCTCGACGCCGCAGCGGGCCCAGGAGTCCTCCTGCAGCGAGGCGTCCGGCCGAGACCACTTCGCGCACCGTCGCCGGAGCGTCCCCGCCGAGCTCCGAGCGTTGCGCCAGGTACCCGAGCGTGCGGCGACGGGAGAAGCGGTGGGCGGGCTCGCCGTAGAGAGACGCCGTCCCGTGCGAGGGCCGCTCGAGGCCGAGGACGATCCGAACGAGCGTCGTCTTGCCGCCTCCGTTCGGCCCGGCGATGGCGACAAACTCGCCTTCCCCGATCTCGAGATCGACGCGCTCCAGCACATGTTGGCCCGCTCGGTAGGCGAACGAGACACCTTCGAGCTCGACCGCTAGCGACATCCGAGCGCTCCCTCGAGAGCGGCGAGGTTGTCGCGCATCACGCTGAGATAGTCCTCCCCCGCCGCCAGCCGCTCGTCGCCAAGACCCTCGAGCGGATCGAGGACGGCGACGCCGGCGCCCGCCTCTCGCGCGACGGTCTGCGCGATGCGATCCGAGACGAGCGGCTCCGCGAACACGGTGGTCGCACCGGAGGCTCGTACGTCGTCGATCAGCTGCTCGAGCTCGCGTGGCCCGGGCTCGGCCTCCGGCGAGTCGCCCGTCAGCGAGAGCTGCGTCAGACCGTAGCGGGCGGCAAGGTGGCTGAATGCGGCATGGCTCGTGACTAGAGTCCTCCGCTTGCATTGCTCCAAGCCACGCCGGTAGCTCGCGTCCAGTCGCAGGAGCCGAGCCGCGACCTCAGCCGCGCGTTCCGGGCGGCCGAGGGCGTGACCGATCTCGCCGACGACCCCGGCAAACCGCGACGGATCGAGCCAGATGTGCGGGTCGCGCTCACCGTCGAGGAGGTCGAGGGAGAGCCCCTTCCGGTGCGAGACGGCATCCTCGACCGCCGGCTGGAATCCACCTCCGGCATAGAGAACGACGCCCGCCTCGCGGATCGTCTCGGCGTCGCGCGGCGAGAGCTCGACATCGTGCGGTTCCGCGCCTGGAGGCGTGAGGTTCCGGACGCCGGTTCCCTCGGCGACGATCTGCTCGGCTGCCCAGGCAAGGGGATAGAAGGCGGCGACCACAGTTTTGGAGTCGTCGCCGCTGCTCCGGCCACAGCCGGCCAGCACAAGCAACACTAGACAGAGCGCACGCATGCCGTCGCCAAGCTAGCACGTCGTTGAGAACGGGTATCATTATCGTCCATGCCCGAAGCGTGGACCGATCATGTTCTCGCGCGGATGCGCGCCGAAACCGGGCGCAGCGGCGGCGCCCGTCGCGTTGTCGTCGAATTGCTCGGCCGCCAGGACTGCTGTCTCTCCGCCCAAGAGATCCACGACGCCGTGCGCTCCGAGGGGTCGAGAGTGGGAGTTGCGAGCGTCTACCGCGCGCTCGAAAGTCTCGATGTGCTTGGCCTCACGCAACGCGTGGACCTGGGCGACGGGGTGTCCCGCTTCGAACGGGTCGACCCGCGCGGCGACCATCACCACCACCTCGTGTGCGACGACTGCGGCAAGGTAGAGCCGTTCGAGGACACCGCTCTCGAGCAGGCCCTCGAGCGAGTTGCGGGCGGCCGTGGCTACGAGGTCGCCGCGCACGATGTCGTCCTCCGTGGCGCGTGCGGCGACTGCCGAGCAGCCTAGAGTCGCGCGATCACCAGTACCGAAGTTGCTGGCGTCGTCAGCACCTCCACCGCCTCGACCCGCGGCTGACGGCGTGACCACTCCCGAACAGGATCGAAACCGGGCGAGTCGGGAGTAAGGTCGTCCATCACCAGAAGTCCACCCGGCACAAGCAGGCCGAGCACCAGATCCTCTCCCTCGGCGGGTGCGTGCTTGAAGCCGCCCGCGTCGAGGAAGAGAAGGTCGAACGGGCCGCGCGGCGGAAGCAGCACCCGCCAGTCGCCGACGAGCAACTCGACGTTCTCGCAAGGCGCGAGCCGCTCTGCCGCCAGCGCTGCGCGCTCGGGGTCGAGCTCCACTGTGACTACGCTCGCCGCGGTCCTCGCCATCGCCTCGGCCCCCTCGCCGAAAGCCGTTCCCGCCTCGGCGGCACGCCGCCTGGTGGCGAGCACCGCAAGCAGACACTGAACCTCCAGGATCGACGACCCCCCTGCCGTCATGACGCGGACGCTACTCGACGAGCTGGAGCAGCTTGAACATCGGCGTGTACATGGCGATGATGATGATCCCGACGACGAGCCCGACGCCGATCATCATCAGCGGCTCGACAATCGATGTGAGCGACTGGATGGAGGCGTCCACCTCGTCCTCGTAGAAGTCGGCGATCTTGTCCAGCATCTTCTCGAGCTCCCCGGTCTCCTCACCCACCTTGACCATCTGCGAGACGAGCGGGGGAAAGACGGGGTTCTCGATCAGGGGCTGGGCGATCGGGATTCCCTGGTGAACCTTCGCGCGCACATCGACGAGGGCCGACTCGACCACCCAGTTGCCCGCGGTCTGGCCGGAGATCTCGAGCGCCTTGATGATGTCGACGCCGGCGGCGACCAGAGTCGCGAGCGTGCGCGAGAAGCGCGCCATCGCGACCTTCAGGACGACCTTGCCGATTCCGGCCGGAGCGTGCAGCTTGAAGCGATCCCACACCTGCCTTCCGGCCGGGGTCTGCTTCCAGCGTCGAAAGCCGTAGATCGTGCCGCCGATCCCAGGGAAGACGATGAACCAGTAGCCGCGGAACACGTCGGAGGCGGCGACGATCATCTTGGTCAAAATGGGCAGCTCGCCGTCCAGGTCCGCGAAGATGCCCTCGAAGATGGGGACGAGGAACGTCAGCATCCCGGCGAGCACGAGGAAGGCGAAGCACATGACGAGGGTCGGGTAGATCATCGCCCCCTTGACGCGGCGCTTGATCTTCATCTCCTTCTCGATCTGGAGTGCAACGCGGTCGAGAACCTTGTCCAGGATGCCCGCCGCCTCGCCGGCTTCGACCATTGCGACGTACAAACGGTCGAACACCTTCGGGTGTTGCGCCATCGCCTGGGAGAGGAGCATGCCGCCCTCGACGGCCGCGCGCACCTCACGGGTCACCTCGGCGAGCGCCTTGTCGTCCGTCTGCTGCTCGAGGATCAAGAGTGCCGAGACGATGTTCAGCCCCGCGTCGATCATCGTCGCAAACTGCCGCGAGAAGACCTGTAGCGAGCGCTGCTTCACCTTCTTGCGGCGGCCCCCCGAGGTGTCGTCGTCGACTTGGTCCAACTCGACCGGACGCAGGCCACGCTGGAGCAGCTGCTCCCGGGCGGACGAGCGGTCCGGCGCGGTGATCTCACCCACCGACTCGACCCCGAGTGAGTTGATCGCGTTGTAGGCGAACGCAGCCATGAAGTTACGGCTTGTCGGGATCGGCGTCGGGCTTGGCGGCGGGCGCGCCCTCGCCGACCGCGACCAGAACGAGCCGGTAGCGCGCTCCCGTGCTCGTGTTCACGAGGATCAGAGGCTTTCCGACCTTGAGCTTCGTTCCGCCGGCGCCATTCGCGTACGAGCCTCCGGCGATGCCGACGACGACCGTCTTCGCCTTCGGGTTCTCGGCGATCAGCACGAAGACCGGGTCCGCCGCCGGGAAGACGGCTCCGGCGGCGAGCGCCTGCCGCGTGCCGTTAACGGAGATGACGGTCACCGCGGGAGCCGCGGGGTCGTCGGTCGAGAAGTCCTCAGTGGGCGGTGGCTCGTCCGCGCCGGGGGGTGACTTGTCCACGTTATCGCCTCCGCCGCTGGCGTCGCCGGCGGCACTTCCACTACCGTCACTCGGCGGCGCGCTGTCCGGCGTCTGGAGCTGCTGGACGAAAGGATCCTTCCGGCCGAACACGCCGAAGGAGCTGAGTTGGCCCCGGCCGGCTTGGATGCGCCGGTCGGTATCGACCAAGGACGTCGGAATGGCGGTGCTCGGAGTTCCCGAGCCGGGTGTCGACTCGCCGGTCAGCGTCGTCTCGGTCGTGGCAGCAGCCTCGGTCGAGGAGCCGCCGAGGATCTTGGGCAGCTGGATCGCGAGCATGGCGAGGAGCAGCAGGCCGCCGACGGCGACGAAGATCTTCTGTTTGCGCTCGCGGGCCGCGCGTGGATTCGCCTTGGCCATCAGGATGTGCTCCCCGCCGCCGACGTCGTAGGCTCGGCCTCTTCCTGGGGTGGGTTTGGCGTCTCTGCTGGCACGATCGGTCCGTCGTAGACGTACGCGTGCAGGACCATCGTCGCGTCGAGAAACGGGAAGCTCTCGGTCTGGGATTCGGTGAGAGCAAGACTCTGCACGGCCAAGAGCCGGCCCTTCGCGACGATCTTCCCCCTACGCACCGCGACGAGCGCCTGGGTGCGTTGCACGAACTTCGAGATCTTGAAGTAGCTACCGCCGACGGTCACCGAGATCGGGATGAGCGTCGGCCCGCCCACCCCCGCGAGGGGCTCCTGCGGCGTGATCACGCGCAGCGTGACACCACTTGCCTGCGCGAGCTTGCTCAGCTCGAGCACGAGGCTGGACTGGTCGGCGCTCGCTGGCATGGCCTTGGCGAGGCGAAAAACATCGGCGACGGGCGCGCCTGCGGTCCCGGGCTGGCTCGATGTCGCCCCCGCTTCGGCCAACCTGATCTCCGCAGCGGCCACCTCTGCCCGTGCCGCGGTTGCCTCGCCGCGCTTCGGCGAGACCATGAAGAGCCAGACCACCGCGGCATACAGCAGGACGGCGCCGATCGCGGCAATCTTCAGCGCGCGGGGAGAGAGTGTTCCGACGCGGCCTCTCATCGCGTCGCTTCAGTTCTCAGGGATGCCGAGACGATGAAGGTCACGAACGGCCTGCGCGGCGCCTGGGACTCGGCCGTTCCTGGGCCGCTCTGCGACTGGCCCGTTCCTTGACCGTTCTGCGATTCCGTCAGCGGCTCGACGCGGGCGCTCGACGCGAGACGGACGTTCTCGAGCGACGGGAGAAGGTTCAGACGTGCGAGAAAACGCGCCACGGAGGCGTGCGAGTAGGTCGCGCCTTCGATCGTGACGCCGGCGGGGGTCGCCGTCGTGTTCGTGGGAGGCGGCGGCGGGGCGGCTCCGTCAGCGACAAGGACGACGCTTGCGGGCGCCGTCGCGTCGAGCGACGTCAGCCAGGTGTCCTCGGGAAGCACGAACGAGATCTCACGCAGCACGCGGTCGAAGGCGACGCGCGTCGTCAGGGCAGCGGCGAGGGCGGCTACGCGATCCGAGCGCTCACGGACGAGGGATCCCTGGGTTACCGACTGCTGCTGACTCTTGGGCAGCTTCCTGATCGCGGCTTCGACGGCTTGGAGCTCGGTGCGGCTATCGGTCGCATCGCCCGCTGCGGACGAGGCAAGGAACATCGCCAACGCGGTGACGACGATCACACCACCGAAGGCCGCAAAGAGTGGAACGCGCGCGCCCTGGATGCGCTCGCGCTTCTCGTCTCGGGGGAGGAGGTTGACTGCGCGCACTATCAGTCCTCGATCCCGAGGCCGATTGCGATCGCCAGCGAGCCGGACTGGGTCCTGTCAGGGACGCTTCGACCGACTTTCACACGCCGAAACGGGTCACCGAGGCGCACAGGCGCGCCGATCAGTCGACCGACAGCCTCGGTGAAGCCCGGCATCTGCGCCGTTCCACCGGTTAGGACGATCTCCCCGATCCCGAGCGCTCCCGGTTGCGCCTGGTAGAAGTGAAGTGACGCGATGAGCTCGCGCGCGAATGCGGCCAGCGCACGCTGGATTCCCTCGTGGGCCTTTGCGCTCTGCTCCGGCGTCAGCCCATCGATCACGACGTCACCTGAGAAAGACAGCTGCCGTTTGATCGACTCGACCTCACTCGGCGCCTTGTCGAGCTCGCGGGCGACAGCGATATTGAGCGACCAGCCGCCCCAGTCGACGACGCGCGTGAACTCGCAGAACTCCCCGGTCGAGACCGCGATCGTCGTACGGTCGTGACCGACCGCGATCGCGACCAACGCGCCCTCGCCGGCGAGAGTGTCGCCCGGTGCGGAGAGGGAACGCAGGAGCGCGAACGCCTCGAGATCGATACCGACGACCTCGAGCCCTGCGCCGCGGCAGGCCTGCAAGTAGCGCTCGACGACCTCGCGATACGCGACCACGAGGAGAATCCGTCTGAACGAGGTGCCGTCTTCGCGCATGCCGTCCTCGAGCACGACCCAGTCGAGCACCGCTTCGTCGAGCGGGATCGGCAGCACCTCCTCGGCCCGAAAGCGAACGGCGTTCTCGAGCTGTCGCGCGTCTCCGACTCCTTCGATCTCGAACACGCGGACGCCGATGCGGTTGTTGGAGATCCCGAGCCGGATGCCCTTCTTCGGAAGCTTGTGGAGCTCGAAGAATCGCGACAGCGCGCCGGCGAGCGCATCCGCATCGCGGATCTCGCCGGACACGACGACGCCGGGCTCGAGAGGCTCGCGTACTGCCTCGACGAGCTCCGCCGTACCGTTATTGACGACGCGTGCCGCAGCGATCTGCGAAGCGCCGATCTTCAGCCCGATGAGCTTCTTGGCGCGCTTCTGCTCCTTGGGACGCGCCTCGACCTTCTCCTTGCGCCGGCGGAGCTCCATCACGCGCTCCCCGCCAGCCGGAGCGACGACGAAGGCGACGCGGACTGATCGTCCGCCGACGAAAGGTCGACGGGGATCCCGCCGCGCTCGAGCATCCCGAGGAGCTGCTCCCGGCGGCTCGATACGGCGAGCGCGCTCTCGATGGTGATGATGCGCTTGCGAAGGAGCTCGGTGAGGCCGTGCTCCATTGTCTGCATCCCACGCTGAGTCGAAGTCTGCATGACCGAGTAGATCTGCTCGACCTTGCCCTGCCGGATGAGGTTCCTGACGGCATCGTCAGGGAAGAGGATCTCGAGACAGGCGACGCGGCCGGCTCCATCAACCGTTGGCAGAAGCGTCTGCGTGACGATCCCCTGGAGGGTGTTCGCGAGCTGCATCCGCACCTGCTCCTGCTGTGTGGGAGGAAACACGTCGATGACACGGTCGATGGTCGAAGGCGCGCTCTGCGTGTGCAGAGTCGCGAGAACGAGGTGGCCCGTCTCGGCGGCGGTCAAAGCGGTGCTGATCGTCTCGAGGTCGCGCATCTCGCCGAGGAGGATCACGTCGGGGTCCTGCCGGAGCGCTGCCCGGAGCGCCTCGGCGAAGCTGGGAGCATCGGGGCCGATCTCGCGCTGGGTGACGACGCAGCGCTTGTGCCGGTGCACGAACTCGATCGGGTCCTCGATCGTGAGGATGTGATGGGGCTTTACACGGTTGACCTCGTCCACCATCGCCGCGAGCGAGGTCGACTTCCCGGAGCCGGTCGGCCCGGTCACGAGCACGAGTCCGCGCGGCTTCATCGCAAGGTCGCGGAGCGAACCGGGCAGGCCTAGCTCTTCGAGTGTTCGCAGCTCCTCGGGAACGTGGCGAAACGCCGCCGCGAGGGAGTTGCGCTGGAAGTGCACGTTGACGCGGAAGCGAGCGAGCCCGGGGACGCCGTGCGAGAAGTCGAGCTGGCGCGAGATCTCCAGCTGCTTCTGCTGCTCGCTGGAGAGGACGCGGTAGAGAAGGGCGCGCGTCGCGTCGACCTTCAGGGGCTCGGTGCCTTCGAGCGAGCGCAGGTCGCCATGCACGCGGATGGCAGGTGGGGCGCCCGGCACGAGGTGGAGATCCGATGCATCGGCCTCCACCGCGCGTCTGAGCAAATCGTCGATCGTCATTGGCGCGTCCATGAACAGGGTGGCTATCGGCACGGCAAACCCTGACCTTGAGCCGGATCCGGCAGCGACGCCGGTCGCCGCCGCATCTCCCCCATGAGGTCACTCTCGAATCACCCAATTTGGGGTAGGGCGCGCCTCCTCGAGCGCCGATTCCTGTCCGGCAACCGCATGCACCCCTTTATCAATCTGCGGAAGGAGAACCACCTCATGTTCAAGCGGATCCGCCAGCGTCTCGACGGGAACACCGAGCAGGGCTTCACCCTGATCGAGCTCCTCGTCGTGATCATCATCATCGGCATCCTGCTCGCGATCGCCGTCCCCTCGTACCTCGGGTTCCGGGGCCGCGCGGCGGACAGCTCGGCCAAGGCGAACGTTCGTGCAGCACTTCCCGCGGTCGAGGCGCGCTACGCCGACACCGGCACCTACGCGACCATGACCTTGGCGACCCTCCGGGCCATCGATCAGAACGTCAACCTGGACGGAGAACCGGTCGTGACAGCCACGACGTACTGCATCGACAGCACTGTCAGCGGCAGCACCTGGAAGATCGCCGGGCCTGGTGTGACGACGGCGGTCACGGGCGCCTGCTAAGCAAAGGCGCGTCACCATCTGGCAAAGAGAAGGGCGCGGGAGACCGCGCCCTTCTCTTTGCCCGTAAAGCGCCTCCGTCTGTGTGCCGATAGGAGAACCATGAGCGTGACCCTCACCCCGCCAATTCGGATGTTCGCCCTCGTCGGCGTGCTCGCCGCCGTCGGGCTCGCAGCCTTCCTCTTTCTGTTGCGACCCGCCGGCGCCGACACGACATCCGCGGCGCCGACGCCGATAACGACGCCGACGAAGCCGATCACGCAGCCCGCCCCCCGCCCCGTGCGCACCCCGCGCGTCACGCCACGTCCGGCGGTGCTGCCTGCCAGCGGCTTCCCCGTTCCGATCCATCGTGCGCTCCGCAGGAATCGCGTAGTCGTCGTCGCGGTCTATATGCCCGGCGCAAGCGTCGACTCCGTCGTCCGCCGCGAGGCAAGAGCCGGAGCTCGGACCGCGCGAGCAGGCTATGTCGCCGTCAGCGCGCTCAGTGAACGCCTTGTGCGGCCGCTCGTCGCCAAGACCGGAGTTCTTCCCGATCCCGCAGTTCTCGTGCTCCGACGGCCAGATGTCGTCGTAGCGATCTTGGGCGTGACCGACCGGCAGACCGTCGCTCAGGCAGTCGCCCAGGCAAGACGATGATCGAGGGCGACGCTCGACCCGACGCCGCCCGCGAGCTCTACGTGCGGCACGCGCGGGTCGACGGGCGCTCGGTCGCGGTTCTACGGGCGGTGGACCTTGGAGACACGTGCCTCGTCGAGGCGGAGGTCTGGCCACCGAGCGCATCCTCGGACGAGCCGCTTCGCCCAGGCCCGTACACCTTCAGAAGTCCGGTCGAAGCGACGCGCTTCGTCACGCATGCGGTCGAGGCGCTGATCGTCCTCGGCTGCGAAGTCCACGCCTCCTAGAGCCACCCGGGCTGTGGGCGCATTGGCGCCAAAGTGTCGCGCTTACCAGTGCCAGGCACTGTTAACGGTTGAGCGCTCACGAATCAGCGCATCACGGAGGCGGTAAGTGGTCGCTGGAGACTTCGCGCTAGGAAAGGACGCGGGCGAGCTCTTCGACCGAGGTCAGGCCGGAAGCGACCTTCTCCAGACCGTCGTCCCACATCATCCGCATGCCGCCGTCCATCGCTGCCCGCGCGATCTCGTCGCGGCTCGCGTGACGGACGGCAAGCGCCGCGATCTCCTCGGACATGGTGAGGAGCTGGTACAAGCCGATACGGCCGCGGTAGCCGGTCTGGTTGCAGCGCGGACAGCCTTTCTTTCTGTAAAAGACCGCCCCGTCAGACGCACGCGCGACCTCCTGCGACACGCGAGCCTCGACCAGCTCGGCCTCGGACGGCGTGTACGCCTCGCAGCAGTGCGTGCAGAGTTTGCGGGCGAGACGCTGGGCAAGAACGGCAGAGACCGCCGCGCCGGTCAAGAAGGGCTCCACGCCCATCTCGCCGAGACGGGTGATCGTGGAGGGCGCGTCGTTGGTATGCAAGGTCGAGAGGACAAGGTGACCGGTAAGCGCGGCCTCGATCGAGATCTTGGCCGTCTCGGTGTCTCGGATCTCGCCGACCATGACCACGTCCGGGTCGGAGCGGAGGATCGACCGCAGCGACGAGGCGAACGTGAGGCCCGCGCGCACGTTGATCTGCACCTGGTTCACTCCGGCCAGCCGGTACTCGACAGGGTCCTCGACCGTGATGATGTTGATCTCGGGCCGGTTGATCTGCGCGAGACAGGCGTACAAGGTCGTC
>Ga0183260_10001297_pt1 | contig 21089 bp, 15 predicted proteins | sample AntDrymUQ4972206_2_FD_129768 | JGI IMG/M metagenome (GOLD analysis project Ga0183260, IMG submission 129768) | Polar desert sand microbial communities from Dry Valleys, Antarctica - metaG UQ497 (22.06) (version 2) (version 2) | ecosystem: Environmental > Terrestrial > Soil > Desert | place...
CCGGAGTTGCCGATGCAGGTTGTGCAGCCGTAGCCGACCACGAAGAAACCAAGCTGCTCGAGGTCGGCGAGCACACCCGCCTTGCGCAGGTAATCGGTCACCACCAGCGAACCCGGTCCGATAGAGGTCTTGACCCAGGGCTTGGACTTGAGGCCCTTGGCGACTGCGTTGCGCGCAAGCAGTCCGGCGCCAAGCATCACCGCAGGGTTAGACGTATTGGTGCAAGACGTGATCGCGGCAATCACCACCGAGCCGTCGCAAAGCACGCAATCGGCTTCCTCGATCCGGATCTTTGAAATCGGCTTGGCGGCCAGATGCTCGGCTTGGGGCTGGTCGCCACCTTCGGCGTCCATTCGCACCACTTCGGTTTTCTTTGCCGCACGATTCGAAGTGAGACCTTCAAGATTGGTATGGAAATTCGCCTGCATCTTGCCGAGCAGCACGCGATCCTGCGGGCGCTTGGGACCCGCGAGCGACGGCTGCACCGCTCCGAGATCGAGTTCGAGCGTGGCGCTGTACACGGCATCGGGTGCACCGGGCTCGCGCCAGATGCCCTGTTCGCGAGCGTAAGCCTCTACCAGCGCGATCAGCTCCTCGTCGCGGCCAGACAGGCGCAGGTAGGCGATCGATTCGGAGTCGATCGGGAAGATGCCGCAGGTGGCGCCGTATTCCGGCGCCATGTTGGCGATGGTGGCGCGGTCCGCGAGTGGCAGGTGGTCCAAGCCGTCGCCGAAAAACTCCACGAACTTGCCGACCACGCCCAGCGCTCGCAGCATCTGCGTCACGGTGAGCACGAGGTCGGTCGCGGTCGCGCCTTCCGGCATGCGGCCGGTGAGCCTGAATCCGACGACCTGCGGGATCAGCATCGACGACGGCTGGCCGAGCATCGCGGCCTCCGCCTCGATCCCGCCCACGCCCCAGCCGAGCACGCCGATGCCGTTGATCATCGTGGTGTGCGAGTCGGTACCGAACACGGTGTCGGGGTACGCGAAGGTCTCGCCGTTCTGCAGTCCCGTCATCACCACCCGCGCAAGGTTCTCGAGATTCACCTGATGCACGATGCCGGTATTCGGTGGCACGACCTTGAAGTTCTTGAAAGCCTTCTGGCCCCAGCGCAGGAAACTATAACGCTCCTGGTTACGCTCGAACTCGATCTGGCCGTTCAACTCGAGCGCATCGGCGCGGCCGTACACGTCGACTTGCACCGAATGATCGATCACCAGTTCGGAAGGAATGAGCGGATTGATCTGGCTGGCGTCGCCGCCAAGCTTGACCACGGCGTCGCGCATCGCGGCGAGGTCCACCACACAAGGAACGCCAGTAAAATCCTGCAACACCACGCGCGCCGGCATGAAGGCGATCTCCGTGTCCGGTTCGGCCAGCGCGTCCCATTCGGCGACGGCTTCGATGTGATCGCGGGTCACCGACACGCCGTCTTCGTGGCGCAAGAGGTTTTCCAGGAGGATCTTCATCGAGTAGGGCAGCCGCGCCACGTCGAAACGCGCGCCGAGCCTGGTCAGGCTGGCGAATGCGTAGCGCTGGCCGTTGACTTCGAAGCTGTCGCGCACCTGGAAAGAATCGAGCATTGCGGCGTTCCTCTGTACGACGTGGCTGGCGGCGCCCGCGGTCACACGACTGGGCGATCGCACATTATCCCTGAAGCGGAGCGCAATGCCCTTGTCCGGCCTTGCCGGGCGTTCGTGTTCGTCCAACAGCCGCCGACCGTTGCAAGCCGCGACGCCTCACCCCCGCGCATCGGGGCAGGGAATTCAGTCGACCGCGATGAGGCGTGAGCACTCCGCGCGCAGGGCGCGCCATCCAAAAAGCAGGCCGACCCGACTGCCGCCCATCTGTCGCCACAACACGACGCCCCGCAGCGCGGCCAGCAGATGCGCGCGCACTGCAGTGACGACAGCCGGCCGCGCCAGGAGCTCGGGATCGCCCGGAATCATTACGCGCGGCGTCAGCTGGCTGATGGTGAGTGCGTACAGCTCACCGAGCCGCGGCACTGCGCCCGACGACGAGCCATCACTCGACTCGAGAAACGCGGCGGCGCCGCGGATGCCTTCGGCGACCTGGATCGCCATGTCGGGCCGTGCGGCGAAACTGCGTTCCACCTGCATGAGAACGATCAGGGTGCGAACCAGGATGGGATCGCGTTCGCGCGCGAGCATGAAATCGCGCAAGGCGACTAGCGCCGGACGAAGCGCCTGGGGTCCGCCGTAGATGTCCGCGACGGATTCGGCGTCGATCTTCAGCGTGGCGCCGGTCACGAGTGCGGAGGCAGCTGGATCCGCACGGCCCGTGCGCGCGATCGCCAGCGCCTGCTGTGCCGCGAGCACCGCACCCGCCATGCCGACAACTTGCCCGCCACGGTTCATGCGGGCGCTTCCAGCGGGGCATTCGTGGCCTTGATCGGCCCACCGCCCAAACACTCTTCAGCGCGATAGAACACGGCGGACTGTCCTGGCGCGACGGCGCGTTGTCGTTGAGCGAACTCGACAGTCCATCGAGAATCCTCGCAATCGGCCAGCCAGCATTCCTGGTCCCCTTGACGGTAGCGGAGCTTGACCGCGAGCGGTTGGTCGCTCGACGGCGGCGAATCGGCGATCCAGTGCACGGGATCCACGACGACGCGCGTCGAGTAAAGCAGAGTCGAGTCGCCCTGGTCCACGATGACGGCGTTGCGCGACATATCCTTGCCGACCACGAACCAGGGTGCAGACTCGCTGCCACGGCGACCGCCGATGCCGAGGCCGTCGCGCTGACCTAGCGTATACAGCGCCGCGCCCGCGTGTTCGCCCAATACCGCGCCGCCCGGATCCTCGATCGGACCCGCACTCAGATTCAGGTGCTGCGCGAGGAAGCTGCGGAAATTGCCGGGCTCGATGAAACAGATGCCCGTCGAGTCGGGTTTGCGCGCCGTGGGCAAGCCCCGCTGCGCCGCCAGCGCCCGCACCTCCTGCTTGCGCAGGTCGCCCAGAGGAAAAACCGTCGCGGCGAGCTGCGCCTGTCCCAGCGCATGGAGGAAATACGTCTGGTCCTTGTCGGGGTCGGCCGCCCGCAACAGCCGCCATCGGCCTTCTCGTTGTGCAGTCCGCGCGTAGTGGCCCGTCGCGATGCGATCGGCTCCCAACGATCGTGCGTGCTCCAGGAAACGCGCGAACTTGATCTCGCGATTACAGGCGATGTCCGGATTGGGCGTGCGACCGGCGGCGTACTCGGAGAGGAAATCGGCGAACACCCGCTCCCAGTACTCACGCGCGAAGTTGCAGGCATGGAACGGGATGCCAAGCAGTCCGCAAACCGCGGCGGCGTCGCGGCGATCCTCCTCGGCGCGGCAGGCGCCCGTGGTCGCGTCGTCCCAGTTCTGCATGAAGATTCCCGCGACAGGCTCGGTCCCATCGACGAGCAACGCCGCCGCTACCGATGAATCGACCCCGCCCGAGACACCGACCATGATCACGACACGGCTCCGATGCGCGCGTCATCCACGGTTTCGGTTCGTGGTGAACCGATCGAAGCGTCGTCCGTGCGGCGCGCGAGGGTGACTGTGCGATATCTGCTGAACAACAAAGGCACGTCGCTCGGGGGGTCTGCTCAGATCGAGCCGGCGAGGGGGTAACAGTGGAGCGTATCGAGCGGCAAGGGCGCGCGCCGCTCGGCGTCCGCGATATTGCGAAGCACCATCGGGCTGCGCGGTCGATGCTGGACGCCGTCTATTTCCGACGGTTCAAGCCACAGCGCACGCAGGATGCCAGCGTCGAGAGGCATGCTCGCATCGTGACTTTCCGCAATCGCCGAAAAGGCAAAACGGACGTATTGCTCGCGGCTGTGCGGACTCGCCCATTGATATACGCCGATCAAGCCGGTCGGGCGGACTTGCCAGCCGGTTTCTTCACGGGTCTCGCGCACTGCCGCCTCGATCAGCGACTCGCCCGGCTCGAGATGACCCGCGGGCTGGTTCAACAAGCGCTCATCATGGATTTCCTCCTCGACCAGCAGGTACTTTCCGCCGCGCTCGATGACGCACGCGACAGTGACGCGGGGACGCCAGACCAGCTGCTCGCCAAAGGCTCGCTGACTGGCGGGGTCCGTGGAGTCGAGCATGCCTGTCAGCGACTCGCGCCTCAAAACGCGTCCGCCCCGCCCATTTCACGCTCGAGTTCATCGGCACTGCGCGCCACCAGCTCGAGGGCCGCGGCGAGCCGCTTGCCTTCGAGGTCCGCTGGCACTTTGGCGACGAATACCGCGTGCCCGGCGTTCTTTGCCCAAGCGCCGAGTTTGCTTTCCGCGTTGGCCGTGAGCATGCGGTCACTCAGCACCGCAGGCACTGCGCCCCCGGGCGCGACGGCGCCGATGGACAGTATCTCCCGCAGCACGAGGTCGCCGTACGCACTCACGCCTGAACGGATCCACACGACCTGGCTTCGACCCGCTCCGACATCGAACGTCAGTTTGTAGTCGCCGTCTGCGTCGACTTCAAAAGCGAGTTTCTGCTTGTCGAGCGTCTTGCCGAGCTTCTTGTCGACTGCCCCCTGGGCATGTACCGGGCCGGTCGCCGTCAGCGCCACGATCAACACTGCGAACAGCAGCGTCGGCAGCGCCGCGAACGGTTTGTGCATGGCATTGTCCTTGCGGGGATTGTCCCCAATTCTTTCGGCGGTCGGAGAGTTCGGCCAGTCCAGGATGGACGGGGCAGTCGCTACTTTGGCGGTGGCGCCGGCTGCCGTCCAGCGCAATACGGAACGGCGGCGTAACCGTTTGTCTCCGGCCTATACTTTCGATTGCCACCAGGAACGATTGCCAGCGCATCATGTCCACCGAGAAGAAAGCGCCCGCAAGGGAGTCCGGAACCGTCATCGAAGCGGTGGAGCCAGTGATGGCGAAGCCACCGATGTACCAGGTAGTTCTGCTGAACGACGACTACACTCCAATGGAATTCGTGGTCGACGTGCTGCAGCAGTTCTTCAAGATGAGCAGCGGGCAGGCCACGCAGGTGATGCTGCACGTACATACGAAAGGCAAGGGCATGTGCGGTTTGTTCACGCGCGAGGTGGCAGAAACAAAGGTGACGCAGGTCAATGAGTATTCGCGCAGCAACCAACACCCGCTCTTGTGCGTCATGGAGAAGTATTGATTGAGATATGTGTTGCGCGGAGGCTTTTGGCCTTCTCCCTTCGGGAGCACGCAGCCGCAGGAGCGGCTGCGAACAGCGGAGCTGGCCCGAAGGGCGAGTGGCAGGATGCCACGAGTAAGGTGGCGCGCAGCGACGGATGAGGGTGAGGCGGGACTTGTCGCGCCACTGGCGCGACCCGCCGAACGCCCGCACAAGGATGTGCGGGCCGGAAGGTGGCGCAGGGATGCGTGCTGGCGATGCGACCGCGCTGCAAGATCGGACCCTCTCCCCAACCCCTCTCCCGGAGGGAGAGGGGAAAGAAAAGCAGACTCGCTCCCGGAGGGAAAGGGGAAAGAAAAGCAGATTCGCTCTCCCGGAGGGAGAGAGGCAGAAAAGCAGATTGGCGCGGTTTGTCGGAGTAAACATGTTCAGCAAAGATCTCGAACACACCATTGGCCAGTGCTATCGCGAGGCGCGCGACGCGCGTCACGAGTTCATGACAGTGGAGCACTTGCTGCTGGCATTGCTCGACAATCCATCGGCGGTCGAGGCGTTGCGCGTGAGCGGCGCGCAGCTCCCCAAACTTGCCGATGAATTACGCGCGGTCATCCGTGAATCGGTGCCGGTTCTGCCGGTGCGCGACGATCGAGACACCCAGCCGACCCTGGGCTTCCAGCGGGTACTGCAGCGCGCCGTTTATCACGTGCAGAGTTCCGGCCGCAAAGAGGTGACAGGCGCCAACGTGCTCGTCGCGATCTTCGGAGAAAAGGACTCGCATGCCGTGTTCTTCCTCGGCCAGCAGGACGTGGGCCGGCTCGACATCGTCAACTTCATCTCGCACGGCGTCGGCAAGCTGGGCCACGATGGGCCGAGCGAAACGCAGTCCTCGCAAGGCACGAACTCGGAAGCCGCGGAGGAGGGCAAGAGCAACCCGCTGGTCGAATTTGCATCGAACCTCAACGAATTGGCGAAGCAGGGCAGGATCGACCCGCTGATCGGACGCGCCGACGAAGTCGAGCGCACCATCCAGGTACTCTGCCGCCGCCGCAAGAACAATCCGCTATACGTCGGTGAGGCGGGCGTCGGCAAGACCGCGCTGGCCGAGGGACTCGCCAAGCGCATCGTCGACAACGAAGTTCCGGAAGTCCTGCGCGGCGCGACGATCTATGCGCTCGATCTGGGCGCGCTCATCGCGGGCACCAAGTATCGCGGCGATTTCGAGAAGCGCCTCAAGGGCGTGCTCGCGGAACTCAAGAAGCATCCGCAGGCCATCCTCTTCATCGACGAGATCCACACCATCATCGGTGCGGGTTCCGCGTCCGGCGGCACCATGGACGCTTCCAACCTCATCAAGCCCGTGCTCTCGTCGGGAGAGTTGCGCTGCATCGGCTCCACGACCTTCCAGGAATATCGCCAGGTATTCGAGAAGGACAGCGCGCTAGTCAGGCGCTTCCAGAAAATCGACATCGTCGAGCCCTCCATCGCCGAAGCGCTCGAGATCCTCAAGGGCCTCAAGACCCGCTTCGAGGAGCATCACTCGGTCGAATACACACCCGACGCGCTCAAGGCCGCGGTGGATCTGTCGGTTCGCCATATCGCCAATCGGCTGTTGCCCGACAAGGCCATCGACGTGATCGACGAGGCAGGTGCGCGCCAGCGACTCATGCCGCCGGAAACGCGCAAGACCAGCGTGGACGTTCCCGAGATCGAGTACATCATCGCCAAAATGGCGCGCATCCCCGAAAAGCAGGTCAACTCGTCGGACCGTGACGTGCTTCGCAATCTCGAGCGCAATCTCAAGATGGTCGTGTTCGGACAGGAGCAGGCGATCGAAGCGCTGACCGCGTCGATCAAGATGGCGCGCTCCGGACTCGCAAATCCCGAAAAGCCCATTGGCTGTTTCCTGTTCGCTGGACCGACCGGCGTCGGCAAGACCGAGGTCACCCGCCAGCTCGCCATGCAGCTCGGCATCGAGCTCGTGCGCCTGGACATGAGCGAATACATGGAAGCGCATTCGGTTTCGCGCCTGATCGGCGCGCCGCCGGGGTACGTCGGCTTCGACCAGGGCGGCTTGCTCACCGAGGCCGTCACCAAGCATCCGCACTGCGTGCTGCTGCTCGACGAGATCGAGAAGGCGCATCCGGATGTCTTCAACGTGCTGCTGCAGGTCATGGATCGCGGCACATTGACCGACAGCAACGGACGCGAGGCGAACTTCCGCAACGCAATCATCGTCATGACGACCAACGCCGGAGCCGCGCTGGCGTCACGACGCACGATCGGTTTCATCGAGCAGAGCCACGCCGGCGATGCGCTGGAAGTCATCCGCCGGAGCTTCACGCCGGAATTCCGCAACCGCCTCGACGCGGTCATCCAGTTCCGCGCCCTCGACATGGATCACATCCTGCGCGTGGTCGACAAATTCCTGATCGAACTCGAGACGCAGCTGCAGGAAAAGCACGTGTCGCTCACGGCGTCGCCCGAGGCGCGGCAGTGGCTCGCCAAGCACGGCTTCGATCCGCAGATGGGCGCGCGTCCCATGGCACGCGTCATCCAGGAGCGCATCAAACGCGAACTTGCAGACGAGTTGTTGTTCGGCAAACTCGTCGGAGGCGGTCGTGTCGACGTCGACGTGGTCGATGGGGAGCTCAAGATCACCGCCACCGAGGAATCGACGGCGCTGGTGCCCGTGCTCGCGGAATGAGGGTCGGGCTGTCCGCTTGCCGTGGGCCCGTGTGAATAGTCGTCCACGCACTGCCATGGGCGCCGGTCGTCGACGGCCCTGCGACGCCGGTCGCAGTCGGGATCGCTCTCCGAGCGGGAACATCGAAAGACCGGTAGCATTTTGCGATTAAGCCGCTGGAGTCCGCGCATGCGTCCGTCGATCCGCTTCGTCACCGCCACTGGACTGGCCAGCGCATTGAAATTGGCCCTGGCCGCGACGCCGACGACAGACCCAGTGGCGGTGCCCGAATTTACGACACCGTTCTCGCTCCTGCAGAGTTCCGTCCCGCAATGGCGTGCGACGGGCGGTGAGATCGCCTTTCGCTTCAATCGAGACATGTTGGTCGAATTCGGACTCGAGGTCGTAGGCAAGTCCGACGCGAACCAGGATGGCGAGTACCTCACATTCCGCGCCGAGTCGCGCGAAGGACTCCGATTTGCGGTTCCACGTCGGTCGCTTGAGCACTTCACCGAGGGTTCGCTCCACGCGCGCGGAGGATTCGTGCTCCGGCACTCGGGCGGAAGCATCGACCTTCGCAGCTTTTCGCTGCAGGTCGACCCGAGCGAGTCCGCGCGACTCACGCTTCTCGACAGCCGAGGCCAGGTTTGGCTGTACGCCGACAACGTGATGTATGAAGGCATCGCGGACGCGTCGACTTTGCGGATGCCCACAATGGACCTGCGCATCGGCCCGGCGCTTGCACGCAGCATCGGAGTCGCTGAGGCGCAGGGCATGGCGATTGCGGACATGCGTATCGAGGCGCCTATTGTCGAACGCGTCGCGCTGCCAGCCGCCCCCAAGTCGTGCGCCAATCCCAATTGGCCGGGAACGTTAGGCTACGAAGCCGACGTACTTATGGAATTCATGTCCACGCAGCAGATGCGTTGCCGTGGTATTGGAAATCCCGCCATGACGTGCGACGGCGTGGCGGGCGACGATGGTCAAGTAATCTTTGCCCCGAGTTCCCACCTGCGCAATTCGAACGACAACAACAATAACGGGCTAGAAGGAGCCTGTTCTGCGGCCAATCCATGCACTGCGGACGTTCCCTGGTATCAGAAGTTCTCCGGCAATCGTCCGCCGTACGGCAATGATCAGCATCCGTTCCTGATCTGGAACATGTATCGGGTCGATGCGCTGGGCCGGATCGACCAGGTCGGCCGCTCCGGCGTGAAGCATGCGTTTAACACCACCAACCAGAATTGTGCGGATGCAACCTGCATCGAAACCGGCGCCATTCTCGGCCTCAACTGCTCCGATACGTATTCCACGGGCAACAACGACACTAACAATTTCCAGGGACCGCGCTCAGAGATCATCCCCGGGACCGGGCAGTGGGGCCGTTGCGGTTCGATCTATGACGACGACTGCAACAACATGCAAGGCGCCAGCGGTCTGACGAACTGGGACCAGCGCATGATCGTGCGCGAGTCGCAGATCGAAGCCGTGTCCAATCCTCAGGCCCAGTATTACTTCCAGTCCTGGTATATCGTGCGCGACGACGTGAACATCTACAACACGATGGGCACGTTGCGCGTAACGCCGTCGTTCGAGTCAGTCTGGAGTCTTCCTCCGACCGGCGGAATGACGGTGGGTCCTGCGCTGAGTCGGTGGGTCGATCCAGTCAACCCTGGCAGCAATGCCAGCAACATCGAGCTCGCTTCGGCTGAAGGCCATGCGCGTGTTGCTGTTCGCGTGCAGTCCATCGGCGGAGGCCTACGCCGATACAACTACGCTGTGGAGAACTTTGATTTTGCGCGCGCGGTGACCGAAGGCGCGGAACCGAGCCTGCGTGTCGTGCGAAATCTTGGTTTCAATTCGTTTTCGGTGCCGGTTGCGGCCGACTCCGTAACTGACCTCTGGTTCAGCGACGGCGACTTGAACCCCGCCAATGACTGGACTGCTGCCGTAGCCGGGGGACGGGTTACGTGGATGGCGCCTGCTGGCAACGCGCTCAACTGGGGAACTCTCTTCGGATTCAGTTTCGTTGCCGACGGTGGCGCGCGAACCGCCGACACCTCGTTGGGTGTAGCGGAAGCAGGTTCCCCGCCCGACTATGCGGTAGCTGCGTTGGCTCCTGGTCAGAGTTCCCTGTTCGTCGATAGCTTCGAATAAGCGGGATGCAAAGGCAGCGAGCGCGAGTCCTGGTAGTTCTCGTCGCGATATTCGCCGCGCTGCCGCTGCCCGCTCGCGCGACAGGCGATTTCAAGCTCATCGCCGATCATTTGTTGAGTGGCACACCGCTGGACTTTACGCCCGCCGGCACGCAACCAGGCCTTGGTCAACCGATCTTGGCCAATGACGATTGCGAAGTTTGTCACGGGCAGCCGAGCGACGAAGTCGATCGTCGTGTCCTCCCGTTCAATTCGTGGGCGGGAAGCATGATGGCAAACGCGGGTCGCGATCCCCTGTTCTGGGCTGCCCTCGATGTGGCCAATGCCGATGAGCCGATTACTGCCTGCGCTGCCATGTACCTAGCGCATGGCTGCGCGGACATGTGTGCAAGGACGGCTTAGGCGGACTGGTGGAGGGCTTCAACGGTTGCCGGCTCGAAGGCGATCATGACGACCGCGACAGCGGCGGCAACGATTACGACGGCGTGGGCTGCCACTTTTGCCATCGTGTGATGCCGACCGGACCGGCAGGCCAAACCACCCGCAATGAAAATGCAAATTTCTTTGTGGACGACAGCGAAACCTGCGCGACCAACGGCGCTTTCGGGCCGTGCCGCCGAGGCCCATACCAGTACCCGGAGCCGGGGGCCGGTTCACCGCCGCATGGCTGGGAATATTCGCCCGAGCAACAGCGCAGCGAACTGTGCGGGAATTGCCACGACGTCACGACTCCGATCCTGGGGCCGACCGACGCGTCCGCGCTCAAGAGGCTCATTCTCAACGACGGCACCGTCACGAACATTCCGTTTCCGATCGAGCGGACCTACGGCGAGTGGAAGAATTCCGATTACGGCGCGCGTATCTTCGCGGACGGATTTGTAACCAACGAGCCTCGCACCACGGCCGAAAGATACGGCGAGACATGCCAGAGCTGTCACATGCGCAAGAGCGCGGACCCCGCCGCCCGCGCTTGCGTGTCCAACGCACCCGGATCGCGTACCAATAATCTTCCGGTGCACGAATTCGCGGGCGCCAATGCGTGGGTTCCCTCCTTGATCAGGGACCTCTACGGCGGAATCGCGGGCCTCAATCGTGTGGCCGAGTTCAATCGCACCATCGCGTTGGCCGTAGAGATGCTCACCGAGCGAAGCGCGAGTCTCGCGGTCGCGCTCGATCCGCTCGGAGCGGGCGCGCAGACCCTCACCGCGCGGGTCCGCGTAACCAACCTGGGCGGGCACAAATTGCCGACCAGTTATGGCGAAGGACGACGCATGTGGGTGAACGTGCAGGCCCGCGACGCGAACAATGCGCTGATCTTCGAAAGCGCGGCCTACAACCCCGCGACCGCGGTGTTGACGCACGACGCGCAGGCGCGCATCTACGAGGTGCAACACGGCATCTGGAATCAGGCCAGCGGCGAATGCGTGATCACCGACGGCGCAGGTCGGGAGCAGTTCCACTTCGTCCTGAACGACTGCGTGCGAAAGGACAATCGCATTCCGCCGCTCGGCTTCCGCGGCGGCAACAACCTCGAGATGCGGCCCGTCGGGCAGACGTATCCGGAGACCTCCCCCGGATCCGGGCGCCTGGTCAACTACGACGACATCGTCTACGCGATTCCCGTGTCCGCCGGAGCCGCGCGGCCGATCAGCGTCACAGTCAACCTCCGGCATCAGGTGGCGAGCCGCGAATACATCGAATTCCTGCGCGACGAAGCAGCGCGCGTCAACGTACCCAGCGAGACCGCGATGTGCCAGACGCAACGCCCCGGCGGCATCGCCACCGGCCCGCGCAATCAGCGCCGCGCCGATTTTATGTTCGACCTCTGGAACAACAACGGCCGATCCCCGCCGGTCAACATGCGGACCGCCGCCGCCACCACCGAGTAGAGTCGGATGGTGCCGCGGTCCCAGCGGAGCACGGTGATTGAGTTGCGTCGAGGCAGCGCAAGGATGCGCGTCCTAGAGCGAGCTTGCGCCCTTCACTGCCGCCACCGGCCCTAAGCGGTCCTTCAACCGTCGTCATTCCCGCGAATGCGGGAATCCAGTTCTCGGCCTCACCCTACGAGATCGAACCACAAGTCTCGCCAATCCGAGTTATCCGTCTCGATGAGGCGGATTTTCCAGGCGCGATTCCACTTCTTGATTTGCTTCTCGCGGGTGATTGCGGATTCCATGGTGGCGTGCTGCTCGCACCAGACAAGTCGAGTGACGTCGTAAGACTTGGTAAATCCTTGCACCAGGTGTTCCCGGTGTTGCCAAGTGCGCTGGATGAGGTCGCTGGTGACTCCCACGTAGAGCGTGCCATTTCGGCAGCTGGCGAGCAGGTAGACTGCTGGCTGACGATGTCTCAAGAAACTGGATTCCCGCCTTCGCGGGAATGACGAGTGGTGGGTTGCGTGAGAATGACGAGTAGGGGCATCGCGGCGAAGCGAGCGAGTGGCAAGATCGAACCCTCTCCCTCGGTCCCTCTCCCGGGGGGAGAGGGATGAAGTTGTGCATCGCGCCAGTTGCCCGACGTGTCCAGTAACTCCGTGAGGGAGAGGGAAGCACAGCAGTACGACGGTGGAGCGAACATCGAGCCTGCTACTTCATGCGGTAGGTGATGCGGCCCTTCGTGAGGTCATAGGGAGTCATCTCGACCTTGACCTTGTCGCCCGTGAGGATGCGGATGTAGTTCTTGCGCATGCGTCCGGAGATGTGGGCGGTGACCACGTGCCCGTTTTCGAGCTTCACCCGGAAAACCGTATTGGGCAGCGTCTCGAGGACGGTGCCTTCCAATTCTATTTGATCGTCTTTGGACATAAATCAGGGACACGAACCTCAAGGTCAACTGCGCGCCCGCGCAAGGCGCGGGCAAGGGGCGCGCATTCTGGCACAAAGCGGTGCATGGTTCGTAAATGGCGCGGCGTTTCAGCCGCGGCCAAGTGAGCATCGGCGAGGCAAGAGGGCCATAATCCAGCGATCTGCACGCTTCAATCTGATCGCAACGCCATGACAACGCAAGATTCAGCGCAGCACAGGACGAGGCGCAAGGTCACCTCCGCCGCGGCCGCAACAGCGCTTGCCGAGTCGCCGCCCAAACGGGCGCGTGCCGCGACAACACGACCGCCTCGACGCGACAGCGGGATCGACCCCCCGGCCGGGTCCTCGGGCTCGCTGGCGCCCCTGATCGTCGGCATCGGCGCATCGGCGGGCGGGCTCGAGGCCTACAAGAGTTTCTTCGCGCACATGCCCGCCGACAGCGAGATGGCCTTCGTGCTGGTGCAACATCTCGCGCCGAGCCACGCGAGCTTGCTCGCCGACCTCATCGGGCGTGGTACAAAGATGAAGGTGATCGAGGCCGTCGACGGCGATTCCGTATTGCCGCGCCACGTCTACGTCATCCCGCCCGATGCCACGCTGACCATCCTCAAGGGCGCACTGCGGGTGAAGAAGCCCGCGCCGCCACGGCCCGAGCGGTGGCCCATCGACACGTTTTTCATGTCGCTCGCCGCAGACCAGGGCGACTGCGCGGTCAGCATCGTGCTCTCCGGCAGCGGCAGCGATGGTGCGCGGGGTCTGCGCGCCATCAAGGAACACGGCGGGCTGACGCTGGCGCAGGCGGGCCTCGATCACGCCGCGCTGAGCGGAATGCCCGCGAGCGCGGCCGCCACGGGCCTGGTCGATGACGTGCTGCCGGTCGAGGAAATGCCGGCGCGCCTCAAGGCGCATCAGGAATTCCTCCGCGCGACGCACGAGAACAAGGGCCCCGACGGCATCCGTCACGATGTACCGAGCCATCTGGTGGACATCACCCGCCTGCTGCACGCCGACAGCGGTCACGACTTCAGCCAGTACAAGGAAAAGACGCTGGTCCGGCGGATCCAGCGCCGCATGCAGGTGGTGCAAACCGAGACCGTGCCCCACTACATCGAGCATCTGCGCCAGAGGCCGGGCGAGCTGCAGAACCTGTTTCAGGAATTTCTGATCAGCGTCACCGAGTTTTTCCGGGATCCGCCCGCGTTCGAACTCCTGCACAGGCGGGTGATCCCGACGTTGCTGGCAGACAAGGGCGCTGCCGACACCTTGCGCGTGTGGGTACCGGGCTGCGCCACCGGCGAAGAGGCCTACTCGATCGCGATCCTGCTCAAGGAGTCGATGCGCGCGGCGCACGGACTACCCAAGGTGCAGATCTTTGCCACCGACATCGACGAGCGCGCGATCGGCGCCGCACGCGCGGGTCGCTTTCGGGGACCCCTGGCCGGGGTGTCGCCGGAACGTCTCGAGCGCTGGTTCCAGAAAGACGGCGACGACTACGTCGTGTCCAAGTCGATCCGCGAGTGGTGCATCTTTTCGCCGCACAGCGCGATCAAGGACCCGCCGTTTACGCGTCTCGACCTCGTCTCCTGCCGCAATCTGCTGATCTACATGAACGCGGATCTGCAGGAGCGCGTGGTGCGGGTATTCCACTACGCGCTCAAGCGCGGCGGATACCTGCTGCTCGGACCTTCGGAAGGATTGTCGCGCAACGGCAAATTGTTCTCGGTGATCGACAAGAAGCACCGGCTGTATCTGCGTCGCGAGGACTCGAGCACGAGGCTGCCACCGTTGCCCGGGCGCCCCACGACAGGCGCCAGCTTCGCAGCTCCGCCGCGCAACCTTGCCGCGCAATCGCGCACCAGCGCCGACGACCTGATGGAGCGCAACGCGCGCCGCGCGCTGGAGATGCACTCGCCGGCTTATGTGGTGATCGACAACCAGCACGACGTGCTGCGCTTCTGCGGCGATACCGGACGTTATCTGCAACCGACTTCGGGCGCCGCCAGCCTCAATCTCTTCTCGTTGCTGCACCGGGGTTTGCGCGGCGCCGCGCGCAGCGCCGTGCAGCAGGCCTTTGCGGAACAGCGCTCCGTGCTGAGGGACGACCTGTCGTTCCTCGTCGATGGCCAGCCTCGCGCGCTGCAGCTCATCGTCGAGCCTTTGCCGGAGACCGATGGCGCAACCCAGCTGTGTGTGGTGGCATTCCGCGAGCGGGATCCCGAACAGAATCCGGCCATCGGCGAGGAAACAAATGCCGAACATCGCAGCGCCCATCGGCTGGAGCAGGAACTGGAGGGCATAAGGTTGCAGCTGCAGGTCGCGATCGATCAGTACGAAACCGTCAACGAGGAACTCAAATCCGCCAACGAGGAGTACCAGTCGGTCAACGAGGAACTGCAATCTTCGAACGAGGAGCTCGAGACCTCGAAGGAGGAGATGCAGTCGATCAACGAGGAACTGCACGTCGTCAATGCCGAGCTGCACACCAAGAACGTAGCGCTCACGCGCGCCAACAGCGATCTCGGCAACCTGATGGAATCCACGCAGATCGCAACCCTGTTCCTCGACGCGCAACTGCACGTCACCGGCTTCACGCCGGTCATCACCGAACTGTTCCACCTGCGCGAGGGCGACGTCGGCCGTCCCATTACCGAAATCTCCTCGCGCATTTCGTACCCGGAGCTCGCACAGGACGTGCAACAGGTGGTGCGCGATTTGATGATGATCGAGCGCGTGCTGCAGGACGGCGGGAATGGACCGGTATATCTGCTGCGCATGCGGCCCTATCGCACGGTCGACAACGTGATCGACGGCGTCGTGCTTACATTCACCGACATCACCGAGAGCCGCGCGCACGAGGTCGACCGCGGACTGCTGGCGGCCATCGTCGATTCGTCCAAGGACATGATCATCGGCCATACGAAGGACGGCATCATCACGAGCTGGAACGAAAGCGCTTGCGAGCATCTCGGATACACCGTCCGCAAGGCGATCGGCCAATCGCTGGCAATGCTGCTTCCGACCGGATCGGCGGGAGTGCCCGCGCTGCTGCACGCATGCGACTTCGCCACGTCGCAGGAGGTCGAAATGACCTGGCAGCGCCGGGACGGCACGGAAATCAACGTCGACCTCAGCTGCTCGCCGGTGCGCGACGACAGCGGAGCGGTCGTATCCGGGTCGCTGATTGCGCGCGACAGCACCGAGCGCCAGCGCGCGGTCCGCCACATGGAAATGATGTTGGGTGAGCTCAACCACCGCGTCAAGAACACCCTCGCAACCGTCCAGTCGATCGCCCAACTGACCGTGTCCAACACCGCGACGCCCGAGACGTTCAAGAAAGCATTCCTGGCGCGTCTGCAGGCGTTGTCCTACACGCACAACCTGCTGGCCCGCGATTCCTGGACCGGAGTGGGTCTGCGCGAAATCGTGCTCGCCGAACTGGCACCTTTTGAGCGGGCGGACGAGGCGCGGATTCACCTGACATGCGACAAGCTCACCTTGACTCCGAAGACCGCGCTGGCGCTCAGCATGGCCATGCACGAACTGACCACCAACGCCGTCAAGTACGGCGCGCTCTCCGTTTCGGAGGGTCAGGTCATCGTCCACTGCGAGCCGCTACAAAAAGACGGCGAACGCTGGCTCCTGATCGAATGGCACGAACGGGGCGGCCCGCCGGTCACGCCTCCGACTCAACACGGATTCGGCTCGCGGCTAATTGCCGATGGCCTTGCTTTCGAGCTCGACGGCAAGGTTTCACTCGACTTCGACCCCGCAGGCGTTATTTGTAGGATTGAAGTACCACTGACGGAACCCATGCCATGAATGATGTCACGCCGGCGCGTTGCGTCATGGTGGTGGAGGACGAGATGTTCGTGGCGATGCTGGTCGAGGACATCCTCTCCAACGCCGGTTATCGCGTGATCAAGGCGGCGCGCGTGGACAAGGCGCTGGAGATGGCAGCCGGTGATGCTCCGATCGACGCGGCGCTGCTCGACATCAATCTCAACGGCGTCGAAGTGTTTCCGGTGGCGCTCAAACTGCGGGAGATGGGTGTTCCGTTCGTGTTCGCGTCGGGCTATGGTCGCGAGGGGTTGCCAGCCGACTTCAGCGACGCGCCAGTCCTCCAGAAACCCTATTTGCCCGACGCCCTCAAAGCCGCCGTCGCTGCGCTTCTCGCCTGATGCCGCAGTCGGTCGACTAGCGGACTCTGTAGGACGGGGCACTGCCCGCCGCACGTGCGCGTGTAGAGCTTTCGCTCAGTCTTCGTCAGCGCGCCGGCGCGTAGCAAACAGGGTGTACGCATGAACGGCTCCGCACCGCTGTTGTAGAGCGGTGCTATGCGCCGCTGCTCTTGCATGACGCCACCGTCGGACAGCAGCCGGACATAGTCCGGCTCTACAACAGCGATGCAGCCCTCAAGTTGATCTCCGGCCACTCAATGGATTCGGCATGGTCCGAGAGAAAGTCGAGGTAGCGGTCCCGCGCGATAGTCGTGGCGCCGAGAGTCGCGAGATGCGCGGATGGAATCTGCGCGTCGATCCATTCGCCGTCGACGCGCGACCAGATCGCGGCGAGCGCGAGCAGCGCGACTTTCGAGGAATGCGTTTCGGCACTGAACATGGATTCGGCGCAGAACACGCCGCCGCTGGCGACGCCGTACAGTCCACCGACCAGGCGATTGCCGTCCAGCACTTCGATGCTGTGCGCGTCTCCGGCGCGATGCAGAGCGCCGTAGGCGGCGCGCATTTCCGGCAGGATCCAGGTGCCACCGTCATCGTCACGAGGCACTGCGCAACCCGCGACCACTTCGTCGAAGCGGGTGTCCGTCGCAAGCCTCCAGGGGCAGCACCGCAACCAACGCTTGAACCTTCGCGGCAAGTGCATCGCCTTCGGATCAAAGCCAGCGCGCTGCGCAGGCGACCACCAGAGAATCGGTTGGCCCTCGCTGTACCACGGAAAAATTCCCTGCGCGTAAGCGTTGCGCAGCCGTCCGACCGAAAGATCGCCGCCCCACGCAAGCAATCCGTCCGGCTCACTTTGCGCCATGTGGGGGTTTGGGAATGGCGCGTTCTCGGCGCTCCCGAGGCGAATCAGATTCACGCGCGTGGCTCGGCGAAAGGCGAGTGCGCCATCAACTCGTCGCGGTAGCGAGCGACTTGCCGGCGTTCCGACTGCATCGCTTGCGCGACGGCTTGATGCAGACGACGATCCCGGAGCCAGTGGCGCGACTCCGTGATCACGGGCAGAAAACCTCGTGCAAGTTTGTGTTCGCCTTGCGCGCCGGGCTCGAACAGCGTGCGTCTGCTGGCCAGGCAGTGCTCGATGCCCTGGTAGTAGCAGGTCTCGAAATGCAGCCCAGGCGCTTCGATCTCGCTTCCCCAGTAGCGGCCGTAGAGTGCCGTGGAAGACTGCAGGCAGATCGCCATCGCAACGTCGCGTTCTGGATTGCGCGCCCGCACGATCATCAACGCGCCGGGCATTGCGTCGTGCAGCCGCCCGAAGAAGTCACGGGTGAGTGCTGCGTGGTTGTATTTGTCCGCAAACGTCTGCTGGTACAACGCGTGCGCCGTTTCCAGCACCGCGGCCGTGATCGCATCGCCCTCGAGTCGCTCGAACTGCCATCCGTCCCTGACGAGCCGGTCGCGCTCCTGCCGGATGGTCTTGCGCCGCTTGGAAGTCAGCGACTCGCTGAAATCGTTCCAGACCTTCCAGCCCATTTCGTTGCGCCAGTGGAATTGCACATCGTGGCGCGCGATGAAACCGCGTTCGTCCAGAACGTGGAGATCCGCCGACCGCGCGAAGTTGACGTGCACGCCCGAGAACCCGAGCGAGGGAGCAACCAAGGTCAGGCTTCGCGCCAGAGCGTCGCGATCCGTGCCATTGCGCGCGAGCAGTCGCGGGCCGGATACGGGCGAGTAGGGCACTGCCAGCAGTAGTTTCGGGTAGTACTCGATTCCGACCTGTGCGGCCGCATGCGCCCAGCTCTGGTCGAAAACGAACTCGCCGTGCGAGTTGTACTTCCGATAGGCAGGCGCTGCGGCAACGAGTTCCTCATCGCGCCAAAGGCTCAGGTGCTGCGGCACCCAGCCTGCATCCGCGCGCAGCGAACCGGACGCTTCCAGCGCATGCAGGAACGCGTGGCGCACAAAGGGGTGATCGTCCTCCAGCAGCGAGTCCCATGCTTCCGACGGTATCTCGTCGATACGCGCATGGGTGCGCAGTACGATCGCTGCGTCTCTCTCTCGACTGTTCGAGTTCACGCCGTGACGGCTCTGTCCTTCTCCCCACGGGAGAAGGTGGCGCGCAGCGCCGGATGAGGGGCCGAACTTGCCCCAAAGCAAACGGTTGACTCGAGGCAAGCTCGGCCCCTCACCCCAACCCCTCTCCCGACGGGAGAGGGGCTCAACTGCGCAGGCTCGCAACGGAAGTCACCTCGCTGGCCCCAGCCGTTTGCCTCAAGGCAAGCACGGCCCCTCACCCCTACCCCTCTCCCGGAGGGAGAGGGGTTCAACTGCGGCGGCTCGCGCGTCGTCTCACCCGGCTAAGCCCAGGGCATCGAGGTACTTCTCCGCATCGAGCGCGGCCATGCAGCCAAAGCCCGCCGACGTGATGGCCTGGCGATACACCTGGTCGGCCACATCGCCAGCCGCGAACACACCCTGCACCGACGTCTGGGTCGCGTTGCCGTCGAGTCCCGTGCGAATCACGATGTAACCGTTGCGCATCTCGAGCTGGCCTTCGAACAATTGCGTGTTCGGCGTGTGGCCGATCGCGATGAACACCCCGCTCACTGCCAAATCCTGCGTGGTCGCGTCTTGGGTCGAGCGCACGCGCAATCCGGTTACGCCGGTTTCGTCACCGAGCACTTCTTCGACCTGATGATGCCAGAGCAGGCGCACCTTGCCTGCACGTTCCTTCTCGAACAACTTGTCCTGCAGGATCTTCTCGGCCTTGAACTTGTCGCGCCGGTGCACGACCGTGACCTTGCTCGCGATGTTGGTCAGATAGAGCGCTTCTTCGACTGCGGTGTTGCCGCCGCCGACTACTGCAACTTCCTGGCCCTTGAAAAAGAAACCGTCACAGGTCGCGCACGCGGACACTCCCTTTCCGCGAAGCTTCGTTTCCGACTCGATGCCGAGATATTTGGCCGTCGCGCCGGTGGTGATGATGAGAGCGTCACACGTATAGGTCGTGCTGTCGCCGCGCAGCTTGAATGGGCGCTCGCGCACGTCGGCTTCGATGATGTGGTCGAAAATCATCTCGGTGTCGAAACGTTCTGCATGCTTCTGCATGCGTTCCATGAGCGCGGGGCCCTGCAGGCCTTCGACATCTCCGGGCCAGTTGTCGACGTCGGTGGTGGTCATGAGCTGAACGCCTTGTTCCATGCCGGTGATCATCACCGGCTTGAGGTTTGCGCGTGCCGCGTAAACCGCCGCCGCGTAGCCCGCCGGGCCGGACCCGAGGATCAACACGCGGCAGTGTCTGGAAGTGCTCATGTATACTCGCAAGTGATTGGGCGGCGTCATTTCTCTGCACGGAATACCGCACAGCGACATCGCTTGGAGCGGCGAGGATGGGGCCCTTAACTGCTCGAATCAAGCCTTCCCTTGCGCCACAATTCCTGCCATGACCGGGCCGTGCAATCGTGCACCTCGGAACCTCGCACGGTTCCGCACGATCAGCCCTGTTGTTCATCGACAACCCTGCATCCGGAGTGAGCCATGCGCATCGGCGTCCCGCGTGAGACCAAAACCCTCGAAGGGCGCGTTGCGCTCGTCCCCGCCGCGGCAGGTGATCTGGTGCGTCGCGGCCACGAGGTGTGGATCGAGCAGGGCGCCGGTAACAAGAGCGGCTTCAAGGACGCGGACTACACCCGGCTCGGCATCAAGGTGGCGCCCGACGCTGCCGCCCTGTACGAAAAAGGCGAGTTGATCGTCAAGGTCAAGGAGCCGATCGAGGGCGACCTGGCGCTGCTGCGCCGCGATCACCTGCTGTTCTGTTATCTGCATCTGGCGCCGCTGCCCGATCTCACGAAACGGCTGCTCGATATCGGATTGACGGGAGTCGCGTTCGAAACCGTCGAACTCGAGAATGGCGACCTGCCGCTGCTTGCGCCCATGTCGATCATCGCCGGCAAGATCGCGGTGCAGGTCGGGACGCACCTCCTGCATCAGCCCATGGGCGGCAAGGGCAAGCTGCTGGGCGGATTGCCGTCGACCGAACGCGGCAAAGTCGTGGTGTTTGGCGCGGGCGCGGCCGGCGGCAACTCCGCTGCGCTGGCGGCTGCGGGCGGCTCGCATGTCGTGGTGTTCGAGAAGCGCCAGGACCGC
>Ga0183260_10001298_pt1 | contig 21088 bp, 17 predicted proteins | sample AntDrymUQ4972206_2_FD_129768 | JGI IMG/M metagenome (GOLD analysis project Ga0183260, IMG submission 129768) | Polar desert sand microbial communities from Dry Valleys, Antarctica - metaG UQ497 (22.06) (version 2) (version 2) | ecosystem: Environmental > Terrestrial > Soil > Desert | place...
CTCGGCGCGATGCTCGCGATCAGGGAGTTCAACGAAAAAGGAGGCGTGCTCGGGCGGCAGATCGAGGCCATTCATATCGATACCGAGACGACTCCGGCGACCGGTTCGCGCGTGGCCGAGCGCATGATCACGCGCAACGAAGTCGCGTTCCTGATCGGCGCGCTGCATTCGGGCGTGGCCAACGCAATCTCGCAGGTCGCGCAGAAATATGGTGTCGTGTACATGAACACCAACTCGAGCTCGCCGACCGAGGCCGGGCAGAACTGCCATCGCACCAAGTTCGTATGGGACGGCAACGGCAGTAATTTCGCGCACGCGATCGTCAAGAACGCGATGAAGGTCAACGGCAACAACTGGGCATTGCTGACGAACGACTACGTGTGGGGGCATGACACGTCGAAGGCCACGCGGCAACTGGTCGAGGCACAAGGCGGAAAAATCATCGGCGAGATCCTGGTGCCGCAGAACACGCGCGACTTCACGTCGTACTTCCTGCGGCTGCAGCAGTTGAAGCCCAACGTCGTCGCGGCCGCGATCGGCGGCGACGATCAGAAAGCAATGCGGCAGCAGGTGATCCAGGCCGGGCTGCACAAGCGCATGGCGTGGATCAACAACCAGCAGGACTGGCCTGACGTGTACGGACTGGGTCCCGACGCCATGTTCGGCGTGTTTGGCACCACCTGGTACTACCGGCTCGACCTGCCGGGCGTCAAGGAGTTCGTCGCGCTGTATCAGAAGACGTTCCCCGGCATGGCGATCCGGGTTCCGGGCAACGTCTATTACAACGGCTACATGGCGACGCGCGAGTTACTGCGTGCCTGCGAGCGCGCCGGCAGCACCAACAACATCGCCGTCATCAAGCAGCTCGAAGGCCTGAAGGTCAGCGCGCGTGACCGGATGCAGCATTTCGATGCGTACATGAATCCCGCAACGCATCAGATGCAGCAGACGATTTACATGGCAACCTACAACGAAGCGCCCGCGGAAAAGGACGATATCTTCAAGATCATGACGTGGGCACCGCCGGCAGAGGTCGAAGACAAATCCGCACCGGGGGCGTGCAAGCTCGAGGCGTACGAAGCCACGCCGTCGTACGAGCAGTAGCACGCAGGTGGTGGCGCGCTCGCGCCTCGCCACCCGCTGCGATATCTCGGCTTACCTGTAACTGATGCTCGCCACGCTCGCCCCGCATCTCGTCAACGGCATCGCGCTCGGGCTGCTGTTCACACTGCTCGCGCTCGGCTTTATGCTGATCGTCGGGCTGATGGAAACGATCAACCTGGCGCACGGCTCGTTCTTTGCGCTCGGCGCGTATGTCGCGCTGATGATCGTCGCGCCGCCGCTGCCGCCTGAAACCGCTGCCGGGTGGCTTGCGCTGCCGCTCACGGTGCGCTATTCGATTGCACTGGTGCTGGCGCCAGCGATCGTCGGCGTGCTGGGCATGGTGTTGGAACTGGCGCTGCGCCGAACGTACGGCAAGGATCCGCTGTACGCGCTGTTGCTGACTTTCGGCGCAGCAATTGTGATCGAAGAAGCGATTCGTGCGATATGGGGTTCGCGCGAACGCGTGTTGCCGACGCCGGAAGCGCTGCAAGGTGCCGTCGTGTTCGGCGACTTGCTGTTCGCGCGTTATCGCTTCTATGCGGCGGGTGCCGCGGCGCTGGCGATCGGCGCGCTGTGGCTGTTCATCGAGCGCACGTCGTATGGCGCGAAGATCAAGGCCGGCTCGTACGACAGCGAAATGATTCGCGCGCTGGGAATTAACCTGACACGGCTGCGGCTCGGCGTGTTCGCACTCGGCGTTGCGCTCGCGGCACTGGCCGGCATCGTGCTGGCGCCGATCTGGGGAATACGTCCACAGGTGGGAGTCGATGCCGTCGTGCCGGCATTCCTGATCATCGTTCTCGGCGGTGTCGGTAGCTTCTGGGGCGCGGTGGTCGCGGGATTGATGGTCGGCATGGTGGTCGGACTGACCGGCGCATTCGCGGGGGACTGGGCGATCGTCTCGATGTACATACTGTTCATCGCGGTCGTAACGCTTCGCGCACGCGGGCTGGCGGGCAAGAAAAGCGTGCTCGATGTCTGAGCTGGCGGGCCGCACTGCAGTCGTTACTGGCGCGGCGGGGCCGATGGGGCTAGCGGCCGCACATGCGCTGGCGGCCGCCGGCTGCCATATTGCGCTGGTCGATCTGGACGGCGAGCGCCTCGAAAGCGCGGCCGATGCGATCGACAACGGCGTTGCATTCGCGGCTGACTTGACTTCGCCCGACGGCATTCCGGCGCTCGTCGGACGCATCGAGTCGCGCTTGGGAGAGGTCGGCATCCTGCTGAACAACGCCGGCGTGCTGTCGAATACGAAGTCGCAAGCGACCGACGAAAACGAATGGCGCCGCGTTCTCGCGATCAACCTCGACGCCGCCTTTTTCCTCGCACGCGCCGTAGTTCCGGCCATGAAACGCCTGCGCTGGGGCCGCATCATCAACACGACTTCGCTCGCCGCGAAGACCGGCGGCTTGACCGCGGGTACGGCGTACGCGGTTTCCAAAGGAGCGCTGAGCGCGCTGACGTTTTCGCTCGCACGCGAGCTCGCGGCCGACGGCGTGACGGTCAACGGCATCGCCCCGGCGTACGTGCGTACGCCGATGATCACCGAAGGATTGACCGAAGCGCAGCGCCAGGCGCTGCTGGCGATGATCCCGGTGGGCCGCTTTTGCGAACCGGAAGAGTTCGCCCACGTCGTCCACTTTCTGGCGTCGCCTCTGGCGGGTTTTATTACCGGCGAGATCATCGATATCAACGGCGGCCTGCTAATGGATTGAAAGATGACGGCGCACATCGACTACCCAAGCGAGCTCGCCGCACAGTTTCGCCTCGACGGCCTCGTCGCGTTCGTGCCCGGCGGCTATGGCGGCATCGGCGAAGCGGTCTGTTGGGGACTTGCACTCGCCGGTGCAGTTCCGGTCATCGTTGGGCGCAATGTCGACAAAGCCGACGCGCTGGCCGCAGCCATCCGCAAAGCGGGGCTGCTTGCCGATGCAGCCGCCGCCGATGCCGAAGACCTCGAGTCGATGCGCTTGGCGGTTGATCGCACCCACGTGCAACACGGCCGGCTCGACCTTCTGGTCAACTGCCTCGGAATCCAGCGCGAAGAGCTGCTTGCCGATGTCAGCGAAAAAAACTTCGACGAGATCTATCGTGTCAATGTAAAGGCGGCAATGTTCGTCGCGCAGGCATGCGCGCGCCATCAGGTGGGCGGCGCGCGTGGCGGCGCACAGGTGCATCTGTTATCGGTACGCGCACAACTGGCAATGCGCGGGCGTGGCTACTCGGCGTACTGCGCCACCAAAGGTGCGCTGGTGATGTTGATCAAGCAGCACGCGGCCGAGCTCGCACCGCACGGAATCCGGGTCAACGGTGTGGCACCGACGGTGGTCGCGACCAAAATGGGCCAGCACTGGCTCGACAACGAAACAACACGTCGCTACTTGCTCGAGCGAATTCCGATGGGGCGCGTTGCTGAACCGAAAGATGTCGTCGGACCCGTGCTCTTTCTTTGCGCCCCCGCTGCGGGCTTTACGACCGGGCAAGTGCTGTACGTCGACGGCGGCATCACCGCCAGCCAGTAAGCCGCCGTTCCCGACCGCATTGCCGGCGTACACGGAAGAACTGCGACCCTGTCTGAATTCAAGCAGGCTCTTGAAGAGCAGCCAGTCACGCGCAACTGAGGTTGCTAGCCTGCCCTCGCGCGTCGTTCAAGAAGAACAGGCAGTCGGGAGGCTCGCCATCAATTGTTTGAGCGCCGAATAGTCGGCTGGCTTGACCAAATGTCCGTCGAATCCCGCTTCGTCGCACTGACGTTTGATGTTGTCCTGCCCCCACCCGGTCAGCGCAATCAAGACGATGTTTTTGTTGGATGCGCGCCTGCGAATCTCACGCGCGGCATCGTAACCATTCATCCTCGGCATGCCGATATCGAGTACGACGAAGTCCGGAGCAAATCCCGACACCGCGTCTACCGCCGCGAGGCCGTCGGAGGCCGTGCGCACTTCATTGCCATCGATCGTTAACAGCATCGCAAGACTTTCAGCGGAATCCTTGTTGTCGTCGGCAACCAGAACGCGTCGCCCACGTTGCGCGCGCTTGACCGGCTCGGTCTCAGTTACGTTATCGAGTGTCATGGGCCCTCCCGGAGCCACTTAACTATATGAGTTGAAATGAACTAAAAAAAGTATCCAGCGTATCGGGCGTGATTTCCCCTTCCGCACCCAACGCCGTTACCTGAAAAAGCCGATCATCCACAATGAACAGGCGCGCAGCAAGGCGCACCGCACGACCATTTGAGCCTACACCCACCACCTCGATCGACTCGCCCGCCAGAACTCTGCGCGCATCGTTCGGAGGCACCGCCAGCGCCGCCCGTGAGACCTTGACCCTGCCTCCGCTCACGTTCCGCACGAGCCCGTCACGCAAGAAGTCCAGCACCTGTTGCCGCGTGGCCGCGTCGCCGCTCAACGAAGACGGCAGTCGAGCCGTTCCCACCGCGAAAAGCGTAGCGCCGATGCCGGTGGAAGTCATCTGCATCTGCACGGTCGCTCCCGGCATCATGACATCGCGCACAACCGTTTGCGGCCGAGCGGGCAACAGGATCGTGAAACCGTCGGTCGAAGAGAACTGCCTCCAGTTAAATGTCGGGTTGCACGCAATCGCGGCAATCGAAATCAAGACCAGAAGGCAGGCACCACCCGACAAACGACCCAATTCGCCCGCGCCGTCAGCGCGGCGACACGCAGAAGTGACTAGCGAGCCCGGCCGCCGCGCGCCGGAGGCGCGGCCTGGGTCCGTGTGACCGGCGCGGCTTTTTTAACTCTACCGGGCAGCTTTTTGCCGTGACTACCGTTATAAATCTTGCCGCGCCGCGTACGAAGGTCGCCTTTGCCCATCACGATGGCTCCATTGTGGGATCAACCACAGTATAGAGGGCTCCTACAATGCGACCCTGGAGGATTATCTAAATGGCACTGGTTGTTTTTCGTTCAAAGGCTGCGGCCGAGATCACGATGTTTGCCGAAAACGCACGCCGGATCTTCGAAATCATTGGCCGGCCCGAGTCGGCGCGCGGCGTTATCACAGCCGAGCAGGGGGCCGACGCGCTGCAGCGTTTAAACGCGGCGGTCGAGCAGGAAAAAGAGCACCAAAGATCAGCGCCTGCAGCAAGCGCAGATGAGAAAACAGGCGCATCGGGTGCGCGTGGAGTGACGTTCAGCCAGCGTGCATTCCCGCTGATCGAAATGCTGCGTGCGGCTCAGAAAAAGGGCGCGGATGTAACGTGGGGATAGGGTCGGTCTTCAGCTCGATATCGCGCGAGCGAATGGCGGTGCCAAAATCGCGGCCGAATTTGTCATTCCTGCCGCGGCGACTACTTCGAAATTGCGGCACCATCCGACCCGCGGCGGTCGTAACTCTGGCGGTGGCGTTGATGATTGGCGGCGTCCTGCTCGCAATCGAGTCGCTGGCGGTAGACGATGAGATGCGTAAGAGTTATGAGGAGGCGCTCGCACTTTCGCAGCTCGCGCTAGACATAAAGCACTCCAGTGCAGAACTGCGCAACTGGCAGGCGCGCGTGGCACGGCCGCCTACTCAGACTCCGAGTCTGTCACCGACCCCCGACATCGCGGCACTTGAAGGAGCTATGACCGGTCTGGCCGCCAAGCTTGATGAGATTCAGAATTTTCGGTTGTCTGCCGACGATCAGGCCCAGCTGACCGAGCTTAAGCGCCGGCTGGCAGAGGTAGGCAACGTGAACACGCTGCTGCTGGACGCCAGTCGTCGCGAAGGCGCCGGACTGGACACCGCACGCGAGATGGTTGCGCTGTCTCAGCAACGTTCAGAATCGTTCGAGAACGCACTGGCCGAGCTGGTCAGCGCAGTTCGGTTGCGCACACTCGCCGCCGCGCACCGCGCCGACCATTTAAATCTAGTGGCGCGCTATGCCCTGATTGGTTTTTCGGTGGTCACATTTGGACTCGCGCTTTTGTCGGTGCTGCTGACACTGCGCACACTGAAAGAGAATCAGGCAGTGCTTCACCGTGTAAAACAGATCGCGCGTGAGGACCCGTTGACCGGCGCGATCAACCGGCGCGGGCTCGAGGATGTGCTACCGGTGGAATTTTCTCGCGCACACCGCAGTGGCGACCCGTTGACGCTGGTGATGATCGATCTCGATCACTTCAAGCGCTACAACGACCGACGCGGTCACCCGGCCGGCGATGCGGTACTGCGTGGCTCGGCGCAGGGGTGGCTGAAGCAATTGCGTCCGACCGACGTACTGGTGCGATACGGCGGCGAGGAATTCACTCTCCTGCTGCCGGGCGTTGACGCCGACCACGCAGGTCAGATGGTTGATCGGCTGCGTGCGCACGTTCCCGATCGACAAACATTTTCGGCGGGCATTGCGACCTGGGACGGCGTCGAAACTGCAACAGAGTTATTGCAGCGCGCCGACCAGGCTTTACTGCAGGCCAAAAAAGCCGGCCGCAACCGTTCGATGGTGGCCGGGCGTGAACCCCAGGTCACGTTGCCGTTGATGGTCGCGTAGCCATGCGCGCGAATTGATGTCACGTCAGCGCATTCTCGTCGTCGAAGACGAGCCCGCGATCGCGGATACGATTGTCTACGCACTGGCAAGCGACGGGTTCGACCCGCACTGGTGCGCCACGGCTGGAGCGGCACTCGAAGCCGCGCAATTGGGAGGCTTTGCCCTCGCTGTGCTCGACGTGGGATTGCCGGACATAAACGGCCTCGAGCTCTTTAAGCAACTGCAACGCGGCACAGGGTTGCCCGCGATTTTTTTAACCGCTCGTTCCACTGAGATCGATCGCGTCGTTGGCCTTGAACTGGGCGCCGACGATTACATTGCCAAGCCGTTTTCTCCGCGCGAGCTCGTTGCCCGCGTGCGCACGGTTCTGCGGCGAGTGCAACGCGCCGCGCCGGTCGATACATCGCCGGCAACTTCTGGCGGTTTCAAGATCGACGACGAGCGCAAAATGATCCGCCTGCATGGACGACCGCTCGATCTGTCGCGGACCGAGTATCGCTTGTTGCAAGTCCTGATCGAGCGCCCGGGCCGCGTGTTTTCGCGCGACGAGCTGATGGAGCGCGCATGGGACGACCCAGCGTCTGCCTTCGACCGCACCGTCGACGCGCACGTCAAGGCGCTTCGCGCCAAGCTACGCGAGGCGGCACCGGAGGACGATCCCATCGTCACCCACCGCGGGCTCGGATACTCGCTGCGCGAAAGGGCCTGACTGCGCGCGCGCCGCGCGCCCCGCCGAAAGGACTTTCTCGCCGGATTTCTTTGATGAGCAAGCGCACCCGAATTCTTGTGGGCATTGTCGCGGTCTACATTGCCGCCGTCGTGTTTCTGCTTTACCGGATCAGCCTCGACATCGATCCGCGCTATCGCGAATCGGCGGAAGAATCTCTGGTCGACACCGCAAACGTTCTGGCGACGCTGCTCGAGCGCCAGGCCTACAACGGCGTGATTCAGACCGACGAGCTCGAGCGCACGCTGCAGCATGTCGCCAAGCGGCCGTTGAACGCAAAAATATTTGCGATCGAGAAAACCGCCGTGGTGCTTCACGTCTACGTGACCGATGCCAACGGAATCGTGCTGTACGACTCGGCCGCGCGCGACATCGGCCGCGACTTTCGCGGATGGATCGACGTGCGGCGCACACTCGACGGAGAATACGGCGCCCGCACGACGCTGGCCGATGCAGCGGATCCGGCGTCAGGCGTGATGTACGTTGGCGCTGCGATTCGTGAGCGCGCGTCGCCGCAAGCGCCCGATCAGATCGTGGGCATGTTGAGCGTGGGCAAGCCGGTGTCTGCATTTTCGCCGTTTGTTGCCAACGCGCGGCAAAAGTTGCTCGCTGCCGGTGTCATCTCGGTGGCGTCGTTTGCGCTTCTGCTGTTGATCGTGACGGTATGGCTGGTGCGCCCGTTTGGGCTGGTCACCGACCTGTGGCAGGCGTTGCGCTCGCAACGCGGCGGGGCCGGCCGTGTGCTTAACCCGTTCAGAGTGGCATTTGCCGACATCCGCGACGCGCTGACGGGAAAAAGTTATGTCGAGGAATATGTCGCAACGCTGACACACGAGATAAAAAGCCCGCTGGCCGCGATTCGCGGCGCAGCCGAGCTGCTGCGTGACCCGTTGCCGGAGAACGCGCGAGTGCGCTTCACCAGCAATATCGAAGAGCAGGTCGCGCGTGCACAGGACATGGTCGACCGCATGCTGGAGCTCTCAAGCCTAGAGCGGCGCGCCGTGGTGGCGCAGTACGAAATCCTGGCCGTCGCAACACTGGCCGATGCAGTGCGCGCGGAGTTGGCACCGGTGGCGGCACAGCGCGGCGTCGAGGTCTTTATCGACGTTGGTCCAGAGCTCGAGATCAGTGGCGATCGATTTCTGCTGCAGCGTGCGCTCGCCAACTTGGTCAGCAATGCGATCGATTTCGCGCCCGGCGAAACTGCCGTAACCGTAGATGCCCAGGCCGCGCGAGGACGCATTGACATTACGGTACGCGACCATGGCGCCGGCCTGCCGCCGTACGCGCAGGAGCGTGCATTCGAAAAGTTTTTCTCGACACCGCGCCCCAATGGGAAGAAAGGTACCGGCCTCGGCCTGGCGTTCGTGCGCGAAGTCGCGCAGCTGCACGGCGGTCAGGCGCGGCTGATCAACCACGCCGACGGCGGCGCCGTTGCCACGCTGTCGCTGCCACAGTCAATCAGCAAATCGAATTAAAAAGCTCCGGGCAAATCGGGGGAGACGTCCGAAATACCCGGAGTGCCAAGGAACCTGATCAAAATCCCGTGCTAACCGTGATGGACGACGCCTTCGACGCTGTTGAGCGCAGGATCGGGGCTCGAGTCCGCATCGAGCTTCGCGCGAATCACCGGGTCCGAATGTCCCGGCGTGGCACCGCGCGTTGCAGCGTGCGAGGTTGCTTTGACGTCCCAATCAATGCCATCCACCCAATGCCCTTCACTTGCCGGCCACGAATAAACCAGAACGGCCCCGATTGAAGCGATAACTATCGAAGCGATAAAAGTGCGCACTACGCGTATCAGTCGGATGTATTGCTGTTCCACGTCCGGACTGAACTGCTGCTTGCTGAAATCGACCCGCATGATTGCCTCCATCACCTTGGTGCGCCTAATTACGGCTTGATTGCCGTTGTGCGCATCTTGCGACGCCGCCGACGCCCGCGGATATGGCGTAAGCCATGTCCGCTTCACGACTTTTTCACACAGTCTTCCCGCGGCGTTCGAAGCCGTTTCTTGTCGGTATTCGATTCTTCCCCCCGTCACCGATTGGTTGACCAGGGAGAAAACGAATGTCTGCACTACATGTGATGCTCAATGGATTACTTGCCGCGGCCGAGCTGGTCGCGTTGCTGTTCATTCCGCCTGCCCTCGCGAGCGAGCCCGGCGCTGTACCGGTCAACCGCTCTTCTCGCGCAGACTCGTTCGCGAGTTCTCTCGAGGTGCGGGTTGCGGGCACCGCTGTTGACGTCCGCGTGAACCAGCATTTTCGCAACCGTGGCCACGCACGAATCAATCTTTCAGCAAACCTGCCGGAAGCGGACGAATACACCCAGGCACTGAACGTCCATCGTCGGGAGCGCAGCGTCAACCTGCTGCACGTCGATGGCGGCTGCGGGACCCAACAAGTCGATGAGGCATCGCAAGGCGCTGGCGCCGGTCACGCTCGCTTGCAGCTCGACGAAATCATTGCCGACGCATTGCAACTCAACCCCGGCGACACTGCATCGATCGAGGTGGTGGCAAGAATGCCGGTACAGCGCGTTGGAAAAGCATTCCGATTCGCGCTGCCCGACGGTGCCGCCGTTCCACCCCAGTCGCTACTCATCGATCAGTCGGACGCGCAATTCCTGCTGATCATTCCACATCCCGAAGCGCGCGGCAGTGCACGGCTGATACTGCGGCCGTTTTACTTGACAGGCGACGCGATTGATTCGGCACGCCACGAACGTGCTTCGGAAGTTATCGAGCTTGGCGAACTCAACGCAACGCTGAGCGCCTATGTGATTCCACTCGCCAACCGGGCTCAACTGGAAGCGCTCGAGGCAGGGGCGATCGAGCTTGAAACGTTAACGGGTGAACGCAGGGTGAACGCGACGCTGACGCTGCTGGTGCGTACTGAGCCTTCGCCGACGCTTGCGCGCGCGGCCCAATAACGAGCCCATGCCAACGCCACTTAACGCCCGAATCGGTCGCACTCTGCCAGTGCCCGTAGGCGCGGCATTCGACCGGACGCTAACTTCACACGCACCGGAGGTCGAGGAACGCGAAACCAGTTCACGTCGGCGCCCCGCTGGCCGTGGGTGCAAAGCCGCTGCTGAGTCACTCTGGAGCGCCGCGTACGGGCGATTCAGGCGGCTCAACAGCATCGTGGCCGCGGCTGACGCCAAGGCGTTGGCCGCACCACACGCCCCGCGGCCGGCCGCTGACCCTTCAATGAAGGTCAGTCAGCCAGCAGGTAACGCTCGATAAATGCCACCATCGAGTAGAAAGAGAAATCGGCATTAGCCTTGCGTGCGAACCCATGACCTTCGTTGTCAGCCACCAGGTACCACACGGGCGTGCCGTTGGCCCGCACCTTCTGCACGATCTGCTCGGCCTCCCCGATGGGCACGCGCGGATCATTTTTCCCATGTACGACCAGCAGCGGCGCACGGATGCGGCCGGCGTTGGCGAGCGGCGAAATTTGCTCGAGGACCGCGCGTACAACGGGGTCGCGTTCGTCTCCATATTCGGCGCGGCGCAGATCGCGTCGGTAACTTTCCGTGTTCGCAAGAAAACTTACGAAGTCCGAGATCCCCACCACGTTGACGCCGCCACGTAACCGATCGCTGTAGTGGACCAGACTCGCGAGCACCATGTAGCCGCCGTAGCTTCCACCCGACACCATCAGGCGCTTGGCATTCAATCTCGGTTCGGTCGCGATCCAGTCGAGCAGTGCACCGATATCCTTGACCGAATCTTCGCGCTTCACACCATTGTCAAGATCGAGAAACGTTTTGCCATAGCCACTCGAGCCGCGCACGTTCGGCTCCAGCAGCGCGATGCCGAGCTCATTGACCAAATAGTTGAACCGATTGTTGAAGTTGACGGTTGCCTGCGCCTCAGGACCGCCGTGGATTGCAATTAATACGGGCCTCGGCCCGGTAAACCGCGGTGGAGGCATCGTCAGGACGCCACTGATCATGCGACCGTCAAAACTCTTCCAACGAACGATCTCGGCGTCGCGAAAATGGGTCGGATCGATGCCGGCAGTGTCCGGCGTCGTCCAGCGCTGCAGCGCTCCGCTTCTGCTGTCGAGACTAAAAATCGATCCCGGTGTTTGCGGTGAATTCAACGTGAAAGCGAGTTCGGTGACGCGCTTTGGATGCCACTTTAGAGTTGAAATTTGTCCGCTTGGTACCTTCGGACGTGCGAGCTCGCGGCCAGTTCGTGGATCGAACAAGCGCAATTCGTCTCGCCCGTCGACGTTAAAAACGGCTGCGAGTCGCCGGCCATCTTTGGACAGCGCGATGCCGTTGACGTCCCATGCCGTGTCGGTCGCCAAATAGCGCAGCGTACGAGTGCTGAAGCGGTACTCGGCCAGCTGCTGAAACTCGCCGCTCTCCGCACTCGTCAAGTACAGTCGCGAGCCGTCCGGGCTGAACTCAAAATTGAAGTAGGTCGCACGCTTCGCCGCCTCGCCCGACGGCGGCAATATCCGGTCACGCTGCCCGGTTGGTACGTCGATGCGCCACACCTCGCTCTCGGTACGGCTGACGTAACGAAGCGCAACCATGAACTTGTCACCTGGCGCGAAGGTGAAATCAAACCAACCGGTGCCCGGTAGTTCCGCGACGACGCGCCGATCCTCCGGCTTGAGTGGATCAAGCAGCGTCAGCGTTGTTCCAATCTGATCTCTGCGGCCGCCTTGCGCAGTGCGGTCCAGCGGCACCGCCGCAATCAACAGCCGGGTGCCGGCTTCGTTCCAGACTGCGCTGCTGCGAGTCTCTGAGTCGGATATCAGGGTGCTTGCGCGCGTTTCGAGGTCGAGCCGATAAATGCGTGACGCTTCGTTTCCGCCCGTGTCGCGTTCATAAACGATGAAGCGGCCAGCACGGGGATCAAACAAACCCGTTCTAATCGGCTCCGCGAAGTCCGTCACGCGTTCCGGTGCGCCACCTGCCTTCGGCAGCACGAACAACTGCGCGACGTTGGAACCGGCGGCGCGATGAGTTATCAGCATCTCGCTGCGGGCCGGATGCCAGTCGACAAATCCGTGGCCGCGAAAGTCGCTGTAAGCACCGACCCGTGTCGCGAGCGATGTCGAGATCTGCGGGATGCCTTCGACGCGCAGGTTTTCGTTCGGTGTAACAACATCGGCCTGCGCGTACACAGCAGACATACCGAAAACGAGAATCACACTAGCGAGTTGTTTCATGATCGGCGGGCTATCAAAACGGAGCGAGTAGGCGTGACGATAGCCGACGGCTTCACCGGTACGCGCGGTAGGTCGCATTGCGCGGGAGTTGAACTGTCCAGACGTTAAAGAGCGATCGCCACTAACCCAGGTTCGGCGCGAGCCAACGCTCAAGCTCAACCACTGCTTCGCTTTTGCGCTGCGCCAGGTCTTCGAGTTGGTCACGGCCGATGCGACCCACGTTGAAGTATCTCGACTGCGGATGAGAAAAATAGAATCCACTGACGCTCGAAGCGGGACTCATCGCGTAGTTCTCGGTCAGCTTCATCCCGATCTCATCGGCGCGCAATGCGACGAACATTTCGCCTTTGACCGAATGTTCCGGGCAAGCGGGGTAACCAGGAGCGGGGCGAATGCCGCGGTAGGCTTCCTTGACGAGTTCTTCGTTGGTCAGCGCTTCGTGCGGCACGTAACCCCACAGGTCACGCCGCACGCGCTCGTGCAGCATCTCCGCAAACGCTTCCGCCAACCGGTCTGCGATCGCCTTCAGCATGATCGACCCGTAATCGTCGTGGCTCGCCGAAAAAATCGCGTCCCGCTTTTCCATGCCAACGCCCGACGTCACCGCAAACATCCCGATGTAATCGGCAATGCCCGAATTCTTTGGAGCGATGAAATCCGACAGGCATTGATTTGGATTGGAAACGCCATCGACCACTGGCTTACGAGTCTGTTGCCGCAAGCCACACCACGTAAACAGCAGATCGGTGCGCGTGTCATCGCTATACACCTCGATGTCGTCGCCCACGGAATTGGCCGGGTAAAACGCGACGGCGCCATTGGCGGTCAACCAACGCTCGTTGACGATGCGCTCGAGTGTTTTCTCGCCCTCGGCAAACACCTGACGCGCATGTTCCCCGATGACTTCATCGGTAAGAATCTGAGGAAACGGGCCGTGCAGATCCCACGTCTGAAAAAATGGACCCCAGTCGACGTATTTCGCGATCATCGCGAGGTCGTAATTCTTGAACGACCGGCGACCGATGAATTTAGGCTTCGGCGGCTGATAGCCGGACCAGTCGATGCGCGTCGCATTGGCCCGCGCGTCGGCCAGCGAAACGAGGTCGGGCGCCTTTTTCGCGGCGTGTTGCGTACGAACACGTTCATATTCAATCTTGATGTCTGCGATGTACTTGGCTGCAGCATCGTCGGAAACCAGGCTCTGGCAAACGCCAACGGATCGGCTCGCGTCGGAAACATAAATCACCGGACCGTTCCAATAGTGCGGCGCGATCTTGACGGCAGTGTGCACGCGCGAGGTTGTCGCGCCGCCGATCAGCAGCGGAAGCGTGAACCCCTGCCGCTGCATCTCGCGCGCAACGTGCTGCATCTCTTCGAGCGACGGCGTAATCAGCCCCGATAAACCGATCATGTCGGCGTTCTCTTCGCGCGCCGTCGCCAGGATTTTGTCAGCCGGCACCATCACGCCCATGTTGACGACATCGAAGTTATTGCATTGAAGTACCACCGACACGATGTTCTTGCCGATGTCGTGTACGTCGCCCTTGACTGTCGCGATTACGAGCTTGCCCTTTGCGCGAATTTCTCCACCCGCCGCGGTTTTCTCGGCTTCGATAAACGGAATCAGATGCGCTACGGCCTGTTTCATCACGCGCGCGCTCTTGACCACCTGCGGCAGGAACATCTTGCCCGCGCCGAACAGGTCGCCGACGATATTCATGCCGTCCATCAGCGGCCCTTCAATGACCTCGATCGGACGGCCGCCACGCGCCGCAACCTCGACACGCGCTTCCTCCGTGTCGTCGATGATGTACTGCGTGATGCCACGAACCAGCGCATGCGCCAGGCGCTTGCCGACGGGCTCGGCACGCCACGCGATATCTTCTTTTCGTTCCTTGCCCCCCGCCTTGATCGTTTCGGCCAATTGCACCAGACGATCGCCCGCGTCAGCGCGCCGGTTCAGCACCACATCTTCAACGACCTCACGCAATGTCGGCTCGATGTCTTCGTACACACCAAGCTGGCCGGCGTTGACGATGCCCATCGTCATCCCTGCTTTGATTGCGTGGTAAAGGAACACCGTGTGGATCGCTTCGCGCACATGATCGTTGCCACGGAAGCTAAAACTGACATTGCTGACGCCGCCGCTGACCTTGGCCAATGGCAGGTTGTCTTTAATCCAGCGCGTTGCTTCGATGAAATCGACCGCATAGTTGTTGTGTTCTTCAATCCCGGTGGCGATCGCGAAAACGTTCGGGTCGAACACGATATCTTCAGGCGGAAAACCAACGGTGTCGACGAGTAAGCGGTAACAGCGCTGGCAGATTTCGGTCTTGCGCTTGAATGTGTCGGCCTGGCCTTGCTCGTCAAAAGCCATCACGATGACCGCTGCACCGTAGCGCCGTGCGAGCTTCGCCTGCTCGATAAACGGCGCTTCGCCCTCCTTCAGCGAGATCGAATTGACAATCCCTTTGCCCTGCACGCACTTCAGGCCAGCCTCGATCACGCTCCACTTGGAGCTGTCAATCATCAACGGCACGCGCGCGATGTCGGGCTCAGACCCAATCAGCTTGAGGAACCGGGTCATCGCCGCAGCTGAGTCGAGCATCGCCTCGTCCATGTTGACGTCGATGATCTGCGCGCCGCTCTCCACCTGCTGCCGTGCAACCGCCACCGCCTCTTCGTACTGTTCGTTCAAGATCAACCGCGCAAACGCTTTTGATCCGGTCACGTTGGTGCGTTCCCCGATATTGACGAACAATGACTCTTCGTTGATGGTCACAGGCTCGAGACCGGATAGGCGCATTGCCGGTACGTAGGTGGGTATCACGCGTGGCGGCAATCCTTCGATTGCAAGCGCGGTTGCGCGAATGTGATCGGGCGTCGTCCCGCAGCAGCCGCCGGCGATGTTGACGAACCCGGCCTGCGCAAATTCCTTAAGCAGGCTCGAAGTCACGTCCGCCGTCTCATCGAAACCCGTCTCAGCCATCGGATTCGGCAGGCCCGCGTTTGGATAAACGCTGATGAACGTGTCGGCGAGCGTGGCGAGCTCTTCGATGTACGGCCGCATCAAGGCGGCGCCGAGCGCGCAGTTCAAGCCGACCGTCAGCGGCTTTGCATGGCGCACCGAGTTCCAGAACGCTTCGACGGTCTGGCCCGACAGAATGCGACCCGAAGCGTCGGTGACTGTGCCCGAGATCATCAGCGGCACCCGGTCGCCACCCGAGCCAACGTGACGCTCGAGCTCGGCATCGATCGCGAACAACGCCGCTTTCGCATTGAGTGTGTCGAAAATCGTTTCGACGATCAGCAGGTCAACACCCCCGTCGAGCAAGCCTCGCACTTGCTCGCCGTATGAAGTCACCAGCTCGTCAAAGGTCACATTGCGCGCGCCAGGGTCGTTGACGTCCGGCGAGATTGACGCAGTCTTCGGTGTCGGACCGAGCGCACCGACTACAAAACGGGGCTTGTCGTCGGTTGAAAACTTCACGCAGGCGGCGCGTGCAATCTTGGCCGATTCAAAATTGATTTCGTACGCGACGTGCGCCAGTCCATAGTCCTGCTGCGCGATCGACGTCGCACTGAATGTGTTGGTCTCGACAAGATCGGCACCCGCCTCGAGGTAGGCCTCGTGAACCTCACGCACAACATCGGGTCTTGTGATGGACAGCAGATCATTGTTGCCCCTGACATCGACGGAATGATCCGCAAAGCGAGTTCCGCGAAATTCAGCTTCCGACAGCTGGTAGCGTTGGATCATCGTGCCCATCGCACCGTCGAGCATCAAGATGCGCTGCGCGAGCAGCTCGCGCAGCCGCTGTTCGAGATCAGAGACGGTGTCGTTGTTGCCGGAAGGGTGACGCGTGTTCATCGCGGGCTTTTGCACAATGGCCGGCGATTGTAGGTGAAACAAAACACTGATTCGTGCACGCTATTTGCATGAGCTAATGAGTGCCCTTTTGATTAACTCGGTGCGGTGATGGTTGGCAATGGGTTCTAGGACAGATAACCGGCGAGAAGGATCGCAAGCAGCATGACCATCATCCACAAGGCCATGCTTCCCGATGGCCAGGTACGCGCCAGCGGACCCTGCGGACCGTGCAGTCTGCGCACCTGGCGCGAGAGAGCGGCAGTCCACCGCGTAACCCAACGACGCATCATTTCGTCAGTGCCAGCGACCCCATTGGATGCCGAACTGACAGCTGCGCACGCGAGGACTCGATACAGCCAGTCGAGATCCAGTGTGATCGTGAGTGTCCGCTGCAGCCAGCGCAACATCACGAAGAATGCGAGCCCGGAAAAAAGCAACAACTGAAGTTGGGCGACAACGTGCATCCCCGTATACGGTTCGTACTCGACCTTGTAGGGCAGTAGTCGGTACAGCGGTTCGTAGAAAATCCCCAAGCCAATACACAACGCCGCGAACAGGATCATCGCGAGACGCATGTTGACGGGTGGATCGGGAGGCCGTAGCCCGGAGTCTTTCTGGAAGAACACGAACCACGGAAACTTGATGCCGGCGTGCAGGAACACCCCGGCCGACGCGGCCGCAAGCAGCATCCACACAATGAACAGACTTTCGTCCGAGGCGGCCTGCGAGATCATCGATTTGCTGACGAACCCGGACATCAGCGGGAAAGAAGAGATTGCAAGCGCGCCGATGATCCCGCACGCCGCCGTGATCGGCATGCTCTGGAACAGCCCGCCAAGATCGGTGCATTTGCGCTTGCCCGTCATGTACAGGACGGACCCGGCCGACATCAGCAGCAGCGCTTTGTAAAGAATGTGTGTGAAGGCGTGCGATGCGGCGCCGTTTAACGCCATCTCGGTGCCGATCCCGATCCCGGTCACCATGAAGCCCACCTGATTCACGATGCTGTAGGCAAGAATGCGCCGCATGTCGTTCTCGAGCAGCGCGTACACGATGCCGTAGAACACCATGGTCAAGCCGACGTAGATCAGCAGTTCCGCGCCCGGAAACCCGCGCATCAGTGCGTACACCGCGATCTTCGTGGTGAACGCCGACAGAAACACCATCCCACTCCAGGAGGCCTCCGGATACGCATCCGGCAACCACGCAGACAGCGGGGGCGCACCGGCGTTGACAAGAAACGCTGCGAGGATCAGCCAGTGGCTGACGCTATCCGGCGCCATCGCGACGAACGCGAGCGAACCGGTGTCGCCGACGTGTCCGGCGATGCCGATCAGCAGCAGCATGCCGCCCAGCAAGTGAATCATCAGATACCGCACGCTCGCCCGGTACGCCAGCTCGGTGTTGGCGCTCCAGATGACCAGCGTCGAGCCGACCGCCATCAATTCCCAGAAGACGAACACCGTGAGCAGATCGCCGGCGAACGTGACACCGATCGCGGCGCCGGCGTACAAAAAAGCCGCCGGCAACTCGATGCGATTCGACTGATTGAGTGCGAACAGCGCTCCGCCAAAGGCCATCACCGCGAAGATGGTCGCAAAGAGCCGGGACAACCCGTCCACCGCGAACGGCGTTACCTCGTAGCCAAAAAGCTCCGCCCGCCAGAGAACGCCCTCACCCGCAGTCCAGATCATCCCAAGTGCGGCGAGTGGCACAAGCAGCGCAGCGGCACTGCGCGCCCGGCCCCTGAGCAGTGCGACGAGCAGCGCCCCACCGATCAGAACGACGCCGGGATGTGAGAGCCAATCAGGCACTGCGGTCCCTGTCCTTCTCGGCGTAGTAGGTATCGGGACGCTTGAGCAGGACGCCGATCGCCTTGGCGACCACGATCAGCGCCACGCACGCAACGAACCCGAACACGGCGTTGAAGCCGAACCATCCTTCCACCTCAAAACGTGCGTCGTGCTGAACCGCCAGCTCGGCGAGCACCGTGAGCGCAAGCACGGCCACGAACACCCGCCATAGCACGCGAATGGTTTGCGGCCGGGTGAGCCAGTGTTTCTCTTCTGTCATTGCGCCAGCAGGCCGCGCGCGAGCGCAAGCGGCACATCGGCGAAGAAGAACATCAGAACCGTCAGCGCAGCGGTTGCCACCAGCGCGACCACCATCGTCCACGGCGCTTCGCCGTGGGCCGGCTCCGCTGCCGGGGCCGGACGTAGGAACGCGCGATACACGATCGGCAACAAGTACCCTGCGCTTAAAAGGGTGCCGGTCACGATGACTGCAAGCACGGCCCAATGCTGCGCCTGATACGCACCGGCCACCATGTACCACTTGCTCAACATGCCAGCAGTTGGCGGCAGGCCGATCATCGACAGCGACGCGATGCCGAACGCAGCCAGGGTCCACGGCATGCGACGGCCGATACCATCGAGCTGGCTGACTTCGGTCTTGTGAGCTGCGGTGTAGATGGCGCCCGCGGCGAAGAACAACGTGATCTTCCCGACCGCGTGCGCGGCAACGTGCAGCGCCGCGCCGGCGATCGACAGCGGCGCCAGTATCGCCGTGGCCATGATCACGTAGGAGAGTTGGCTGATGGTGGAGTACGCCAGCCTGCGTTTCAAATTATCCGCACGCAGCGCAATGATCGAGGCAGCGACGATCGTGAACCCTGCCACATAAGGGAGCCACCCGAAGCTCGCACCCGCCGCGTCGAGTCCGAATGTATAGACGATGATTTTCACGACCGCAAAGACACCGGCCTTGACCACCGCGACCGCATGCAACAGCGCCGACACGGGTGTGGGTGCCACCATTGCCGCCGGGAGCCAGCGGTGAAACGGCATCAGCGCCGCCTTTCCGATGCCGAACACGTAGAGCGCGAGCAGCAGTGTGGCGCCAACGCCGGAGACTGCGCCGGCGAGGATTCCACCCGGCCGAAAGTCGAGCGTTCCCGCGAGGAACCAGGTGGCAATCACCGCAGGCAATAGCAGTGCAGTCGAAGTAAAGAGGAGCAGTCCAAGATAAGTGCGACCGCCGCGCTGGGCTGGCTCGTCGCCGCGATGCGTGACCAGCGGGTACGTAATGAGCGTGAGCGCCTCGTAGAACAGGAACAGTGTCAGCAGATTTCCCGAGAAAGCGACGCCGATGGTGCTCGCCAGCGCAAGCGCAAAGCAGGCGTAGAAGCGCGTCTGGTGCAGCTCGCGATTTCCGCGCATGTATCCAATCGAATACAGCGAGCTCAGCATCCAGAGTCCGGACGCGATCAGCGCGAACAACAAGCCGAAAGGCTCGATACGAAACTCCAGCGCGAGGCCGGGGAATATCTCGATCAGCCGCAGGCTCGGACGCCCGCCGTCCAGCACGATCGGAAGAAGCCACATGACCGAGACGAATAACGCCGCCGCGGTCGTCAGCGTGATCGCTTCGCGCAGGTTCGGCACTCTGTGGCTGGCCGCAACGAGTGCCGCGCCACCCACCGGTAGTGCAAGCGCAATCGCGATAACGGTTTCCGGCGTCATCGCCCGCCTTGCAGGACAAACTGGGCAGCGCTCTGCGCCGATCCCACATTGAACGATGTTTCCAGCCCAAAGTAGATGCAGCCAGCCACCAGTAGCCAGGCCGGCACCAGCATCGTCAGTGGCATCTCGCCGTGGCGCGGCGATTGCGGCCCCGGCACCTGCAAGTACGCTGCTTCGACGAATCGCCACACGTACGCCACGGCAATCAGCGAGCTCGCGACGATGACTGCTACCAGCCACCAGTAGCCGTGTTCGAGGGCCCCGAGCACGAGATACCACTTCGTCGTGAATCCGGCCGTGCCCGGAACGCCGATCAAACTCAAACCGGCGAGCACGATTCCGAACGAGGTCAACGGCATGCGCCTGCCGAGGCCGGCGATCGAAGCGAACGTGGTTTGTCCACAGCGCAACGCAATGCCGCCCGCCAAAAGAAACAGCGCGCCCTTTGCCAGCCCGTGATTGAACAGATGCGCGACGGCGCCCGTCAGTCCCGAGACATTACCCAGCCCGATACCGAGGGTGATGTAGCCGATCTGCGCAACGCTCGAGTAGGCGAACATGCGCTTCAGATCGGACTGGAAAACCGCGACCAGTGACATCGTTACGATCGCGATGATCGACAGCGCGAGCAGCAACTCGCCGATCGGCAGGCTGCGAAGCACCAGGCTGCCGCCGAACACCGTGAAGTAAAAGCGCATGAGCACGTACACGGAAACTTTGGTCGCAGTCGCGGCGAGGAACGCGGCCACCACCGACGGCGCGTACGTGTACGCATTCGGCAGCCACTGATGCAGCGGAAAGAGCGCCAGCTTCAGCCCGATGCCTACAGTGATAAACGCCAGCGCGGCGAGCAGCGGGCGGATCTCGTTCACCGCCGGCAGGCGCTCGGCGAGATCGGCGAGGTTCAGCGTGCCGGTCATCAGGTACAGCAGCCCGACCCCGATCACGTAGAAGGTCGCGCCGATCGTTCCCATCATCAGGTACTGATAGGCAGCGACCAGCGCCTTGCGCTTTTGCCCGAGGGCTATCAGGACGTAGGTCGAGAGCGATGAGATCTCCAGGAACACGAACAGGTTGAAAGCGTCGCCTGTGATCGCGATACCTAGCAGTCCCGCCAGGCACAGGCAGTACATCGCGAAGAAAAGATATTCCTGCTCGCGCGGCAACTCCGCTGCA
>Ga0183260_10001300_pt1 | contig 21061 bp, 25 predicted proteins | sample AntDrymUQ4972206_2_FD_129768 | JGI IMG/M metagenome (GOLD analysis project Ga0183260, IMG submission 129768) | Polar desert sand microbial communities from Dry Valleys, Antarctica - metaG UQ497 (22.06) (version 2) (version 2) | ecosystem: Environmental > Terrestrial > Soil > Desert | place...
CAGCGCCGCGATTAGATGCGACGAGGCGCTAGAGCTGCGAAGCGTTCTCAGCGCAACGATGGCGACAACGCGTGTTCTCTCGTCTGCGTCAGCGACGTAATCCGCGAGCAGATCAGCACTCTGGGTAGCGCCCAAATCTCCGAGCGCTCCGATAGCGGCGCGCAGCGCGTCGTGACGTCCCGAGAGTGCGCCGTGTCGCAGCAGCTGCATTAGACGGTCTACATCACCGGTGCGCCTCGCGTCATCGACCTCGAGCAACCGCCTAATCTTCTCGTCGCGGTTCGATGTCAACGCCGACTCCTGATTGCATCAATATATTCCTCGATAATTACCGGAGACCTACGTAGACTTTGCTGCTGCGGCATCCATGTCGGTATCGAGTTATCGACCTGCGTTGCAGCATGAAGGCAGGCGGCCCACTGAGCCTTCGATATATTCCGTACAGCTATCCTCAGGCTCTTTGCCGCGACCAAGATGATGAACGGTATCGAACGGATGATAATCGGCGCAGGTTGGTTCCCTTTGGTCGGCTTAGTCGATTGGATCGCAGTTCGCATAGTCGTATGCGTGCGCGAAACCGCCGGCGACTGGATCCACCTGAGTGAACCAGGCCGAGCGCGGGATCGTAATATCGGGTACCCATCTCGCGTAAGCCCGGGCGGTGTGTAATAGACGCCGAGGCCGCCGAGCCAGCGGTAGGGATTCGTGACGGTGCCGCTGGAGCTCTTGAGCTTGCCGAACGGCTCGTAGCTGTAGCTGGCGTTGACGTTCCCAAGCGAATCCGTCAGCGCCGCCACCGAGCCGAGCCCGTCCAGTAGTTGGTGCCGCTAGCGGTCCGCTGGATCAAGAGCAGCCCCGCGTCGTCGCGGATATAGGCGGTCGTGTTCTCCCGCGTGAGGCCGAGACCGCTCGTCGTATAGGTGCTCGTGCCGGCGCTGACCCGCTCGAACTGGCCGCTCCCCGCGTAGCTCATCGAGATCGCGCTCCCACCGGGCGGGTCACGCTCTCCGCCTGATCCTTGCTGTTGTAGGTCCACCCGCGCCCGGCCGAGTTCGAGGTCTCGTTGCCGTTCCCGTCGTAGCTGTACGTCACGGCGCCGCAGTGGTGAGTCGGTCGGCGGCGTTGTGGCTGTAGCTCGTGCTGACGCCGTTGACTGTTTGGCCGCTGCGGTTGGAGTTCGCGTCATAGCTGTAGGCGTAGCTGTTCAGCAGCACGCTCGTGCTCGAGCGTTCCTGGGCCAGGGTGAGCCCCGGTTCAAGGCGTCGTAGCTGTAGCTCGTCTTGTTGCCGTCCCTGTCGGTCACGCTCTGCCGCAGCCCTCTGTCCTGCCCGGCGCCGTTCGTCCAGGAGTAGACGAAGTCGGTCAGGACGGTCCCGGAAGCAGGCTTCTTGCCGAGCACGCGCGTCAACCGGTTCGACTGATCGTAGGTGAAGAACATGCTGACACCGTTGGGATAGTTGATCTGGGTGCGCATCTGGTCAGCGTCGTAACTGAACGTGGTCTGCTGCCCGTTTGGTTCGCTGAGGGTGGTGAGCAGGTTCGCGCCGTTGTAAGCGTAGGTGACGGTCGCGTTGACCTCGCCGTTTCGAAAGCGATACGCGTCCGAGAGGGTAATATGCGGATAAGCGCACGAACGGCGCCGGTGGAAGAGCTGCCGGAAGGGCATTCACGTCTCGCCAGCCGAGGCAGACGATGTCGTAACTGAACAAACGCCAAGCGGCGGTAGCGAATCGTCGGAAGAGGTCATCGTGCTGGCGACACGCTGCACCGACGCAGCGCAGAACGGGACTTCTTGCTACTAAAACCACAACCGAACCCGTGTAGCCCACCTACTCCACCACAACGGTCTCGCGGTAGAGGTAGAGCCAGAGCGCCCCAAAAAGCGCCGCGCCGGCAACCGTGAGACGCCGGAGCCTCGTGGAGATTCCAATCGCGCTCCTAATCGGGATCGCTGTTTTTGTGCTGGCGTTCTACGTGACGATCGACGATCGACGGGTGATTGGCTTCTGCATTGAAGGAGGGTGCGTGGTAGAGGAACGTATGGTGGGACGTGCCCTCTGGATAAGCGGATCCGCAGCTTCCATCGCAATCGGCACGACGATCATTGCCATGCGGCACCGTCTCGGACGCGCTCCGCGCGGGGAAGCCGAGCACGGCGTCGAAGATCACGGCCACGGACGGGTGCAGTAGGAGAATCGCGAAGCGGTTCGAGTTGCCGATGTGATCACCGCCTTGCTCGTGATCCCGGTGATCGCAGTCGAGCAGTCCGACTTCAGCTAGCCCTGCCGAGGAACTGGGGGCGTCCTGACTGGCTGCTTCCCGTCTTCCCACACAAATCAGGCGGGTGACCTGATCGCTCGTCAAGCACGCCCGGCCGGGACAAGCCCGACAAGCGCGTGCTCTGGCTCGGGTCGTCCGCGGCCGACTTGCGGCGCCCAGTCGACGCTTGGAGGTCGATGCGCATCGACGCGAGACGCCGCGGCTCACCGCTTCTGCTGCAGTAGGCGGAGCAGTGCGCGGCGCAGCGGCTCGACCTCGGGCGGCCGCAAGCAGGGTCCATAATCGACCTGATCGCCGTTCAAGAGGAACACCGTAACCTCGTAGTAGCCCGAGCGGCACCCGAAGTCGTAGTCGTAGCCATACGCCTCGTACGGACGAGGAAGGGGCGATGGAATGGCCGCGACAACCTGCGCCCAACCCTGCTCACCGGACTTGACAAAAACCGTCTCCAGAGTACGAAACTTTGGCGGCCCGCTCAGCACGTGGAGGCGTACCTCGACCGGGTAGCGACCCCTCCTTGCCTCTGCGGCATCCCGACGGCGCAGCATGCGCTCCAGCGTGGTCAACGTCCATCGCCGGGGAAGGTGGCGCCGCCCGCTTGCCCCATGCTGCCGAGCACTCCTCGACTCCATGACTAACCAGAGCGACGCCATCGTGCTCACCACGCCGCTCGCATCCAGCGAGTGGCGCAAAACAGGAGCCCATATGTCTGGCATGCGTCCGGCTGAAAAGGTCCGCCGTCCTCAGCCGAGGACCGGGGAGTCCCGCTGGTAGAGAGAACGCCGGCGCGCTCCATGAGCGCGCTCGTGAGTGTCAACTTCCCGTCGCGCACGTGTGTCGTGCGTAGGGAAGGAGGCGAGATGTCCGACGGTCGTAAGCCGAAGGGCGAATCGCGCCGGCCGAAGCCGTCAAGCGGCGAGACGCGCCGGTAGGGGAGGGCGGCGGCCTTCGGGCCGCCGCATTACTTGCCCCGACTTATCGGAACAGGCGCCGTTCGGCCTCGCGCGGCGAGTTCTTGACGTAGAAGCGACGGGCCCAGAAGTCGCTGTCGCGGAGGTAGAGCTTCTTCCCCGCCGGCGCTCCGGGCGCGTCGGCGTTCGGAATCATCTCGTTATCTTGTGTCTTCGTCTTGCCGCGGAAGCGGAAGTGGGTGAACAGGCGCATGAACTCGCCAAGGTAGATGTCGGCGACGCGCGTGTTGCCGCGGATGACGAGCATGTTCTCGTCGTTGTACAGCGTCGAGCCCTCGCTGAAGTTGGCCGAGCCGGTGATGACCGTAGGGTCATCGCCGAGCGGGTCGATCAGCATGTACTTGGTGTGTACGTAGCGGACGTGCGTGTTCAGGTCGGTCAGCGACTCCTCGAGGAACTGCCGCCAGCCGCCACGGCCGAGGTAGCCGCCGGCGATCGCCCGATTGCCGGGGTTGCGATTGACGGTTGTCACCTCGCCCGGCTTGTCGAGTAGCAGGTAGCGCAGATAGGGCTTCTTCTTCGCGAAGATCGCGCCCAGCTGTTTCGATACCCCGAAGGCAGCAGTTAAGAAGACGCCCTCGTCGGCGCCGTCCATCTGCTTCGCGTACCAGTCGAGCGCCGACAATCCCTTGCGTGGGCTGAACAGAGAGATCATCGCCCCGGCAGGCGGGTCGCCGGGTGGCGTCGGCGTGTTCGTATCGTCCCAGGTGCGCGCAGCGTCCCGTGTTGGGTCGCCATTGAGTGTCGTCCAGTAGGCGAGGTAGCGCGCGGCGACAGTCGGGTCGCGGATCACGTGGCCGACGTTCGACTGGCCGAACAGGCCGCCCTTGGTGAAGTTGGTCGAGCCCGTCCAGACCTCGGTCGGCTGCCCGTTATCGAGCAAGACGATGAACTTGTTGTGAGCGATCCTCGTCAGCGTGCGCTTGGTCGCCCGCGCCGTCAGCTGCTCGGCGTCGATCATCGCCGTGTTGTCCGTCGCCGGATAGTTCTTCGTGTTCTTGACGCAGTCGTAAACGATCGCGACGTCGGCGCCACGCTCCGCCGCCGCGGCGAATTCTTGCACCAGTGGCTGGTGGGTGAACTCGTAGACGGCGGCCCGCAAGCCTTTCGTCGGACCGGTCGCTTGCCGGATGAAGCCGAGCAGCCCCTCCTCGAGGCCGCGCGACAGCCAGTCGAACGCCTCGCGGCCGACGTCGTCGGGCTTCTTGTTCTTGAAGAGCTTGGCGTAGCGCTGTGAGCCGGCGACGCCGCGGTTGAAGAAGACGGCGTGCAGGTCGTCGTCTTCGCTTTCGGACGTGACGTCGAGCTCGACGACGTCACCGTTGCGCAGGTTGCCCGGCGCGCCGTAGCGGGCCGTGACCCGGTACGTGTACGAGTGCTCGGGCCGGAGGGTGTAGTCGCCCCAGAGGAACTCTTGAAACGGGTTCTGCAAGCTCGAGTGGTTCGACTGCGAGCCGTGGTCGTTGATTTTGAACAGCAGAGCGTTCTGCAGGTAGAAGCTGTCTCGGGTGTCCTGGTTGGTGCGGCGGATGGCGAAGCCCATCAGGTCTTTGATCGCCGCCTTCGGTAGATCCATCCCGAACAACGCGACGCGGGTGCCAACGATGGCGTGGACGGTCAGCTCGCCTTGTGTCTTGCGCACGCGCACGCGGCTGGCATATCGCAGCCGTGAGCTTCAGTCAACGTGGCGGCGCTGCGATCGGCGTGACCGTACGCTGCGCCCGTGCCCGAGAACCTCGATACCGGACCCGCCGGCGAGGGTGACGCGGAGGGCGAAAGCCGGCCGCAGCTTGTCGGCCTGCGCTCGTGGCGGAGCGCCAATTGGTCGCCGGGGGCCGTTGCCCACGCCCGCGAGAGACAGTTTCTCGACCAGTACGTCGACCAGGCTTGGCGAGTCCACCAGACGACGGCCGAGGCGCTGGTTAGACGGGCTGCCGACGCGGCTGACGACGAGCGCCAGCTGCTCTTCTTGCGGCTGTTCGCCGAGTACGTCAACGCACTCGAGGTCCTCGGCGGGTGGGGCTGGGCGATTCGTCACCGCGGCCAGTTCAAACTGCTCCTCGACCCCTTCCTCGCCTACGCGCCCGACGAGGTGCAGTCGTTCTACGAGGCGGTGTCAGCCGATTCGGGGGATCTAGCCAGTCTGCTTGGTCTCCGACCGGCCCACGCGACTCTCCCTCGCCGAGATTGCGAGAAACGGCCGGCACGGAGGTAGTCGACAATGCCACGTGTCACGCTCTGCACGAAGGCGTGATCGATGCTCAGCCATTACCGACCGCGTTAGAAATGTGAAACATCGGCTCGCGCCGCTGGGACCCGACATGAGTCACCATGCACGGGAACGGTTACGTCAAGTCCGCGGCAGTGGCTCAGTTTGAACTTACCGTCCTGCGCTCGGGGAGCCTCTCGATGTCCCGAATCATGGCGTCGAGCAGCGCCAGAAGTTCTTGTTGGCGTCGTTGGGAACGGTGGTGGCCTGTGAGATGCGGAACCGCTCCCCAATTTAGGTGCGACTCATTGATCGATTCGCGTGCAAGGGTAAGCAACCGGAGCAGTTCGACTTTGCTCGGCTCAGGCACGCTCCCGAGCGTACTCGGCAGTGCGCTAAGCGACCGAACGCTTCTGGTACGGGCCGCGCTTCATCGGGACATGCCTGCTCCGCGTTCTCAAGGAGGTCGATGATCTCGTGGAGCTTCCATACGTGATCCGCGACACCGGCCGTCACTTGTTCCGTTCTTCGGGGCTCGTCATGGGCTCGCCGAGCAACTCACACTGAGCTCGTTCAGGTTCAACGGGGACACCAGCCGAGCATTGCGACCATATGGGAACTTCGAGTACGGCCTCACCCGCAGCGCCGAGGATCTCCTGCCGACGACGGTCTTACCTCACTTGAATGGAGTGCGCGCCGGTAGATGTGCGACGACAGAGCCGCCGAGCCAGGCAGCGCATCCAATGACGAGCGCCAGCCACGGGCCAGTGAACAGAGCGAAGAGGCTGTGGTTCGCCCCCTGATCGTCGCGCGACAGCGCGAATGACGCTACAAGGATTGAAGCGGCGAACGCCGCACCGACGAAGAACGCGCCTCGCGCCGAGCGGACGAAGACGGCACCGAGGAGCAGGCCGCCGCCCAGCGCAAACGGCCAGAAGAACCCGGTATCCCAGGCCTCTTCCTCGCCCGTTGCCTTCTGGATCAGGGCGACTCCAGCGAACGCCGCGGCTAGACAAACCCCCACCAGGATGGACAACCTCGTCAGAAGTGCCGTCCCTTGCATCATCGGCGTACAGCCGATCGGCGAGGTCTACCACCAGCCTGAGCCTCGTACAGGAGCGCCCCTGTTAATGCAGCTTGGATACCCCAAGCCGTCCTGCTCGGCCCAGGTCGGACGCTCACTGCCTGCTGACTGTCGCGCCGCTCAGACCACCACAGCCCGCCGACGCAGCACGAAGTACCCGAGGAGAACGCCAAGACCCCAGATGGCCGCGACCGCCGCGACGTACGTCCACCCATGCATCCACGCCGAGCCAGGAGCGACGCACGCAGACGCCACACCGGGAATCAGTTGATCGTCGCAAGGGCCCGACGGAGGCACCTGACGCTCCAGCCAAGAGGCGACCGCGACCACCGAGACGCTCCAGAGAATGAACGCGACTCCGATCCTCACGACGTCAAAGCCTAGGTGAGCTCAGGCGATTCCGCAACCGCTCGCGGTACGCCTTCTGCCGGCACGCCGAAGACACGTACGAGCATCCAGCCGCCTCGCAGCACAGGCTCGCCACAGATGACCACTCGAACGTCGGCAAACCATGAGTGCCCCCAGTTCCAGAATGGCATCGAGGTCACGGCGGCGGGCCAAGCTTCTTCATGACTTCGTTCCCGGGAACCCGCGTTCGCAACTGGCTTACCTGTTGAAATGCCCGGTACCTCTGTTCGACCTCGTAGCACTGATCAAGAGGGCGGTAAGACGGTCTCTACTCACGTCCGCTCGCGGATGCGGGTCGAGGTAACAGAGGAGGGTGAGATGGCGCGGATCAAGTGGTGGGTCGGCAACGCTCAGCTCGGCGACCGGGACGTTGGCTTCTGCGGTTGGAACTTCCCGCTCGCCCGCCCAACCGGCCTGGGCGTTGCGGGAGAGAAAGCGCTCGGGCAGATGCTTGCCGACAAACTCAGACTCCAGAAGTGACCCACCCGTCGCGCATGCACGACCAAGGCCTCCGTGACCAACGGCGGGCACCGGCCGGTCGATCTTGGTCACCGTGATCCCCTCGCTGACAAAGCAGGAGCTGTTATCTCTCGTTCGAGAGCGCCATCAGGAGGTACGGGCCTTCCTCGATTGGGCAGCGAAGACTGAGCGTTCCTGGTCGCTGCGGCTGGCTCGACGTCCGGACATCCGGATGGCAGGCGAGGCCGCTGAACTCTTTCCAGAGGACTGGTGGGGTGTCGTTGTCTTCAGCTGTTTCGGTTCACTTAAGGGGACGCGGGCGGTCGCATCTCATTTTCAACAACCTCTGCCCACCGGGCTCGCCGAAGAGGTTCTCACCCAGGTCAGCTTCCCGAGCCCCTCCATCGGCCACCACCGCACCCAGCAAGGACTGACGGGCGCGACGATCGCTCTCGCTGGAGCCAGTGGGAAGGCGGGCCTCTTCCACACAACTCTGCACTCTGAGTTGGACTTCGACGATCGCTTTGATGCCATTTGGGCTCAACGGCCCCCGCGTTGGGGCCGAACGACGATCTTCGACGTCTTGTTGCGTGCAGGAGCTTTAGGTATCGGCGGTTGTCAGGTCTTGCCGACGAGCGCCTACCTGTCGGGCTCGACCGGCCCGGCGCGCGGCTTCCACAAAGTCTTCGGCGGCACCGGGGCAAACAACGAGCGCGCAGCGTGGGCGGAGGCGGTGCTGCGCGCATGGACGGGAAACTGGGTTGAGGTCACCGAGCTTGTCGTCCACCCCATCGCCCGGTGCGCCGGTTGACCCCCCCAAAAGTGTCAAGTGACCGGACAGGTTGGCGCTTGCCGTGTCAGCACATCAAGCGCAACCACGACCCGCTTGTCGATGCGGGTGTCGAGCACCCGAGTTGGGGCTCCCAACCGCTGCGGCTTCCGGTTCGCGCCGAACATGAGGGGCAGGATGCAGAGCAGCAGAGTCACCGAACAATCATTGCCCAGAGCATCAGCCGCGTCGACTGGCTAGTCGAGCCGAGGCTGCGCTTGGGGAGTAAGACGCATCGCTATAGGCGAGCGCGAACATGGTTGCGTTCGCGCCTCTGTGCAGCGCGCTGGATCGGAGCTACAACTTCCTGATGCGGAAGTTGCTTCTTCTTCTCGGGCTTCTGCCCATTGGCTTTTTCAGCCCCGGCAACGTCGAGGCTGCGTTCGACTTCGGGTTCAAGACGCCGTCCGGGGCTGCCTACTGCCAGCTGCAGGTGGAGAACGCGAGTGCGACGGGGTTCCTCTGCTTCACCCCCAACGATGGCTTTTGGATTCGTTTCGGCGGTATCAGCGGCGCTAACCCTACGGTGTCCAAGGGCTACAGCGACCGCTACCGGAGCTTCCATCCGACCGGCGCTCGTGTGTTGGGCTTCGGCGGTGTCTGGCATTCAAGCGATGCCAGCGCGGTCGTCTGTCGAAGCCGCGAGACCGGCCTCACCTGCAAGGCGACCGGCGGTCTCAGCTTCTGGCTCGGTCGTTACAAGGGCTACCGGATCTTCTACGCGCCCCCGGGGGAGCGGCCAATGGTGAAGCCGCTCTTCCGCACGACCCAGGGCGTCTGGTGCGGAATCGACCTGAACAACCTTGAGCAAGCGATCCCGATGTTGACGTGCTGGCACTCCGCAACGGGACTCGAACTGAACCTCTCGCATGGCTACCGCACGCTTACGCACCGGCGTGAAATCACCAAGGGCTACCGGCCCAACAACTTCAACCTGCTCAAAGCGGGGAACTCCTTCTCCTGGCGCTGCCGCACTCTGGATCGCGGTTTCGCAGAGAACTGCTCGGCTGCGGCTGGGACGCAGGTCTTTACCTGCACCAGCGCGGCACGACTTACCTGCCGAAACCTCGATGGGCGCGGCTTCTGGGTCGATCGCCACGGCGGCTTCGAAACGTTCTAGCGGTAGGTGCATCACGCGACGCGACGAAGCTAGGGTGCGGTATGGCTAGAAGGAGCGCGGTAAGCCTTGTGGCGACGGCTGCGGCGCTGGTGGTGGCTGGTGGCCTTGATGCTGCGTCAGCCCCTCCGGCCTACAAGCTTACGAGGATGAGCGCGACGCTCTTTTACGCCGATTCCGGGACATTCTCTCTGGACATTCCGAAAGATGCGCCTCTCTGGAACACGATCATCGGGGAGGGATGGGCGAAGCAGAACTCGGACGCGACGTTGATCCGTGTCGCAGTGAGTGGAGCACGCGGCTCCTACGCTCCGGGCAGAGCAGTGAGACTGAACGTTCGCAAGGGACGTGCAACCGCTTCGGGATTTCGCTGGGGCGCTGTCGTTCTTCGGAGGACGCAGCGGCTAGGCGTGCTGTCGGAAACGGGGAAGACCGTGGTCGCAATCTGGTTGTACGACACCGGTTGCATCCCCATGCAGGTCACGGCGACGCTCGTCGGCCAATCACGACCAACACAGCTAAATCGCGTAATCCCCTTCGCCTGTGGCGAGTAGGCTTTTCGACGGTTGATCCCAACACGCCGCTTAGTTGTATAGCTGGGCTCTGCGCGGCACAGCGACGTTGCTCCAAGCAATGCACTGGTCTAGCGCCGGGTATCTTCCCCAAGTTCTGAGGCGTTCGGCTTGCCGGGCACCGGCTGGTGATGGTCTACGATCAACTCCGGGAGGCGCCCCGAGGCTAAATGAGGGAGAACTGGTGGCTCATCTAGCCCAACGGCCCGTCGGTGACAACCCTTCACTTGCCATGGCGAGCAACGCGTATCGGCGTCGCCACGGCGCGTGGCCGCAGCGCGTTCGGTTCGCGCCGGGTCACTTTGCCGCATACGCGAGTGGGCTCACCACAGGTCAGCTGGAACTCCTGTGTACTGCGTTCGAGATCACGGTTTCAACCTCGGAGACCTCTCCACGTCTGACCGTGTCCGGTAAAGAAGGCTCACTCACATATGACGATGGCGTCGAAGAGCCTGACTGGGACGCCGCGCCGTTCGATGCGTGGCTCTTGAGCGAGGCTGAACGCGTGACTTGTCTCACGTTTGATGAGAAACGGCACACTGGTGACGCGTCACGAACCGAGCCGATCAAGACGTACTTCACCGAGTACTTCCGGAACTGGGGCGTCCAACTTCCAGCAGCCTCGGTTGCATCCCGGACTGCAGGCCACATCTTCGAGCGCGGCTGGCACATCGGTTACCTGTGGGGCCATAAAGGCGACGACGAGTACCTGGAGGTTTTGGCGCAGCACCGCATGACCAACGACCGGCATTTCCGCGTCTTCGCGTCCGGTCGAGTCGAGGATCTACCTACGGCGGACGGGTTCTGCCTTCACCAGCCGGACGCGACCACTGCCGAGAGAAGCCAGGCTGAGCGGGAGTCCGTCGAGCGCAACCGACGCGTTTACGCCGACCTCCGCGAGCGCGGCCTCCTACCTCCGGCGGGGAAGAACCTCGGCGCCCACGACATCAACGAGTACCTGCGGTCAGGCGGGTCGACCGAGACCGGAAGCACCGGCTAGGTCAATCAAAGCAGGAGGGCATCCGGTCTGGCCACTTCGCGTTCCACAATCCCAGCGCACGATCCATGAGCCCGTAAGGCTGTGAGGACGCGCGAAGTGTCGCGTCTCGTAGCTCAGCGGATTGCCAGCAGTCTCCTGCCTCCCGCATTCCTCGCGGCGGCTACCTGCCCGCTGCTTCGCCCTCTTCCGAGCTGCCGGTGAAAGTCGGTGCGCAAGGACGACGACGGGCGCGCCTTCCACCTATGGCGGTGTGTGGGTCGGGCAGTCGCTACCACTTCACGACAAGGCCGGACAACTCAAGCACGGAGCGAGTTGTGGCAACCACGACGTAAGCGAACTCACAGCCAGGGCAAGCCCTTCTCGCTCTCTCGATGCATTTCTAGTCTAGAGCGGAAGTGGCAAGACACATACCTCGGCGCAATAGCGCGGCATACCATCTCCGCGTGGCGCGTATCAGAACGACCTTCTATGTTCGGATCCGAGACTTGCTTGTACGCCCTGACGCGCTTGGGTCGTACTACCGGCTGGCCGACGACCCGGACATCGTCATCACGCTCCCGGCGATTCGGTTCGCCCTGGACGATCCGAACGAGCCCGAACGGCTGCGGCAGCTTCCACCTGGAGCTTTCATGGACGACGCGCGCTTCCCGCTTGTGGAGGGGGAAAATATCCTGACCGCCTCGCTTTCGTCCACGCCTCCGGAGTCCATCGTCGCCGTCACTGCGGTTCGAGTGAGGATTACGCAGGACGCTGAACTCGATGCGGCGAGCTTCGAGAGCGACGTTGAGGCGCGCAACACCGCACACCGGGCCGCCAACGAGGTTGCTGATGACGCGATAGAGGTTGGAGGGCGCGTGCTCACGCAGTTCCTCGCGTGGGTTCGCGTCGATGCTCACCAGCCATGGCTCGGACTCATCGGCCGGGAACCGCCAGAGCTAATCGGTGAGATCGTCGTTGAAGATCTTGACGCAGAACGTCGGCTCACTGCAACGCCGCATCGAACCAACATCGGAATGCGGGTTGTGGAGCCGGAGTCAGTCCTCGATGAGACCGCGATGGAGCGCATCGCCGCAGCCGTGCAGCAGGGTGCCGCCGCACCGCTCGGTGAGTCCCTGCTCCAAGACGCGGCCTTCTACCTCCAGGAGGCGAACACGCCCGACCCGCCGCGTGCGGTTTTGATCGCGGCCATCGCCTGCGAGGTCAAAGTCAAAGACGCACTGCGTCGGGCGGTGAGCGAGCCGCAGGCTGCTCTGCTCGAACTGCTCCTCGCGAACCCACGCGACTTCTCGGTTGCAGCAGCTGCACATTTCGACAAGGTCATGGAGGCGTCCGCGTCCCGTTCGCTCAGGCGTGAGGAGAGCGAGTTGTACAAGGCGGTCGAGCGTCTCTTTCGCCTCCGGAACGACGTAGCCCACCGAGGGCAAGGGCCGTCTGAGGCGGACGCGCGAGAAGCTGTCCGAGCAGCTTCTCGCGCTATCCGTTGGCTCAACGACGTTGTTCCGGTGGAGCACCCTTCGCCGTCATAGCAGGCAACGTACAAGACACGCTTTTCGACACACCCGCGTGTGAAGGAGGTGAAGCAACGTGACTCGCGTCGACCGATGCGCTGTTTCCGCTGTTGGCCATCGACCACGGCGTCTCCGATACAGCGCGGCTGTGCGATCTTCGATGGATTCGCTTGGCCATTCTCTACCTGACAAGCTCGGTGGCTATGATGCCGACGTACAGAGGCATCTCTGGCACGCCCTCGCCGCCCGGTATTCGGAGCGGCCCGTGGAGGAGCCCGTAGGACGGAGAAAGAGCCGTGCCGCCCGGAAGTGCGGCGAGAAACCTTGCGTAGCCCGCGTCGTTCGCTGCGAGACGATCCCGATCGAGACGCTCCGAATGGAAGGCGTGGACTACGAAGATGGCCTGCTCGGCTCCGCGAGTGTTCGCCTCGATCAGGGTGCCCGCGGCGGCTGCAAGGAGTTGGTAGGGCAGAGCACCGATCTCCGGTTCAGGGGATCCATCGACGAGCAGCGCTGGTCGCCCGAAAAGCGTGCGGGCCAACCGTTCGATCCTCGGGATCTGCGCGCTGTTGAACGACCGCTTCTCCTCGGCCGCAGTTGCGGCCGCTTTGCGAGCTTGCGCGACGCGCACCGCGACTGGTTCGTCAAATGCTTCGTCCGTTTTTGCCTCGACGCCTATAAGCGTGGGCCGCCCTTCTGAAGCGCTCGCAAGCAGCACGAGATCGTGACGTCGCGGCCCGGCAGGCACATCGCCTAGCGGCGTGGGTAGCTCCGGTATCACGGTCGCCACCCGCAACTGGCCGAGCGTTGCATTGCTGTTCAGCAGGGACTGCAAGTCAGGCGGGACGGCAACCGACCCCTCGCTGCCATACCAGGCTTTCGCGACCTCTTTCGCGCTCCGCCCATCCGCCCAATGCAGCTCCCCGCGAAGCGGCCCTGCCCACGTCAGCCACTCGTCGAGGTTGGTGACCTGACGCTCCTCGTCCTTGGGACTAACAACGACCGGCGGGCCATCTCGAATAAAGGCAGCGGACTTGAACGAACTCGGCATATGGGTCACGGTCTCCGGAGCATCGGTCAGAAAACACGCTGGCGTTCGCGGGAGATGCTGAAGCCATGGCCGCTTACGGAACTACGACAGGTCATCCCGCTCGCCCCTGGACGTGCAGGTGAAAACGCCCAAGCGGCGACTGCGGCCATACCCGAGCACGAACCGGCCGTCCGCGAGGTCGTCGTAGCCCGCTCGGTCGTAGAGCCGGGTGCGACCTCTCGTTCGAATGCTGTAGCCAGTGCCGTTTGAGCCCAACTCGCACTGTGCGAAGTGCGGCTCGTCGCTGCGGATCGACATAACACAGGTGATGTTCCCGGAGGACTCTTGAAGGCCAGAAGCCTCTCCGTCGCACCCGTAGCTCCAGCGGACGCTGCCGCAATCAGGAAGATGAGCGCGATCGCGTACGCATAAAGCCGACGTTACCCGGACGCGAGTGAGCCTGGGAGCAGTTGCCGCTGAACGACAAAGCGTTGTACGGACGGCTCACCACGCTGGACAAAGGCGCAGCGGTCGCGTCCGCAGTCATCAGGTGACGCCTGCCCTTACCCTCTATTCATGAGCGAAACCGAAACATGCCCGCGCTGCGGTTCACGGCCGGGGCAGATCGAGCTGCGAGACGGTGAGGGAGCGCGTCGCAACTTTGGCACCTGGCTCACCTGCTCGACTTGCGGAAACGAATGGCCCGAGCCTGAACTCGAATGGAGCAAACCCGAGATCACTGCCTTGGTAGAGAAGCATCGGACGCTGCTCGACTTCCTGGCCGACAAGTAGCCTCCTGACGTTAGCGATCTGCTTGCAGATTTTGCGCTGCGTTCGATCGCTAGTCGGGGAACGTCTGATTGCCAAGGCCCGAAGCGGCAAGATGACGACTACCGGCTGATCGCTCTCTGGGACGTGCGGCAAGCTGCGGGGGTCACGCCGTATCCCGGGCAGGCCGATCCTGACCCGCGAGGCGGTTATAGGCTTATCTCGTGAATGCGAGTGCTTGGGTGGCGCTTGCCGGAGTCATGGCGGGGTCAGCGTCCGCCATCTTTGCAGGCGTTCAGATCGCGATCTCCCGACGCCACGCCCGAACGGGATTCGAGGATGCTCTCACTGCGGAGTACCGGAGGCTCGTTGCAGAAATGCCCGTCGAAGCGCTTCTGAGGCGTGGAATCACCTCGGCGAAGGTGCAGGAGCACCTAGGCGTCTTTTATCGCTACTTCGATCTATGCAACGAGCAAGCGTTTCTGGCAAGTGAAGGACGTGTCCGCTCGGCTACGTGGGAGGAGTGGAAAGACGGCATCGCTTCGAACATGCACCGCCCAGCTTTCCGTGAGGCGTGGTTTGGCCACATCGCCGAGGAGGCCGTCAGGCTCGATGTAGCCGACCACCCGGTCTACGACTTCAATGAGCTTCGAGAGCTACTTGCTGAGCTAAACGTGCGACCGAAAGTGACACCAGAGTAACCAGGCAGGTACGCCACGCCCATGGCGGCGACGACTCTCCACTCGCTACGGACTCAGCTAGGCCGCCGCGATGCTGCAGTCCACGCTGGTCGTCGAGCGCGAGATTCCTCAACGCCCACGTCCACGCATGGCATTGCCCGACACTCGCGGCACGGCTGGAGGATCGACCGGCCCGAAACCGGCGCGGGCGACCAGGTCGGTGGCTCATAGCGCGCGCGATGGCTCTCGAACGTGCCGAGCGGCAGCCCGCCGAGCCGGTGAAGCTCCTGGGATTGCTCTAAGCCCAGCTGAACGATGCGCCGTAGATCAAGTCTGATCGCTCCGAGCATCTTCCGCGCAACGCCTGACCGTTACAGAGCCAAGCTCCACCTCCCGTGGAGCCATACGCACCGTTCAGGAAAGCCGAGTAAGCAGCTGCCGCCTGCGAGCAGGCCACGCCGTTGAGGTAGAGGACCCGCCCGAGCGCCTGACACTTGGCGATGTCGTCGTGGTCGCTCTCGTCTCGACCACAGGGGTTTGTCCCGATACGGCCGCATGTCCAGTCCGTCGTCTTGAAAGCGATCTTCTTGTCCGCTGCGTGGAACTTGAAATGCCACCTGCGGTCGGGCAGACGCATCTCGCCCCACAGGTGCCTGAAGTACCACTTTCCCTTCACACGGCGGACACCATCACGCCAGATCCCCTCGCACGTCACGTTCCGAGGCGCATGCCCATCCCAGTCATAGCTGCGCATACCGTCTTCGACGCCAACTTTCGTGATGAACCATTCGTGGGCCTGCGCCGTCCCGGCAGTTGATCCTGCGATGGTCATGGTTGGGATCACGGCAAGGAAAAAGCGCTGCATCGGCTGACCATCATGCCCGACAAGTCCCGATCCTTCATCGGATCGCGGCGTTTTTTACGCCGAACAGGAGGAAGGCCAGATGTGGAACGGCATCCTCAAAAACCGGCCTACGTCGCCCTCACATCCTCTACGGTGTAGGTCACGCCGCCTACTTCCACTTCTTGATGAAGGATCAGATCTTTGAGGGCCGACGCGATCGTGCTGTATGGGGCCTCGCTCTCCCAGTCGCCTTCCTCGTGGTCGGTCTGGATCGTCGCTGTGAGTTGGATTTCCATGTAGGACCTCCTCCTAGTAAGGGTCGCGAGACGTTACTCGTCTGCGTGCAGCGTCCGTACGGGTCTTCGCCGGTGGCACAGGCGGCACCGAACCCGCACGTCCCGTCCGAATGGTCGCCGCCCGCCGCTACCGGGACGACCGCGTCCACTTCCAGCGGGTTGTCAGGGGTGCCTGGGCCGCCGGAGTCCTCGCAGCGGTCTCCTGCTCGCCGCTTCGCCCGCTTCCGAGCTGCCGGTGAGGGTCGGCCGCGCGATGACGGCGACGGTCGCGCGCGCAGGCAGGCACCGCGTGCGTCTCGCAGTACGACCCGGAGGACAAGGTGCCGCATCGCAAGCACGGCTTGAGCGGCACGTCTTAGCTCCAGTCGTGGCGAATGTGGCGGAAGGCGAGCAGTCCCGAAGAGGCGACCGCGCTCGCCCGCTCGCCGCGGGCCACGATCGCGATGCTGGAGCTGCAGGGCATCTTGCTCGTGGAGGGCTCGGGTGACTACCGGGGCGCACGCGCGCTCTTCGAGCAAGCACGAGCCCTGCAAGAGCAGACGGGACATCACGAAGGCGCAACGATCATGCGCCGTCTCGTCGCCGAGGCGATGCTGCTCGAGGGCGACCACGAAGCTGCTGTCTCCGCGCTGCGCGAGCTCGTTCCCTTGAGCCAAGAACTCGGCGACCCCGTCCGGCAGGCAATCAACTTCCGGTTGTTGGGCCTCGCCCTGCTCCGCCAGGGTCAGCTCGCAGAGGCGCAGGCAGCGCTCGCGAGCGCGGTCTCGCGCGAGCTTGAAGTCGGCGATCGAAGAGGCATGATCGATTCTCTGCTCGCGCTGGCAGCGGTTGCGGGCGACCTCGCAGAGCTCGAGCAGGCCGCGCGTCTTTGGGGCGCGGCGGAGGCGGCGCTGGAGTCCTGCTCACACATCCTCGACACCGTCGACCGGCTGACCTACGAGCACTATCTTCCCAGAGCTCGCGCACAACTGGCTCCACCGGCCTGGGAGACGGCATGGGCCGAGGGACGCCGTCTCAGCCTCGAACAGGCAGTCGACGAGGCGCTTGAGGCAGCCAGCCCGTCGAGCCCGCCGCCACCGTAAGACGGCACGACCCATCGAGCCTATTCGGTTCCAATCCCGATTCGCATCCCTTCGCCGACGGCGCATCGACTGCGAGAGTTCGCGGTCGTCTAGCAGCACATGGGTGTAGGTGTCGGCAGTGACCGAAAGTGACCGTTGTCCGACGCGTGCACCAGTGAGTGCCCAGGCCGCGAACTCGATCAGCAGGTCCCGATGGAGGTACACCCACTCTCGGCCCCGCGCGCCCGCTGCGACCGCTCGACAAGCTCGAGGACCCGCGGGCGCAGGTCCTGGTAGAGCGGCTCATTGAGCAGCTGCTCCTCGGCCGCATGCGCGCGCGGGACGGGACGGACACGCGGCCACGGTAGCGCCGCCGGCGCATTCTCTCGGGCGCCTTGTCTACGAGCGTCACGCGAACCGAGCGTGGAACCAGCGATCATCCCAGCGGTTCTTGATCGCGCCCTTCGTCAGCCGGGTCGCGGCGAGGCGGACGGCCGCTAGTAGCACCGGCCAGTCGGCGGCGACGACCGCCAGCGCCGCGTTGTCGGCGTCGATCACCCGGCCGCCGTGCAGGTGGGTGCGCAGGTGTGCCGGGTAGCTGAGGTTGATCAGCACGTCGTCTGGCCGGTGCGTCGCCAGATCGCGCAGTGATTTCATAAGCGTGAACGCCTCGTCGATCTCTTCGCGGCTGTAGCCGCGCTTCAGCAGGTCGCTGCGCAGGCGCAGGTTGACGACGACGCGGGCCCAGCGGTCGTCGGTCTTGCCGCCGCGCTTGCCAGGGTCGGCTAGTGCTTCGCGGGCGTGCCAGACGTGGAGGATGCGCTCGGTGCGCTCGAGCTCGTTCGGGTTCCGCTGGGCCAGGTAGAGCGATCGCGCCGCGCTGAGCAACGAGCGAGCGCAGAGGCGACCGCCTCGTGCGTGGTCGATGGCGGCGAACGGCGCACGCAGATAGTGCTCGTTGCGCGTCAGGCGGTAGTCGGCGTGCATGGTGATCCTGTTGCCGCGTCGTTGGGCGCGGCCGGTGAACGTGCCCGGTTCGTAGCGCTTGCGCTGGATCCCGAACTCGATGTGCGCTGCTGGTGTCCAGCCGCCCGTTGAGGGCCACGGTTGGCCTGGGTCGTACTGCGATCGCGGCGGCGACAGCACACACCACATGGCGACGGCGAGGCGCGCCCGCGTCTCGGCTAGGTTGACCGCGACCTCCTCGATACCTTGCTCGACGAGCAGGAGCGAGGCGCCCATTCGCGTGTCGATGTCGACGTCACGCACCTGCGACGCGGTCAGCCAGCGGTTGCGCGGCGTTAGCTCATCATCGAGATGTCTTCGCACCGCCCAGATGTCCTTGAGGTAGGGGCCGAAGCGCCGGCCGGCCCGGCGCGTCTGGTCGCTGCGGACGAGCATCGCGTCCTTCGCTCGCGCGTCGACGCAGGTCCGCGACGACCCCCGTCAGCGTTGGCCGGTCTGTCTGGGCCAAGTAGTCGACGACGTGGTCGTAGATCGTCCGCTCGTGCAGGAACTCCCGGTAGAGGTCGCGGTGGTCGCGGCGAACGTAGCGCACGACGTCCCAGACGAGCACCGACTTGTCCGGGCGCAGGTGCTCCTGCGGGAAGCTGGACGGCCGGCTTTCGGCGCCCGATTCCGGTGGCGTGCGGCTGGCCACGACCGCGGCGTCCACGGCGCGCTTCAAACGCCGGATGTCGGGATGCGCTGTCCTTTGCCTCGCCACGAGTTGAGCATACGAGCGGCCCCGGGGGCGCCCGAAGGTCTCGTGCTTCAACCGCTTGGGGGACGTTTGCGACGAGGACCCCGCGAATCGGACACCGCTCCAGCTAGGGAATGACCATGAAGGGAGGGTTCCCACCAGGCGGAGGCACCGCGGCGGAGACCGAACGCGAGGTCGTTCTCCAGCGCTTCCCCATCTCGCCTCCGTCGATCAAGTCCGGGTCTTCGAGCGAGCCGTCGCGGCGATCCGGCTGGAGTCGGCTGCGCCTCCAGAGCTCGACCGCCAGCTATTTCACCGGTCGACGGTCGCCGAACGCGCCTACCGCCGCACCTACCTCGGCTCGCGCCGCACCCGCGAAGAGCCGCTCGCGGCGGTGCGCATGTGGCTCGCGTCGGACGCCGCGTCGGGGTCTCGACCGACTAGGAGGGATTGGCGAAATGAGTCAGTTGGAGCCGCTGATCTCGTGCCAGAGGCCACGCGAGTCGCGGATGCACCTGACGTAGTAAGGGTAAAGGTGTGGTTCCTCGTTCGTGAGAAGCTCGACCTCGGCGAACCGTCCGTCAGCGGAGTACGTTACTTGCCCTGCGCGTGCGTAGCGGGCCGGTATGTCCCCGCGCGCAGCTTCCTCAGGTGTGGCGCGTCCGCCCGGGTCGTTGTCGAAGTCAGCGGGGTCTAGCCCGTGGAACACGGATGGTGATGCTACGCCGCGAGCGGCACAGCGCGTGCTCGACTGACCGCCTGCGCGCGTCGCGCGAGCATGATCACGTCGGCGTGCAGCCGCACCCGCTCGATTCCACGTATCCGAAGGAACGCGAGGCCGTAGTCGTGCTCCAGCCGTCCGGACTCCCGCTCAACGGCGGTGCGACGGCGATACAGGTCGCCCCATTCGGGCGTGCCGCGCTTGATCGGCGTCTCGGGCTGAATCCTGCCCTTGCGGAGCGAGATGACGGGGAGCGATGCCGCGCTCGTGGCATTCAGCGTAGACACGGTTGTTGTCGTAGCCGCGATCCATGGCGACTGTTTGGCGTGGAAGCCGCGAGCGGCCAGTCACCCGACGAGTCACACGCGACACGGCGAACACCAGGCTGGCAATCGCCCCAGACACACCACCAACCGAGTCTCACAGATGCTCCTATGATTTGTCAAGCGATCACCTGAGCCGGGGGTCGGGTTAGTTCACAGCTGGCATGTCTGAACTGTTCCTTGGGCCCCCACGGCTGCCGCGGTACAGCCTCAGGACGATGTAGCCCAGCATTACCCCCGCGGCCCAGAAGAGAACGGCGACGCCATATGTGGTGACCCAGTGGCCTTCGAGCATCGGCTCGGGAGCGGTGCAGACCGCCTGACCGAAAATCACGTCAATGCACGGCTCTTCGGGCGGCACCCGCTGTAGCCAGTAGAACAAGCCCGCGACGGCCGCAGTCCATAGAGCCAGGGGTACAACAATCCACCTGGTCATTGCTGCCAAGCATGGTAGCTGTCGCAGTCATACGGAGCGATCGCATGACTGCGACGTACTCAAGGGCCGTCTTCCTGCCATTGGCTCGCCTAGGCCAGCGTTCGGCAATGACGCCTGAAGAGCCGGGTCTGGAACCGTGGCCGAGTTCGCGGTGTAGTGGGTCCCATGATGCGGTCTCTCGTATCGGCTCTATTCGCAGGTCTGCTGTTTGTAGCGGTGGCTCAGGCGAAGCTGAATCCGGCGTTTAGCGTGCGCGTCGCGGAGCCGGGCGACACTGTCGAACTTGACGTTGGTCCCGGCACGGAACAGTTCTTGGGGGAGCTAAGGATTTTCCTTGTGTCGCTTGAAGGCGACGACCGCCCCCAGGTCAAGATCGGCGAGTTGGGCACACCGGGCGAGTTTGGCCCGCCACCGGTACTGCGCTTCGAGGTTCCGGACGTGCCTGCTGGGGAGTACACCGTGGCGATTTGGGTCAGGGGCTACCAGACCGGCACGTGGGCGAACGCGCTCGAAAGCATCGATCCTCTTCTGACGGTCAGGGCGGCACAGTCAGACGGACAGGTTTCAGCGCCGCTCTGGGGCGCTGTCATCGCGATTGGTGGTCTAGGAGCTGGCCTCGTCGCATGGGCTTTGCGACGCTGTGCCCGCCGCGTGGCCACGGATGTCCCCGCGAACCAGTAAGAGTCGCGCGACGCTGACTCGGGCGGAGAAGTCGCCTGGGCGAGCGTTCGGGAATGACGCCTGAGCAGGGCGTACTACCGGA
>Ga0183260_10001301_pt1 | contig 21045 bp, 18 predicted proteins | sample AntDrymUQ4972206_2_FD_129768 | JGI IMG/M metagenome (GOLD analysis project Ga0183260, IMG submission 129768) | Polar desert sand microbial communities from Dry Valleys, Antarctica - metaG UQ497 (22.06) (version 2) (version 2) | ecosystem: Environmental > Terrestrial > Soil > Desert | place...
CAATTCCCGTCGTGGTCATGCGGCGAGGGCGAGCGGTGGTTTTTCGTGGTGGTCTTCAAGCCGGTCGAGTAGCTCGGCGAGGTCCTGCCGGGTGAAGTTCCAGGCGAACGGCTGGGCGACCTCGTTGTAGCGGCGCTCGAAGTCGTTCAGGGTCCTCGCGAGCTGGGCGGTGTCCTCGAAGTCGTTGGGGTCGAGCACCTTGCGTTGGATGATCGAGTGGTAGATCTCGACCTGGTTGAGCCAGCTGGCGTGGACGGGCAGGTGGACGAGAGTCAGGTTTCGCCAGCGGCCTTCGAGGCGCCTGATCGATGCTTTCCCGCGGTGGTCAGAGCCGTTGTCGACGACCCAGAACACCCTGCGTGCGGAGGCATAGGGCTCCTTGGTCATCACCTGCCAGACGAGCCGGTCGAACGGTTCGATGCCGCCCTTTCGCTCTGAGCGCCCGATCACCCTGCCGCGGCGCACGTCCCACGCGTCGAGATAGGTAAGCGCCCCCATCCGCTCGTACTCGTGCTCGACGAGCTGGCCATGACCGCCCGCACCTGGGGGCTCGCTCTGGTGGATCCGCCGGCGCGCCTGGATCGAGGGCTTGGCGTCGGCGCAGATCACCATGTCGCCCGGCTCGAGCAGCTTCCCTTCCCAGCGGCCCTCGTAGAGGTCGAGCACCCGGCCGGCCTTCTCGAGGAAGTCGGGATCGCGCGGAAAGATCCACGAACGGTGCTGCCACGGCTTGATCGCATCCTCAGCCAGCCACCGCCCGATCGTCGAGGCCGACGCCTCAGACACACCCCGCTCGATCACGAAGCGGTGCAGCTCAGATCTGCTGAAGCGCGAGAGCGGGAGCCCCTGGGCCTTGGGCGCCTCGCACGCGATCGCCTTGACCTCGGCGATCTCTTCCGGGGGGAAAACGGCGCGGGCGGCCCGACCGCGCTCTGTCCTCAAGGCCCTGGAGCCCTTGCTCGTGGAACCGTCTTCGCCAGTCCCCGACGCGATCGGGCGACATGTCAACCCGCGCGGCGATATCGCGATTGGTGTGCTCATCGGCCGCGAGCAGCACGACCTTGGCGCGCACCACCACCCGATAGGGCAACGTCAAGCTCGCCGCCCGCCGCTCGAGCTCAGCACGGGTTTCGGCATCGAGCTCGACGCCTGTCGCCACTCGTCCCACGCCATAACATTCGTCAACTCCGTCGGCACTCCTTCAACACGACGGAACTTGCAGCGGGCACCACTAAGGGGAGGAGCGCAGCCGATCGCTTGGGCCCAGACTATGCAGCGGCCAGGTACTGCTCCCACGCCTGGGGTATTACGGGCGCGGCCACATGGATGAAGATCGTGGAGCTCGGTGCGCTGGGAGGGCGCCGGGGCACCATGTTCGCCTGGCGCGGCAGGCGGTCGCCCTTGCGCCGGTTGCAAGGGGCGCAGCAGGTCACGATGTTGTCCCATCCCGACCCGCCGCCCTTTGACCGCGGGATCACGTGATCGACGGTGAGATTGCCGCGCTCGTGCCCACAGTACTGGCACTTCCAGGCGTCGCGGGCGAACACGGCGCGGCGCGTGATCTTGCGGCGGTGTGCGTCACGAGGCACCCGGACGTAGGCTTTGAGCCGGATCACCGCCGGACGGGGGAGCGTCATCGTCTCCGCGTGCAGTGCCCACTCCCCGCGCTCGAGGATTTCCGCACGATCCTTCAGCACGAGCACGGCCGCGCGACGCACGGTGCAGACGTTGATCGGCTCGTAGGAGGCGTTGAGCACGAGAACCCGGCCCGAGGTGGTGCCACGCCCGCCGGGCGGGGCGCCCCCCCGGGGGGCGTACGGCGGTAGCGCGCGAAGATGGGCTGGGTCTGAATCACCAGCCTCGGCTGCTGTGGAAACCGCCTGGGCCCTCGCCGCCACCGTTTCGCCAGTCTAATGGACGCCCCGACGCCCGCACCGAGATTATCCCCCCGCCGCGGCGGGGTAGGAGCCGAGTACCCGCAGCGTCTCCACCCGCTCCGCGAGGGCGGTAAGGGCCTGCGCCACGGTCGGCTCGTGCTCGTGGCCCTCTAGGTCGGCGAAGAACATGTAGTGACCGAGCCGCACGCTGCGGGGGCGCGACTCGATCTTCGTCAGGTTGATCTCCCGATCCGATAGCTCGCGGAGCACGTCCACGAGGGCGCCAGGCGCAGAGTCGTTGAATCCCCAGAAGACGATCGAGGTCTTGGCGGGTCTCTTGGTCACGGGCGGCTCGTCGCCCTCGCGGGCGAGCCAGACAAAGCGCGTGACGTTGCCGGGATGGTCCTCCACGCCGTCGGCGAGCACCTGGCACCCGTACAGCTCCGCCGACAGACGGGAGCCGAGCGCCGCCCAGTGCTCATCGGCCTCTCCGACGATCCGCACGGCCTCGGCGGTCGAGGTGGCGCTAATACGCTCGGCTCGGGGCAGCCGTTGGCGCAGGTAGCGAGCACATTGAGCGGTGGCCTGGGGATGGGAGAGCACCCGCACGACGGCCTCGAGCGGCAGCGCTGTCGCCGCCACCAGGCAATGGTGGATCGGGTGCACGACCTCGGCGATGATCCGCACCAGGTCGGCCTCGCCGGCCAGTGCGTCGAGCGTGGCCGCCACCCCACCTTCGAGCGAGTTCTCTATCGGCACCACCGCGCGATCGGTCTGGCCCTCCTGGACGGCCATCACGGTCTCGAAGACCGTCGATCGGGGCTCAGCCAGGATCTCTCCGTGGGCCGAGGCGCGCATGGCCTCGTCGGTGTAGGTGCCGGCGGGGCCAAGATAGGCGACGGTAATCGCCACCGCAGGGGAGATCAGGCGGCGCCACCGGGGGGGCCGGCCAGCGCGGTCTCGATCGCCTGATGCTCTTCGGGAGACAGCTGCAACTCGGACTCACCCGCAACGATCTGCTTCACGTACACACGCGCGTTTTCCCGGTGCAGGATCGAAGACAGGACGACTCCCGAGCGCGTGGCGTCCAGGAGGGCGACCGAGCTCGACTGCTGCCCGGACATCTCGCCGTAGGCGTCGTAGCGGATGAGTGAGCGGTGGGTCACGCAGGCGGCGATCCGCTCCTCAGCGCCGGTCATCCGGGCGTCGATGCCGGCTGTCGTGTCCTCGACCCAGTCGCGGAGCTCGGCAAACGCCCGCTCGAGGCGCTCGGCGTGCTGGACGAGGTCGCGCTCCTCGCCATCCCCGAGGACCGCACGCTGGGCGGCCCGCAGCCTCCGCAGCTTCACGGCCAGGACCACGGCCAAAATCAGTGCGAGCAGTCCCACGCCCGCCGCCGCCAGAGCCACGAGGCCCTCTGTCGATGTCAGCGATTCCACGCCGTCAGCCTACAACCGCTCTACTGGGTGAAGATGGCGGAGAAGGCGCCCTTGTTGTTCTCGGTCTTCTTCTCGCCCGCCACGGGCTCTACCTCCACTGTGACCGGCACGTTCTGCCCGGTCGGGGGGCGCGTGGCAACGGGGATCTCCACGGGCTTGGTCTCACCGGCCGCGATCGAGTCGAGCACCTTCTCGAGCTTGATCGCATCGCCGCCCTTGCCGATCGTGACCTTCACCTTCACGTCGGTCTCCGTGTTCTCTCCCTGGTTGATCACCTGAACCTGGAGTTTGAGGTCCTCGGTCGCGCGGATGCTCGCCGCGGCCCCGGGATTGAGCGCCTGCCCGCCGAGCGTTACGCCGGCGATGCCGTTGCCGTGCAACCCCGGCGCTGCGGCCCCCTTACCGCCGCCTCCTCCTCCGTCAAGCTTGCCTACCCGGTCGGCCACCGTATCCGGTTGAAGCCAGGCGATCTCCGGGAGAAACTGGCTCTGCGGGAGCTGTTCCCCACTCAGCTTCGCCTCCTTCAGAGGCGCCGCCAGGTTCGGGATCACCCGAGCGGAGTAGATCACGTCGCTCGTGAGGAACTTCTGCATCTCGCGGGCGATCCGCTCGGTACCCTCGCGGCGGTCCTGCTGCTGGGCGATGGCGTTTGGGAGCGCGTCGGCTATCCCGCGGATCCCGTCCCGGCGGAACTCGAGTGCCTCGATCAGGGCATTCTGGGCGCGGCGGAGCTCATCTGGGTGGTCGGTGCCCCGGGCGCGATCCACGAGCGTCGAGGACTCCGCGGCGAAGCCATCGAGCTTGATCTGGACATCCACATCGCTCCCTCCACCGCCAGAGAGCAACTCGAACAGGGATTTGCTCTCCTGATCGGACTCCTGAGCGAGCGCCCCGACGTCGCGGACGTAGTCCTTGAACGCGCGCTCCTTGCGGGCATCCAGGCATCCGCGCAGCAGGAAGATGAAGAGGACCAGCACGAGCAGGCCTGCCCCGGCGGCGATGGATCGCCGTACCATGAGTGTCTGTCGGTCTGTGGGGCCCATGGGTGGCTTGGGGCGCCCTGGGCGAGCGCGGCCTGCTGACGGATCAGGTTCGTCGAAGAAGGACACAATCGCTCCTCGCTCCAGAGGAGGAGTATGAACCTCCGGTCGGTTGTCACGGCCCGCCGGCTGCCGGCGGCGGGAAGGGGGCGCCGCCGGGGGCGCGAAAGGGAAGCCAGATGAGCAGGCCCGATACCACCCCCGCCCCTCCCGAAAACCCCCACTCCGGGCTCGTCCTGGGACGCTACCGGCTCGAGCGCCGGATCGGCTCGGGGGGCTTTGGTGTCGTGTGGAGCGCTCACGACGAGCGCCTTGAGCGCGACGTGGCGGTCAAGATCGTCCCGGGTGGGGACGGAGATCTGGAGCGCTCACGCGTGGAGCGGGAGGCTCTCGCAGCGGCGCGGCTCAACCACCCGGGGATCGTAGCCCTCTACGAGATGGGCTCTGACGAGCACGATGTCTATCTCGTTTCCGAGCTGGTGCGGGGAGCCACGCTTCAGGAGCTCTCACGTGAGGGGGCGGTCTCCGACCGTGACGTGGCCCGCATCGGCGTCGCGCTGTGCGAGGCGCTCGAGCACGCCCATGCTCGCGGGGTCATCCACCGTGACGTGAAGCCCGCCAACGTCATGGTGCTGGCCGAGCCCGCGGCCGGAGCCGGCTTTGCAAAGCTCACGGACTTCGGCATCGCACAGCTCGGTACGGGCGACACCTTGACTGCGACCGGGGATGTGGTGGGCACGCTCGCCTACATGGCACCCGAGCAGGCCGAGGGGCGGCGTATCTCACCGGCGTGCGACGTCTACTCGCTCGCCTTGACGCTCTACGAGGCGTGGAGCGGCTTCAACCCTGTCCGCCGGGAAAGCCCGGCCGCCACCGCGCGGCGCCTCGGCCGTCCGCTCCCTCCCTTGCGGGAGCACCGGCCCGACTTGCCGTCGGCCCTGGGCGCAGCCGTTGACGCAGCGCTCGACCCCGAGCCGGAGTTCCGGCCAGAGCCCGCGGAATTCGGCAGGCTCCTCCAAGAGGCCCAGGCGGCGTTGTCGGACGACGACGGCCTGGTCGAGCCCGAGACGATCGAGCGCTTCGGCCTCACGGCGGTGCGGGCACGGACGCGCCTGCGCACGCGACCGTGCCGCCGGGAAAGCCGCCGTGGGATCGAAGGAAACGAGAGCCCGCGCGCCCGTGTAGCGGTCGGCGCAAGGCTGGCTGCCGGTCTGGCGGCTGGACTGCTCGTGTTCGCGGCCCTTGAGGGGCTCGGCCCCGCTCCCCCCTTCTCGACCGCGGCTGGAGGGGGGGTGGCTGCCGGTCTGGTGACGCTACTGCCCCGGGGGGGATGGATCGCCTGCGCGGTCGGCGTCTGCGCGTGGTTGGCGTCCCCCGACGCCGGTCGTGAGGGTACGGCGTTGGTCCTGGCCGCGGTCTTGGCGCCCACGCCACTCTTGCTGCCACGCGCCGGATTGCTGTGGTCGGTGCCGATCCTGGCGCCGCTGCTGGGAAGCGTGGCGCTTGGACCCCTCTTCGTGGGGGTCGCGGCGCTTGCATCCACGCTCTGGCGGCGCGCGGGCCTGGCGGCTGCGGGCTTTCTGTGGCTCGCGGCGGGGGAGATCGTGACGGGGCGGGAACTCCTCTTCGGCGCCGCCGACGGGGCGCTGCCTCGCGGCGATTGGGAGGGGTCTCTATTCGACGCAGGGACCGACGCGCTGCTGCCGGTGGTGTCTTCTCCCGCCCTCGCGCCGCTGGCCGTCTGGGTGGCTTTCGCGCTCGTCCTGCCGATGCTCTTGAGAGGTCGGTACCTAACGATCGACCTGGTGGTTGCAGCTCTGTGGGCCGCCGCGCTCGTGGTTGCCCACGGCGCCCTCGGAGACCTCCTGGCCGCCACCACGGAACTTGACTACGCCCGTGGTGCCGTGGCCGGGGCCTGCCTCGCGGCGGGCGTGGCCCTGGTCGTGGTGTCGCTCACCCCGGCAGCTCGCTGCGGTTCGGCCGACCCCGCATTACCCTGACCTGACCCGATGACTGATTCGATTCGCGCGTGAGCGTTCTCCGAAATCTAGAGGCCAAGCTTGGCGGGCTCGTCGAGGGCGCGTTCAGCCGTGCCTTCAAGTCGAGCGTGGAGCCGGTCGAGCTTGCTCGCAAGCTCGCCAAGGAGATGGAGGATGCGAAGTCGGTCTCCGTCTCGCGGGTGTACGTGCCCAACCACTACCGGGTCTTTCTCTCATCCGCGGATCGCGAGCAGTTTGCAAGCTACGAACCGGCACTTCGCAAGGAGCTGTCGGATTACCTGCTCGAGCACGCGCGCACCGAACGGCTCGCGCTCACCAGCCGTCCCGCGGTTGAGTTCCTGACCGACGAGCGGCTGTCGCTCGGTGAGTTCGGCATCCAGGCCCAGCTCCTGACCGCGCCAGAGGATCAGGAGGAGGCTCCCGGCCCCGAAGCCGCCCCTTCGGCCGGCGATTTCGGCCACACGATGGTCTATTCACCCGACAGCTCGGCGCGCCGCCTTGATCCGGAGCCGGGTGCACCGTCCCGGGCGGTGCTGTCCACGGGTGGGCGCCGCAACGTGCTCTCCGGCGAGCGCATGGTCATAGGGCGCAGCCGGGACTGCGACGTGGTGGTGGACGACGTCAACGTCTCGCGCCGGCACGCCGAGCTGCACCGAGACGGCACGGGGTGGCGGGTCGTTGATCTCGGGTCGACCAACGGCATCAAGGTGAACCGCCGTCGGGTGGACAAGGCCCAGCTTCGGCACGGCGATCGCATCACGATGGGGCTGACCGACCTCGACTTCGAGCTCGAGTAGGACGCGCCCGTGGACGACCCTCTCGCGGTGGCTCTGAAGTTCGGTTTCCTCGCTGTTCTGTACCTGTTTCTGCTGTGGGTCTCCCGCAGCGCCCTGCGTGACCTCGCCCGCGGTCAGGACGCGGCGGCCGTGGGCGACCCCGTCGACCCGCCGAGCGCGTCGCGGCGCCACCAGGAGCGCCGCGGGGAAGGTCTGATGCACAACATGCGCCCGCGGTTGGAGGTGATCGCGGCGCTCGGCTACGAGCCGGGAACCGTGTTCGAGATCACCGGCGGCGTCACGCTCGGCCGCGCGGACAGCGCCGAGATCCCGATCGACGACCCGTTTGCCTCCGCGGCCCACGCGCGTGTCTACTCGCGGGGCGACTTCATGAACGTCGAGGACATGGGCTCTACGAATGGCACCTATCTGAACGGCCGCCGCCTGCGCGGCCCCGAGCGGCTCAAGGTGGCGGATGTGATCCGGATCGGCGACAGCGAGTACCGCTACCAGGAGTAACGATGGCTCTGCGAGTCGTTGAACATGCGGGCCTGAGCGATGTTGGCATGCAGCGGGAGGCCAACGAGGACAACTTCGTCTGCGGGCCGCTGTTCGCCGTTGCGGACGGCATGGGCGGCGCCCAGGCCGGCGAGGTGGCCTCGCAGATGGCGGTGGATGTCCTGGCTGCGGGGGACGGGGAGGGGGGTACGCCGGAGGAGCGCCTCACCCGCATGATCCGAGAGGCCAACAGAAAGATCTACGAACTGGCGGCACGCGACCAGTCGCGCGCGGGCATGGGAACAACGACCACGGCAGCGATCGTCGAGGGTCGCAACGTGAGCGTGGGGCACGTGGGGGACAGCCGTGCGTACCGCGCTCGGGATGGCGAGCTCGAGCAGCTCACGCACGACCATTCGCTGGTGGCGGAGCTGGTGCGCAGTGGCCAGCTCACCGCCGCTGCCGCCGAAAACCACCCCCAGCGCTCGATCATCACCCGCGCGCTGGGGCCCGAGGCCGAGGTCGAGGTGGACGCCCACAGCCACTCCGCCCGCGATGGCGACGTCTACCTGCTCTGCTCCGACGGGCTGACAGGGATGATCTCCGAGCCCGAGATCGCGGGCATCCTCCGCGGCACCGGCTCCCTCCAGGAAGCGGCTGATGCACTCGTGCGCGCCGCCAACCAGAGTGGGGGCAAGGACAACATCACCGTGGTCCTGTTCCGGGTGGAGGACGAGCCCGATGGCCCGTCGGGAGAGTCGCCGCTCTCGTCGGGTGAGACGATTCACCAGGGCCTCACCGCCGACGATCTCCGGACCGCCGTCCAGGAGCAGGAGCGCTCTGCGGTTGCGTCACCACCGCCGCCGCCAAGGGCAGCGGTACGCAGGCGCGCGCCCGCCACTCCGAAGCGGCGGAGTGGGTGGCGCCGGGCCGCCGGCGTGATGGCGGCCCTCGCGGTGGCGACCGTGATCTGCGGCGGGCTCTACCTCGGAGCTCGGCAGGTCTATTTCGTCGGCACCGATGAGGCGGGGCTCATCACTCTCTATCGCGGCCTTCCCTACGAGATGCCGCTGGGGCTCGAGCTTTACACAGCCGACTACACCAGCAGCGTGCCGGCAGGCGCGGTCGGCGTCGGCCGCCTCGACCGCCTCCTCGATCACGAGTGGCGCACCCGAGGGGACGGCGAAGACCTGATTCGCCAACTCGAGCGGGGACCCTCGACGAGGGTAGGGCGCGCGAGTGAGCGCCCGCACACGCGAGCTGCTCGGACTCATTCCGGTATCGCTCCTCGTGACGGCGGGCTTTGCCGCCGTTCTGCTGACGCGAACCGAGGACGTGAGCGATGCGACAGCAACCTATGGGCTCTTCTTCCTCGGGTGCTGCGTCTTCGCCCACCTGTTCATCCGCAGCCGGCTGCCGGATGCCGACCCCTATCTGTTCCCACTGGCAGCGCTGCTGGCCGCGTTCGGGCTGGTGATGATCTACCGGATCGACGCCGAGCTGGCGCGGGAGCAGGCCCAGTGGTTTGTGATCGGGCTGGCCTGCTTCTGCGCGACGATCGTGTTTCTGCGGGACCACCACGCCCTCGAGCGCTACCGGTACACGATCGCCGCCGCGGGACTGGCGCTCCTGGTGATGCCGCGACTACCCGGTATCGGGGCCCAGGTGAACGGCGCCTTCCTCGCGGTACAGCTCGGGCCGATCAAGTTCCAGCCCGCCGAGTTCGCCAAGATCGCCATCATCATCTTCCTCGCGAGCTATCTCCGGGACACCGGTGACATGCTCGTGCGAGCGCGCCTGCGTCCGCTTCCGCCCCAGCGCCAGCTGCTGCTGATCGGTGCGGCGGCGCTCGGGGTGCTCGTCCTCGTTCGCCTCCTTGGCCTCGGCACCGCCGCGACCGTGCTGCTGGCCATCTTCGCGATCTCCCTCGTGTCGATCCTGCGCGAGCGACCCTCGCTCAAGCATTTCGGGCCCCTGCTCCTGATCTGGGGGATGGCGATGCTGATGCTCCTGTTCATCCGCGACCTCGGCAGCTCGCTGATGTTCTTCGGTGGCTTCCTGGCGCTCCTCTACGTTGCCACCGACCGCCTCTCCCTCGTGGGCGCGGGTGCCACGATGTTCCTCGGCGGGGCGATGTTCTTCGCCAACAGCGTGAGCCACGTGCAGAGCCGAGTCGACACGTGGCTGCATCCGTTTGACCCGGACCTGCTGGAGAAGGTGGGCGGTAGCTACCAGATCGCCCAGTCCCTCTTCGCACAGGCTGACGGTGGCCTCTTCGGGCGGGGCTTCGGCCAGGCGCTACTCGATCTCCCCGGCGGCACCAAGATCCTGCCTGCCGCGCATACGGACCTCATCTACGCCGTGATAACCAACGAGCTCGGGCTGTTCGGAGCGGCCGGGCTGATACTCGGCTACCTGCTCTTCGTGGCGCGGGGGTTCAAGACGGCGCTGGCCGCGGCTGACGGGTTCTCGAAGCTGCTCGCCGTCGGCCTCACCTCCGTGCTGGCCCTGCAGGTGTTCGTGATCGTTGGCGGGGTGACGAAGGTGATCCCGCTGACCGGGGTCACGCTCCCCTTCGTGTCCTATGGGGGCAGCTCGATCGTGGCGAACATGGTTCTGCTCGCGTTGCTCCTGATCGTCTCCGACCACGCGCGAGAGGACCGCGGCGCTCTCCAGGGAGGCCTGGTCTGATGCGGTGGGGCCCATGAACCGGCAGATCGTCCAGCTCTTCGGGCTCTGCACGCTGCTCTTCGCGACCCTCGTGGCCTTCACCTCGTGGTGGACGGTCCTCGGGGCAAAGGATCTGGAGACAAACGCGAACAACCGGCGGCCGCTGATCGAGGAGCAGCGGATCCCGCGAGGACTGATCCTGGCACGCGACGGCTCGGTGCTGGCCCGCAGCGTCGGGCGTGGATCGGGGAGCCGGCGTACGTTCACGCGCACCTACCCGGCGGGCCCGCTCTTTTCCCACGCCATTGGCTACAACTTCATCTCGAAGGGGCGGGCCGGCCTCGAGCGATCACGCAACGACCAACTGGTCGGCAAGGAGAGCGAGTTCGGCTCCATCTTCAGTCAGCTCCAGAGCAAGGACCGCGAGGGCCAGGACGTGACCACCACGCTTGACCCCCGCGGCCAGCGAGCGGCGCTCGCAGCGCTCGGCGGCCGCAAGGGCTCGATCGTGGCGATGGAGCCCCAGACCGGCCGCGTCCGCGTGATGGTGAGTGTGCCGGAGTACAACCCCAACGACGTGCCCACCCGCTTCAAGGAGCTGTCGCTGCTCAACCGCGCGACCCAGTCGCAGTACCCGCCCGGCTCGACCTTCAAGGTGGTGACCGCCGCCGCGGCGCTCGACAGCGGGAAGTTCAACCCGCAGTCGATCGTCGACGGCTCCTCCCCGCGCCCTGTGAGCGGGGTGCCGCTCGCCAACTCCGGCGGCCAGGACTTCGGCCCGATCTCGCTCACCGACGCGCTGACCAACTCCGTCAACACCGTCTGGGCGCAGGTGGGCGAGCGCCTCGGCCGCGGCACGCTGGTGAACTACATGCAGCGCTTTGGCTTCAACCAGGATCCGCCCCTCGACTACCCCGACTCTCAGATGAGTGCCAGCGGCGTGCGCGACGAGCGCGGCCGCGTGCTCGACGGCGACGGCGGCTTCGACGTGGGTCGCGTGGCAATCGGGCAGGGAGGCTCGGAGGGGGCGATCCTCGTGAGCCCGCTCCAGATGGCGATGGTGGCTGCCGCGGTCGGAAACGGCGGCAAGCTCATGCGTCCTGCGCTCACCGAGAAGGTCGTCGGCAAGGACGGGCGCGTCAAGGAGAGGGTCGAGCCGGAGGAGCAGTCGACCGTGATGTCCGAGAAGGCCGCCGGGATGCTCGCGGAGATGATGGGCAACGTGGTGCGGGAGGGAACCGGCACGGCCGCCGCCCTGTCCGGCATCGACGTGGCGGGCAAGACGGGCACCGCGGAGGTGGACAACGCCACGGCCAACCAGGCCTGGTTCATCGGCTTCGCCCCCATCGACCGGCCCCGCATGGCCGTGGCCGTGACGATCGAGCGCACGCAGGGGCAGGGCGGCACGGAGGCGGCGCCGCTGGCCAAGCGGGTGCTCGAGGCGCTGATCGGAGGCGGGGGCGGATGACGGAGGTCGCCGTGGACACCGTGGTCGACGGCCGCTACCGGGTCCTCGGGCGGATCGGGTCCGGCGGCATGGCCGACGTGTACCGGGCAGAGGACACCCACCTCGGGCGGGAGGTGGCGCTCAAGATGCTCCACCGCCGCTTTGCCCAGGACGTTGAGTTCGTGGAGCGCTTCCGGCGCGAGGCGAAGGCCGCCGCGGGGCTCCAGCATCCCCACGTGGTGGGGGTTTTCGATCGCGGCGAGCACGACGGTACCTACTACATCGCGATGGAGTGCCTGCAGGGACGCACGCTCAAGGACATCGTGGTCGACGAGGCCCCGCTGGACCAGATGCGCGTGATCGACCTCGGGGTGCAGATTCTGCAGGCCGCCGGCTTCGCGCACCGCCAAGACGTGATCCACCGCGACTTCAAACCCCACAACGTGATCGTCGACGACCGCGGTCATGCCAAGGTGACCGACTTCGGCATCGCCCGCGCGGGGGCCTCGGAGATGACCGAGACCGGATCGATCATGGGCACGGCCCAGTACCTCTCCCCCGAGCAGGCCCAGGGTCACGCGGTCACAGCCGCCTCCGACCTGTACTCGATCGGCGTGATGCTCTATGAACTGCTCACCGGCCGGTTGCCGTTCGAGGGTGACAGCGCGGTCTCGATCGCGCTCAAGCACCTGTCCGCGCCGCCACCGCCGATGTCAGCCGAGGGCCTGGCAATCGAGCCGAACCTCGAGTCGGTCGTGATGGGTGCCCTCGCAAAGGACCCGGCGGCGCGCTGGCAGAGCGGCGAGGACTTCGCCGGGGCCTTGGAGGCGTGCCGCCCCTACGTCGAGGCATACGGCGACGGTGCGCCCGCCACCGGCAGCACCGCGGTCTTCGAAGCGCTCCCGGTCCCGGTGACCGAGCTGCCTCCCACGGCCTTGCGCACCGTCGCGACCGAGCCGCCCTTGGAGGAGGTTCACCGCCGGCGGCGCTGGCCGGCGGCGGCGCTCGCGCTGCTCGTGCTCGCGCTGATCGGGCTCATGGCCTACGCCTTCACGCGCCCCGAGCAGGTGGACGTCCCGAAGGTCATCGGCCTCGACGTCACCAAAGCTCGCGAGACGCTCGACGACGCCGGGTTCGAAAAGGTGAAGATCGAGCGGGAGCGGAGCTTTGCGACCGAGGACAGCGTGCTGCGCCAGGACCCGGACCCGGGGGAGCAGGCCGCAAAGGACGAAACGGTCACGCTCGCGGTGTCCCGGGGCCCCGGCAAGGTGCGCGTGCCCTCGGTGCGCAACCTGCCCGATCAGCGTGCCTTCAAGGAGCTCGAGAAGGCGGGCCTGAAGGTCACTGCGGACTCACAGGCCTCGAGCGATGTGAAGAAGGGCTTCGTGGTCGGCACCTCGCCCGCGGAAGGCACCGAGGTGGACCGCGGCTCACGGGTGCGCCTGTTCGTGAGCTCCGGGGCGGAGCGGGTCGCGGTGCCTAACGTGGTCGGCCTCTCGCGCGAGTCTGCGGAGTCGCGCCTCGACCGGGAGGGCCTGACAGTCCAGGTTCAGATACAGGCGTCTGAGAAGCCGAAGGACGAGGTGATCGCCCAGTCGCCCGGCGAGGGCACCAAGCTCGACGCCGGGGATCGCGTGACGATCACGGTGTCCGAGGGCGCTCAGGAGGTGGAGGAGGTGAGGGTTTCCGACGTCGAGGGACTGTCCGAAGAGGATGCGCTCAGGATGTTGCGGGCCGACGGCCTCCAGGGCACCGTAAGGGAGCGCGCCACCGATAACGACAAGGAGGACGGGACCGTGCTCGTGCAACGGCCCGGTGCCGGGGTGGAGGTGGAGCGGGGCAGGACGGTCGTGCTGATCGTCGGGCGCTTCGAGGACCCCGGCCCGGCGCCCGATCCACCGTCCCCGCCGGCCCCCCCCACGCCGTGAGGGTCGCCGTCCTCGAGGGGGGCCGCTCGAGTGAGCACGAGGTGTCGGTCGCCTCTGCCGCAGCAGTCAGCGCCGGACTCACGGAGGCGGGCCACGAGCCGGTGGCAGTGGAGATCTCGCGCGAGGGCCGCTGGACCCACCGGGGCGAGCCGGTCAGGCTTCACCCGGCGGGCGGCCTGCTCGACTGCGCGGTTGCCTTTCCCGCGCTCCACGGCCCCTATGGCGAGGACGGCACGGTGCAGGGGGTCCTCGAGGTGCTCGACGTGCCCTATGCAGGCGCGGGGGTCCTCGCCTCCGCGGTCTGCATGGACAAGGTGATCTTCAAGGACCTGATGCAGAGCGCCGGGGTTCCGCAGGTCCGCTATGCCGCTGTGCGGGAGGGAGACGATCCTTCGGCGCTCGCCGAGCTAGGCCTGCCGGTCTTCGTGAAACCGGCCCGGATGGGCTCCTCGCTGGGCATTTCGAAGGTCACCGCCACGGGGGAGCTTCCCGCGGCGCTTCAGGCGGCCTTCGCGCAGGACCCGCTGGTGATCGTGGAGGCCATGGCGCACGGCATGGAGGTCGAATGCTCGGTGCTGGGCAACGAGACGCCGCAGGCGTCCATGCCGGGGGAGATCGTGCTGGAGGGCGAGTGGTACGACTACGGGGCCAAGTACCGGGAGGGGGGAATGGAGCTGGTGGTGCCGGCACGCCTGCCCGAGCCGGTGCGCGAACGGGTGCGTGCCATGGCACTGGAGGCGTTCACGCGGGCACGCTGCGCCGGGATGGCCCGCTGCGACTTCTTCGTCGAGGATCCGGGCGGAAGCGCGCGTGTGCTGCTCAACGAGCTGAACACGATTCCCGGCTTCACGCAGACAAGCGTCTACGCGAAGCTCTTCGAGGCGAGCGGGCTGCCGTATCCGCAACTGCTCGACAGGCTCGTGGAGCTGGCGCTCGAGCGCCACGCGCGGGAGCGCGGCTGACTAACGCTGCAGGGTCAGCTCGGCGATCGCCGCCTTGTCGCCCTCCGGCAGCGCCGTGATCCAGACGAGGTAGTAGCGGTACCGCTTGCGCAGCGTGTCGAGCCTGATGCGCTCATCCTGGTCAACCTGCGTGTCTTCGCTCACCTTGCTCCACCCGGCGATGTCCGCGGGCACGTCGTTCGCGGCATAGACGGAGGCCGTGAAGCCGGGCGTCGGGGTGGCGAGGTCGATCCGCCGCCCGGCGACGGGCCGGGCCGCGTCCACGTAGAGACCGACGCCGTCCTTGCCGAGGCTCTGGAAGTCACCCCGGTAGCGCTCGGTGTCCCAGACCGTGCTGAGGTTGCCGTCGATGGCGTTCTGGGTGGCCTCCGGGGACTCCTCCCGATCCTGGCTCTGGGGGTCGTAGTCGTCGGCGGCCCCGCTGGCCAGCTGGACGCGCTCGAGCCCGCCCGCCCGCGGCGTCACCGCGGCCCCGGGCCCCTTCTCCGTGCGCCCGGCGAGGAACGCGACCGCCGCACCGCCCAAGAGCACGATCAGCAGGAGCGAGACGATCCAGCGGCGGGGGTTGCGCAACCGGACGGGGACGAAGTCCGCCGTCTCCCCGGGAAGGGCGCGCAGCACGGTGGTGGCCTCGCCTCCTGCCTCGCCCGAGCGGGCCACCTCGATCGCCAGCACCTCCTCGAGATCGCTCACCATGTCCGCGGCCGTGGGGTAGCGGTTTGCGGTCTCCTTGGCGCTCGCGCGGTCCACCACGGCGGCGAGCGCGGAGGAGACCTCCGGTCGCAGCCGCTGCACGTCCGGCAGCGGTTCCCGCACGTGCTTCATGGCCACGGCCACCTGGCTCTCGGCCTTGAACGGCACCTCCCCGATGAGCATCTCGAACAGCACGACGGCGAGCGAGTAGAGGTCGGATTGCTCGGTCACGTCGTGTCCCAGCGCCTGCTCGGGGGCCACGTAGTCGGTGGTGCCGAGCACCCGCCCCGGAGCTGTGAGCCCGTGCACCTCGAGCGAGCGTGCGATGCCGAAGTCAGTGACCTTGGCCCGTCCCTCCAGGTCGATCAGTACGTTCTGGGGCTTCACGTCGCGGTGCACCAGGCGCTCGGCGTGCGCGGCCGACAGCGCGCGGCCGATCTCGATCGCGTAGGCCACGGCTTCGGCCACGGGCAGCCTGCCCATCCGCCGGATCCGTTCCTTGAGCGTCTCGCCCTCGATGTACTCGAGCACGATGTAGGGCATTCCATCGTCCTCGCCGAAGTCGATCACGGTGACCACGTGGGGGTGCGAGAGCCGCGCCACCGTGCGCGCCTCGCGACGGAACCGCTCGAGCTGGTCGGGGTCCGAGGAGATGGCGCTGTGCATCAGCTTGATCGCCACCCAGCGCTCGAGCGTCGGGTCGTACGCGCGGTAGACCGTCGACATCCCGCCGGATCCGATCTGCTCCTCCAGGCGGTAGCGGTCGTTGAGGAGGGTGCCGATCACTGCGGTCGTATTGTGCGCTGTTGGATGGTCGTTCGCGTACGGTGCATCACGGATCCTGCCTGCGTCTGGTCGTGGGCCGTCGAGCCGGGCGTGCGTTCCCTGATGGTGGAGTTCGGCGACGAGCTGGATTGGACCTTCGTGATGGGCGGCCTCTCTCGCGAGTTCGGCGGCCCCGAGGGGCTCGTGCCCCAGTGGCTCGACGCGGCAGCCGAGAGCGGCATGCCCACCGATCCGCGCAGCTGGTTCGAGGGACCGATCAGATCGAGCTACCCGGCGTGCATGGCGGTGAAGGCCGCACAGGAGCAAGGGCCGGGGGCCGCTGCGCGCTACCTGCGGGCACTCCGCGAGGGCATCGTGGCCCTGCGGCGCAAGCTCGATACCACCGAGGCGCTCGTGGAGGAGGCGCGCGGGGCCGGGCTCGACCCCGCGCGCTTTCGTATCGACCTCTCCTCGCACGCCATCGTGGAGGCGTTCGGAAAGGACCTCGACGAGGCACGCGACGTGCCGGACGTGGTGCGAAACGCCGACAAGGTGCGTTGCTCGGAGCCGATGGGCGAGGAGCGCGTGCCGTTTCCCACCTTCCGCTTCGAGGGCGAAGGAGGGGTCCACTGGACCTGCGGCTTTCGCCCGCACGCGGCCATGCGGGAGGCAGCCATCGCCGCGGGCGCGGTGCCCTCGGATGAGCCCCGGCCGGATGTGGCGGGGGCCCTGTCCAGGTTCGGCCGTATGGCCAGGCCCGAGGTGGCCGCCGTGTGTGACCTGCCTGGCCCGCGGGTCGATGCTGCGCTTGCACAGCTCGCGCTCGACTGGCGCGTGCGCCCGGTGCCGGTGGGCAGCGACAGGTTGTGGGAGGCGGCTTAGGCCCCCGGGAGGCGGCGCAGCGGCTCGGGTGGACCTGGGCCGCGCCGGTGGCCGCCGCGCCGGTGGCCACCGGCCTCCTGAGCGACCTGGACCATCCTAGCGCTGGTATGCGACCTTTCGATGGTTCAGGTCACCAATGAAGAGTAGCCTGTACCTTTCGTTGCAAGCGACGGCGGCTGAGAGCACGGCGACATGGCGATGGACGAGAGGCTGATCACGGACTCGGCCTTGGCGCCGGACTTGGAGCGAATCTTGGCTTCGGCGTTTGACCGGGCGCCGATCGGGATGTCGGTGGTGGACCTCGAAGGGCGGTGGGTGCGCGTGAACGAGGCGTACTGCCGGATGCTCGGCTACCGGCGGGAAGAGCTGCTCGACAAGGCCTTCCGCGACCTGACCCACCCCGAGGACGTCGATGAGGACGTGGAGTGGTTTCGCCGGGCAGTCGCGGGCGAGGCGGACAGCCTCGAGCGGGAGAAGCGTTACATCAGGCGTGACGGATCGGTCGTGTGGGTAGATGTGCGGACCGAGATGATTCGCGACGCCGAGGGTCACCCGGCGTACACCGTCAGCCTGCTGCAGAACATCACCCGGCGCCGCAGTTCCGACCTTGCCCTGCGCACGAGCGAGCGACGGTTGCGCTCGATCCTCGCGAACACCCCCGAGGCGGTATCTGTCAAGGGCCTGGACTGTCGCTACCAGCTGGTCAACCATGCCTTTGAGCAGCATTTCGGACTGGAGCGTGGATGGATACTGGGCCGCCGAGACGAGGAGATCCTGCCACCGGAGGTGGTCGCCCTGGAGCGGGCGAGCGACGAGCAGGTCCTCCGCACGGGCGAACCGGTGGAGGTGGAGGAGGCGGTGCCCCAAGATGGGGAGGACCGTGTCTACCTGAAGGTCAAGTTCCCCCTGCGTGGCGACGAAGGCGAGGTCTATGCGGTATGCGGGATCTTTCACGACATCACCGACCGCAAGCGCCGCGAGGAGGAGCTGCGCGAGCGCCTGGAGTGGACCGATCGCATTCACGCCGCCGTCGCCAACGACCGTCTGGTGCTCCACGGCCAGCCGATCGTGAACCTCGGCTCGGGCGAGGTCGAGCAGGTCGAGTTGCTGGTGCGGATGCTCGACCACGAGGGCTCGTCGGCGCTGATCGCTCCGGGTGATTTCCTACCGGCAGCCGAGCGATTCGATCTCATCGCGGTGATCGACCAGTGGGTCGTGGCGCGGGGCCTCGAGCTCGCCGAGGACCAGCGGGTGGGGATCAACCTCTCGGGGAAGACCATCTCCGACCCGGAGCAGGTCGCCAACATCGAGCGCCTCGTTGCCGAGGGGGGCGCGCCGCCTGAGAACATCGTCTTTGAGATCACCGAGACCGCCGTGGCCGAGAACCTGGAATCGGCGCGGGGGTTCGCCGAGCGTCTGGGTGCGCTGGGTTGCTCGTTCGCGCTTGACGACTTCGGTGTCGGGTTCGGCACCTTCACCTACCTCAAGCACCTGCCGGTGGACTACCTCAAGATCGATATCGAGTTCGTTCGCGACCTCGTCAGCGACAAGACCGACCAGCATGTCGTGCACGCGATGGTGGGAGTGGCGCGGGACTTCGGTATGAAGACTGTCGCCGAGGGCGTGGAGGATCAGGAGACCCTCGAGCTGCTCGGCGCCATCGGCGTCGACTATGCCCAGGGGTACTGGATCGGGCGCCCTGCGCCCATCGACGAGAAAAGACCAACCCCGAAAGATCCGGCGAGGAGCGAATGAGCGAGCCAGACCACGAGCCAGACCCCGAACGTGAGCTCTCAAAGGAGCAGAGCGTGGCCGATCTCGAGCAGGTCCTGAGCGACCGCGGGCAACTGCTCGGCGACCGCGACCAAGGACGGATCGAACAGGACCAAGCCCGGCTCGACAGCGAACGCCAGACCGAAGACCCCGACCATGAGAGCGCCGCCAAGGCGTTCGATGACCGCCAGGGCAGGCTTGACCGCGCCCAAGCCAACCAGGACGTCAACCAGCAGGCCATCGACCACGCCCAGACCGGGCGAGACGATCAGCAGGAAAGCATCGACGACCTGCAAGAGATCCACGACCTGCCGCCGGCACAGCAGCCCAAGCCCGCCGCCGGCTCGAAGCTGGAGCAGGACGCGCGCGACCGTGCGGCAGCAGCGCGCGAGCGGGCCGAGGCAGCGCTGCTTCGCGCCCAGGCGAGCCTCCTGCGGGCCGAGGCAGCAGAAAAGCGAACCCGAGACCAGACCAAGCGCGAAGGGGAATGACCCGGCCCGTTGACGCGCATTACGTAAGTCAGGGAGTAGACCCGAAGACGGCTACGTCCTCCGATCCGGCGGCCCCGCAAAGCTTCCCCCCTTGCCCTCCAGCCCGACGCCAGGCAGCTCGACCCGGCCTGCGCGGTCGGTGATCTCTCCGATCACCGCGGCTCCCGGATGACGCTCGGACAGGAGGTTCACCGCCGCTCTCGCGTGCTCTGTGCCGACCACGCAGCAGAACCCGCAGCCCATGTTGAACACCTCGTGCATCTCCGCCGCGTCGGCCCCGGCCCGCGCGGCGATCAGGGCGAAGATGGGCAGGACCGGGAGAGGGGCATCCACGCGATAGCCCACGTCTGCCCCTAGGCGAAGAAGGTTCAGCAGCCCATCCCCGGTGATGTGTGCCAGGCCGCGGACCTCGAGGCCCGATGCCAGAAGCTCGCGAACCGCGCGCGCGTAGATCACGGTCGGCTCGAGGAGCGCGTCACCAACAGAGAGCCCGCCCAGCTCGCCCGGCGCTTCGTGAAGGTCGGGCAACGCGCGACGCGCGAGCGTGAGGCCGTTGGAGTGAACTCCGCTCGCGGGCAGGCCGATGATCGCGTCTCCGGGTTCGATCGTGGCTCCGGTCACGATCCGGTCGAGCTCGACCAGTCCCACGCACATCCCCACGAGGTCGATCCCGGTCGGGGACGGATGGCCACGGATCAATTCAGGCACCACCGCCAGCTCACCACCCGGGATCTCCACTCCGGCGTCCTCCGCGCCCGCCTTGAGGCCGGCCCCGATGGCGGCGAGGACCGAGTCGCGGGCCTCCTCGACGGCGATGTAGTCGAGGACCGCGATCGGGTCGGCGCCCACGCAGACGATGTCGTTCACGTTCATCGCTATGCAGTCGATTCCGACGGTGTCGAACCGCCCGAGCTGCTCGGCCACGATCAGCTTTGTCCCGACCCCGTCCGTCGACAGAGCGAGCCCCGTGTTGCCGGCCAGGCGCATCACCGCCGCGTAGTGGCCCGACCCGAGCAGCGACCGCCGCTCCCGGCCGGTGTCGATCGTACGGAGCACGTCCACGAGTGCGGCCACGCCTCGGCCGGCGAGGCCGGTGTCCACCCCGGCACGTGCGTAGATGGAGTCGCCCATCGTGGCAATTCAACAGCACGGGGTCGCCGTCACGACCGTGCTGCGGTGCCTCGGGTCGCCACGGGCACGCCCAGCCGATGCCCTCGCCCTGTCCGGCTCGCTGCGCTCGAGCGGCCACCGCCTCCGTCAGACGGCTTCGGGTGTGGTCTCCCCAGGCGGTCCGCCGCGCCGGCGGCGAACGATCAGGTAGCCCACGCCCAGGACGATCATGGCCGCCACGGCGTAGTCCACGTAGTGCAGCGAGTCCTTCCACTTCTCCCAGTTGTCGCCCGCCTCCCTGCCGATGAAGGTGAGCATGAAAACCCAGGGCACGCAGCCGGCGAGCGTGAGCACGCTGAAGCGCCAGAAGGGCATCCGCGCGACGCCGGCGGGCAGCGAGATGAACGTCCGGATGATCGGCAGCATCCGGGTGAAGAAGACGGTGGCGTCGCCGTGGCGCTCGAACCAGCGGTCGGCCCATTCGAGGTGGCTCTTGCTGATGTGCAGCTTCTTCCCGTGCTTCTCTAGGAGGTCCACGCGGCCGTAGTAGCCGACCGCGTAGGCGATCCAGGAGCCGACGAGGTTGGCCACCGAGCCCACCGCGACGGCCGCGAACAGGGAGTACTCGCCGTCCGAGACGTTGAAGCCCGCGAACAGCATGGTGGCCTCGCTCGGCACCGGGATGCAGGCCGAC
>Ga0183260_10001302_pt1 | contig 21042 bp, 21 predicted proteins | sample AntDrymUQ4972206_2_FD_129768 | JGI IMG/M metagenome (GOLD analysis project Ga0183260, IMG submission 129768) | Polar desert sand microbial communities from Dry Valleys, Antarctica - metaG UQ497 (22.06) (version 2) (version 2) | ecosystem: Environmental > Terrestrial > Soil > Desert | place...
CGGCGAGACCGAGCGGCACATCCGGCTGGTGTTCCAGCGGGCCCGGGAGAAGGCCAGCGAGGGTACGCCGGTGATCGTGTTCTTCGACGAGATGGACTCGATCTTCCGTACCCGGGGCTCTGGAGTCTCCTCTGACGTGGAGAACACGATCGTGCCCCAGCTGCTGTCGGAGATCGACGGGGTCGAGGGCCTGGAGAACGTCATCGTGATCGGGGCCTCCAACCGGGAGGACATGATCGACCCGGCAATCCTGCGGCCCGGCCGGCTGGACGTGAAAATCAAGATCGAGCGCCCAGACGCCGAGGCAGCCCGGGACATCTTCACGAAGTACCTCACGACGACCGTGCCGATCCACGATGACGACCTCGGCGAGCACGGCGGCAACCCGGATGCGACGGTCGCGGCGATGATCCAGGGAGCCGTCGAGCGGATGTACGCCGAACTGGAGGAGAACCGCTTCCTCGAGGTCACCTATGCCAACGGAGACAAGGAGGTCCTCTACTTCAAGGACTTCAACTCCGGCGCGATGATCCAGAACATCGTCGACCGGGCGAAGAAGATGGCGATCAAGGACCACCTCGACTCCGGTGCCCGCGGCGTACGGATCGGGCACCTGATGACGGCCTGCATCGATGAGTTCAAGGAGAACGAGGACCTGCCCAACACGACCAACCCCGACGACTGGGCACGGATCTCGGGCAAGAAGGGGGAGCGGATCGTCTACATCCGCACGTTGATTTCCGGCAAGGGCAGCGACTCTGGTCGGGCGATCGACACGGCGACCAACACCGGGCAGTACCTCTAGCGACTTGTAGCAGTGGTGCACCCGTGAACCGAAATCGATCCTGCAGAGGTTCCTGCCGCGGGCCCAGTTGGGGATCAGCGCGCCCGGGGTTACCGCTCGTCCTCGTCATCGTGGCCACATTGAGCACCGGGTGCGTGTCGACGGTCAGTGGTCAGTCATCGCCCCGAACGGCGCTCGGCATGGCGTCTGCTGAGATCTTCGAGCAGGTGCAGGCACCGCCACTGGGTGGTTGTCTGGACACCGTTCGCGGCGGTAACGGGCCGCTGTCACCACCGGCCACGCTGTCCTGCGCGGAACCACACGGGGGTGAGATCGCCAGGGTGGTCGAGATTCCGGCCGCCCTCGACGGCGACTATCCGACCGACGACGATCTGAGCTCGGATGCCTGGGGGTCCCTGCTCTACGACAACGACAGTTGCGGCGACTACCTGCTGCCCAACAGTTATCTGGGTGCCCGCGAACAGGACAACCTACTCGTAGACGCGAGTGCCTACCTACCGAAGAGGGTGGCCTGGGAGGCCGGCGCTCGATGGCTGGTCTGTGTGGTGGAGTACCGAACCGGAGTCTTCGAGGACGTGAACGCTCCGGGCCGGATGGCGCAGGCGATGCGCGGCCCTGACGCCGCCACGTACCGACCGTGCTGGTTCGGGCCGTCGGTCCTGTTCGACGTGGTGCCCTGCAGTCAGCCGCACGAGGCCGAGCCCACCGGCGACTATGTCGCAGCCGAGTTGGGAACGCCCTACCCGGCCGACCCGCTGTCGCGACAACCGTTGGTAGATGAGTGTGACAATGAGGTGGTCGACTACCTCGAACGGGACATCCCGAACGGCTATGTGGCCGGCATCTACCTTCCCGCTGAACAGGACTGGGCGGCCTACCCCGAGGTTCAGTGCGTCATTCTCGACAGCAACGGCAGTCGTACGAGCGGCAGCGCCGTCGATGCCTGAGCCCACCGTCGATGCCGAAAGCGGCGAACTGAGCCAACTAGGCTGAAGATATGAGCGTTCATCGGGTGATCGGGACCGAGGTGGAGTACGGCATCTCGGTCCCCGGCGAACCCGGTGCCAACCCGACCCTGTTATCCGGCCAGATCGTCAACGCCTGGGCGGTTGCCGAGGCGCCCACCCTGCGCCGGCCCCGCTGGGACTTCGAGGAGGAGTCTCCGCTGCGCGACGCGCGCGGATTCGACCTATCACCGGCCTCAGCTCTCGATCACAACGAGTTGGACGAGGACCCTGGCCTGGCCAACGTCATCCTGACCAATGGCGCCCGGCTCTACGTCGACCACGCGCATCCGGAGTATTCGACCCCGGAGGTGACCAATCCGCGGGACGGCGTGCTCTGGGACAAGGCCGGAGAACTGATCATGGCCGAGGCCGCGAAGCGCGCCTCGCGCATTCCCGGTCAGCCCCGGATCGGCTTGTACAAGAACAACACCGACGGCAAGGGAGCCTCGTACGGCTCGCACGAGAACTATCTGATGCGTCGGCAGACCCCTTTCGCCGAGATCGTCACCCATCTCATCCCGTTCTTTGTCAGCCGCCAGGTGATCTGCGGGCAGGGCCGGGTCGGGCTTGGCCAGGACGGGCGCAAGAGCGGCTTCCAGATCTCGCAACGCGCGGATTTCTTCGAGGTCGAGGTGGGCCTGGAGACGACCCTCAAACGACCGATGATCAACACCCGCGACGAGCCCCATGCCGACGCGGAGAAATACCGACGGCTGCATGTCATCATCGGCGATGCCAACCTCGCGGAGCTCGCCACTTATCTCAAACTCGGAACCACCGCGCTGGTGCTGGCCATGATCGAGGACGGCGAGATCGCGGCCGACCTGCGGGTCGAGGAGCCGGTGACGACCCTGCACGCGGTCAGTCATGATCCGTCGTTGACAGCTCAGATCCGGCTGTGCGACGGACGCCGGATGACGGCCCTGCAGTTGCAGTGGATCTACCACGAACTGGCCACCGCGTACGTGCACCACATGGGAGTCGACGACCCGGAGACCAAGGACGTCCTGGAGCGCTGGGCCGAAGTCCTGACCGACCTGGAACGAGATCCGATGTCGTGTGCCGACCGGCTCGACTGGGTGGCGAAGCTTCGCCTGCTAGAGGGCTATCGGGATCGCGACGGCCTGAGCTGGGACGACTCACGGCTGGCCCTGGTCGACCTGCAGTACAGCGACGTACGTCCGGAACGCGGGCTGTATCACCGTCTGGTGGCCCGTGGCGCCATGCAGCGACTTGTCTCCGAGTCCGACGTTGCCATGGCAGCACATCGGCCGCCGACCGATACCCGGGCCTACTTCCGCGGTGAGTGCCTGCGGCGGTATCCGAAGAACGTCGCCGCCGCCTCCTGGGACTCGGTCATCTTCGACCTCGGCGCGGAGAACCTGGTCCGGATCCCGACTCTGGAACCACGACGCGGTACCCGCGAACATGTCGGCGAACTGCTCGACCAGTGCACCGATGCCCGCGAACTGGTCGAGCGCCTCACCGGTAACCGCTGAAGCGGTGGCCGAGGGACTGCTGCCTGACGAGGTCGTCTCGACCGCGGGCGAGCGAGCCATGCTCGAAGCGTTCCTGGATCTTTACCGTGGCGAGGTCGTCGGCAAGATCGCTGGACTCTCCGAGGGGGACGCCCGACGGCGACTCGTCCCCTCATTGACCACCGTGGGCGGTGTCCTCAAGCACCTGCGCTGGGTGGAGGTCGGCTGGTTCCACCAGGTTCTCGGCGCGCGTTCCGGGGACAATCGCCGTGCTCATGAACGACGCTCGGAGTTCGTGCTCGAACAGCATGAGACGGTTGATTCTCTGGTCGCCGAGTACCGCGCCGCCTGTGCGACGTCGCGTTCGTTGGCAGCCGACTGTTCACTCGATGCGGCCTTGCCGCATGACGGGATGGGGCAGGTGTCGGTGCGCTGGATCTACGTGCACATGATCGAGGAGACGGCTCGGCACGCCGGTCAACTGGACATCCTGCGCGAACAGATCGACGCCGCTGTCGCGCGCGAGCACGGGTGACGATCAACCTCACCCGTACGGTCGAATGTGTGAATGGCACCTGGGATCCGGCATCGCCGGGCGTTCTCGCGCTGCCGTCGGGACGGCTCGTACGGGGCCGGGGCTTGGGTCGACCAGTACCCGACGGACCGCCGCCCCACTTCGCCGTGTATCTGCTCGGCAGTCCGCCCCCGGCCGTCGAATGGGAGGCTCGGTGGCTCCGGTGGCCTGACTTCGGATTGCCGCGAGATCGCCCACAGGCACGGGAGGCCCTTCGGGAGGCATGGCATCGAGCCGAGTTCCATCGGGTCGAAATCGCTTGCCGTGGTGGTCGCGGGCGAACCGGCACCGCGCTGGCCTGCCTGGCTGTCCTGGACGGCGTACCCCCGGAGGGGGCAGTGGCCTACGTGCGCGATCGCTTCGACGCCCATGCCATCGAGACGTGGTGGCAGCGGCGCTATGTACGGGATTTTCCGGGACGGTAGCGGACGCGCCGATCCTGCCGAGAACGAGCCGATCCTGTCGCAGGCCGCGGGTAGTGTCAGGTCTCCGGAGAGTTCGACCACCGCGCCGGATGACGCGAGGACAGGGGAGGAGACAGCGATGGCGACACGGGACACCGGCGGTCAGCAGCAGCGCAGCCGGGCCAAGGAAGAAGACGTCGAAGTAGAGGCCAGCGTCGACATCACAGCCGGCGAGCGGCACGAAAAGATGTCCGGGGATATCGACGCGATTCTTGACGATATCGACGAGGTGCTCGAGGAGAATTCGGAGGAGTTCGTGAGGCAGTATGTACAAAAAGGAGGCCAGTGAATGCACATATTGTACGGTGATAGTTGCCTCTTCCACGACTGGCCCCTGCGATCTCTCCAATGGTGGAGAAGCGCTGCCTGGACTGTGAACGAGTCCAGCCGGCCGTCAGATTTCACTCGGATGTCCGACGGGCGGCCGGATTGGCGTTCTATTGCAAGTCCTGCGCGGCATTACGGAGCGAGAAGAGCCGCCGGCCGAGGCGTATCCCCAAGAAGATTGCCACCAAGCGAGGTGGCAGACGGCGGCAATTGGTGCCCCGACTGCGCTCAGATCAAACCGGCCGACGACTTTCCGCGGACACGTGCTAATTCCGTCACGGGGCTACACACCTACTGCAAGCCGGGTCACAACGCGCGGGGCAAGCTCAGTAAAGAGAAAGTGGGGGGATCTCGGACCTATCACCTGAAGCGGCGGTACGGCATTATCGCCGCAGACGCGGACGCCAGGCACGCCGAGCAGGACGGCCTGTGCGCGCTCTGTCGCATGGCGCCGGCGGCGCAGGTGGATCATGATCACGCTACGGGCAAGGTCCGAGGTCTGTTGTGCTTCAACTGCAACGGCGGGCTCGGCCAGTTCAACGATCGGATCGACGTCCTCGAGGCGGCGGTTGATTACCTGAACGCTCACAACTACGCGGCGAACGCACCCTCCCAGGCCACCTCGCCACCGTCACAGTACCGGTGGCCGGGAGTGATCAAGCTGTTTCCGCACCACGGCCGCTCCATCGAGGTCGAACCGTGGCGGCACACCGTCAGCGCCTGATCGCCTGGGTCGCCCGTACCGAGGCCACACCAGCCCGCGGGTAGGGTTTCACCCAGAGGTCCGGGCGCCCTGAACGCGCCGGACGGCGAGGCATCTTCCAAGCTGGGCGAAGGGCGGGTTCGTGGCCGAACGAGGCGCGGGTTCCTCAGGACTGCCGCCGGGGTACCTGAGTGCGGCCGGGTCGTCGTTCGTGGACTTTCTCGGACAGGAGGCTGCCCACTTGCTCCCCGCGAAAGGATTGCCAGCCGGCTCGGGCGCCGGACTGGCTCCGCATGCGACCACGGTTGTGGCGGCGAGCTTTCCCGGTGGCGTTGTCATGGGCGGCGACCGGCGCGCCACGATGGGCAACCTGATCGCCTCGCGCGACATCGACAAGGTCTTCGCCGCCGACGAGTACTCCGTCGTCGGAATCGCCGGCACGGCCGGGATCGCCGGCGAACTGGTCCGGTTGTTCCAGGTCGAGTTGGAGCACTACGAGAAGATCGAGGGAACGACGCTGTCCTTGGACGGCAAGGCAAATCGGCTGGCTGCCATGATCCGCGGCAACCTCGGTGCGGCGATGCAGGGGCTTGCGGTCGTACCGCTGTTCGCCGGTGTGGACGTACGACCAGACCATGACCCAACCACCGACGAGGATGCCGTCGAGACCCCCTCCGCATCCCTTCCTGGCCGGATCTTCGGCTATGACGTCACCGGCGGACTGTACGAGGAGCGCGGTTACCACGCCGTGGGCTCCGGATCGTTGTTTGCCAAGGGCAGCCTCAAGAAGGTCTGGAACCAGCGAATGGGCCAGGACGACGTGGTCGGTGCCGTCGTCGAAGCGCTCTACGACGCTGCCGACGAGGACTCGGCTACCGGAGGTCCGGACATGGTGCGTGGGCTGATGCCGTCGGTCTTCGTGGTCACCGGCGACGGCACGCGGCGACTGGACGACGAGGAAGTGACCACCGTCGCGTCCCAGGTCATCTCGCAGCGACAGGAGCAAGCGCTATGACTCAGTGCCCCGCCGGCACCCCCCGCTCCGGTCTCCCACCCGCCATCGTGCGCTTCGCGCACCGTGCGGTCCGCTCCTCCCTCGCTGGCGCTCGGTCGATGCTCCCGCCCTCTCGGCGAAACTCGCTGGCGCTCGCTGCGATCCTCACGGGGGGCACCGGCTCGTGACTCAGATGCCCTATTACGCATCGGCCGAGCAGGTTATGCGCGATCGCTCGGAGTACGCCCGCAAAGGCATCTCCCGCGGGCGTAGCGTGGCGGTACTGACCTATGCCGACGGCATCTTGTTCATCGCCGAGAACCCGAGCACGACGCTGCACAAGATCGGCGAGATCTACGACCGGATCGGATTTGCCGCCGTCGGGCGCTACAGCGAGTTCGAAACCCTGCGGCAGGCCGGAGTCCGGCTGGCCGACGTACGGGGGTACTCCTACAACCGGCGCGATGTCACCGGGCGGGTGCTGGCCAACGCGTATGCCCAAACCCTGGGGGCGATCTTCACCGAACAGATGAAGCCCTACGAGGTCGAGGTCTGTGTCGCCGATCTGGGGGACGAGCCGCGCCGGGACGAGCTCTACCGGCTGACCTTCGACGGGTCGGTCTTCGATGAACCCGACTTCGTGGTGATGGGGGGGCAGGCCGAGGCGGTCAGTTCGGCGCTGCGTTCGGGCTTCCAAGCCAGGTTGCCACTGGCCGATGCACTCGTCATCGGCGCCTCCGCGTTGGCCACCGGGGCCGCCGCCTCGAACGGCAATGCTGGGAAAACCGGTACGCCCGCTGCCGCGCTGCCTCCGCAGAAACTCGAGGTCGCGGTCCTGGACCGCAACCGGACCAAGCGGACGTTCCGCCGGATCAGCGGAGCCGCACTGCGGGACCTCCTCGGGGACCAGGACGCTCCAGAGCCTGAACCGGTCGAGCCGGCCACACCGTCGGACACCGGCGAGGCGTCGAGCGGCTCAACGGCATGACGCCGGGTCGAGCCTAGGCTGGGCCCGTGGACCGGCGGATCTTCGGAATCGAGACCGAGTACGGCGTCACCTGCACGTTCCGAGGTCAGCGTCGGCTCTCGCCCGACGAGGTCGCTCGCTATCTCTTCCGCCGGGTGGTGTCATGGGGCCGGTCCTCGAACGTGTTTCTGCGCAACGGCGCGCGGCTCTACCTCGACGTCGGATCACACCCGGAGTACGCAACCCCAGAGTGCGACAACCTCCGAGAACTGGTCATCCACGACCGGGCGGGGGAGCGGATCCTCGAAGGACTACTCGTCGACGCCGAGGCCCGCCTGCACGAGGAGGGCGTGACCGGCGACATCTACCTGTTCAAGAACAACACCGACTCCGCCGGCAACTCCTACGGCTGCCATGAGAACTACCTAGTCGGCCGGCAGGGCGAGTTCAGCCGACTGGCCGATGTGCTCATCCCGTTCCTCGTCAGCCGACAGCTGGTCTGCGGGGCCGGCAAGATCCAGCAGACCCCTCGCGGCGCGGTCTACTGCGTGAGCCAGCGTGCGGAGCACATCTGGGAGGGAGTCTCTTCAGCGACCACCCGTTCCCGGCCGATCATCAACACCCGCGACGAACCGCACGCCGATGCCGAGAAGTACCGCCGGCTACATGTCATCGTCGGCGACTCGAACATGAACGAGACGACCACGCTGCTCAAGGTCACGATCACCGACCTTGTACTGCGGATGGTCGAGGCCGGAGTCGTCTTGCGGGACATGACCCTGGAGAACCCGATTCGGGCCATCCGCGAGATCAGCCACGACATGAGCGGTCGACGTCGCGTCCGGCTGGCCAACGGGCGCGAACTGTCCGGGCTGGAGATCCAGAGCGAGTACCACTCCCGGTGCGCGGACTTCGTCGACAAAGAGGGTCTCGGCGGAGACCTGATCGACATGCTCGAGTTGTGGGTCCGCACGCTCAAAGCCATTGACTCCCAAGATCTCTCACTGATCGACAGGGAGATCGACTGGGCGACCAAGTATCAACTGATCGAACGTTACCGAGCCAGGCACGATCTGCCGTTGTCCAGTCCACGGATCGCCCAGCTGGACCTCGCCTATCACGACATCAACCGAGACCGTGGCCTCTACTACCTGCTCGACAAGCGCGGAGCGGTCAACCGGGTATCGACCGATCTCGAGGTCTTCACGGCCAAGAGCGTCCCGCCACAGACGACCCGGGCCCGGCTGCGCGGGGAGTTCATCCGGCGGGCGCAGGAGAAGCGGCGCGACTTCACCGTCGACTGGGTTCACCTCAAACTCAACGACCAGGCACAGCGCACCGTGCTGTGCAAGGACCCGTTCAAATCCGTCGACGACCGGGTGGACAAGCTCATCGCGAGCATGTGAGCCCTGCTTCACAGGACTACAGGGCGTCTCAGGCCCGCAGCAGCCCCGCGGCGTGCCGGCCGGCAGCGGCTGCGGCCATGAAGTACCACGGATCCTCGGTCAGCCTGCGTCCCATGGTGGACAGCGGTACCGGACTGGCGGTCAAGGCGTCGAGCAGTCCGACGTCGGAGACGTGCACGATCCGGTTACGTACGGGTTGCGCGGCAAGATCGTCCTGGACCTGATCGGCCAGCTCCGCCGGAAGGCCCTCCGGCACCACGAGGTCCATGCCGGCCAGCGCGACTCGCCCGAAGGCGGTCAGCGAATGGTGGGATACCCCTCGATGCCGGGACCTGGGATCGGCGGCACTGATCCGCAGCGCACCGACCGCATGCCCCTCCAGTAGGTGCACAGCGTTGGCGGTGTCCCCTGCAGCCACTCCCGAGAAGCCCCATGTCGTACCGGTTCCCAGGTTCCCTGGACCCTGGGTCACGATCGCGATATCTGCCTTCAGCACATGATGGGCGGCGAGCAGTCCGGTGTGGACGGTGACCGCCTCCAGATCACCACCGACCGCTTGACCGACCGTCACGGTGCCGACCAGGTGCTCGGCCAGCGCGGAGAGCGTCCGCGAGAACCAGGCAACCAGGGCTCCACCATCAGTCATCACGTACGCGACCGTGGCGTGTGGGCGGTCGAGGTGGATTCCAACCAGGATCGCCGGTAGCGCGGAATGCAGATCGGCGATCACCACCGGCATTCCGCCCAAGGACTCGGCATCACGCAACACCTGGTGATGCGGGGAGTCCTGCTCGTCGGCACCCAGCACTGTGGCCTGCGTCGGGAGGTAGCGGCCTTTCACGAGATGTCCGCCAGGTGCTGAATCGGCGGGCAGCCGGGACGGAATGGCAACAACGAGTGCGTACCCCCCCGTACCGAGCCCTAGGCGCTGCGCCGTCGTGTTCAACAGCACGTTGTCACCGGGTACCGGGCAACCGACGAGCCTGGGATATGCCAGTGCGCGCACCGACTCGCCCTCCACCAGCACCTGCAGCTCGAGTGCACCGTTCCATTCGCGACCGGTCGACGTCACCTCGCCGACGCGCCAAGCAATCACGGGGTGCGACGTTATCCGAGGGGCTCGACACGGGTTAGCGTTGCAGCGTGACGACCCGCCGTGCCGAGCGTTTGGTCAACCTCGTGATCTGCTTGCTGGCTACCCGTCATTACCTCCCCGCTGAGCAGATCCGAAGGGCCGTGCCCGGGTACGAGGCCGATGACGGGACAGACCGGGCCAAGGAAGCCTTCAAGCGAATGTTCGAGCGGGACAAGGCAGAGCTCCGCGAGATCGGGGTACCCCTGGAGACCGGTCGTACGTCGGCCTTCGACGACGAGGACGGGTACCGCATCGCCCGCGACGCCTATGAACTGCCGGCAATCTCACTGGCCGCCGACGAGGCTGCTGCGGTGGGCCTGGCCGCACGGCTATGGCACTCGGCTGCCTTGGCCGGCGCCGCCGAAGGCGCGCTGCACAAGCTTCGGGCCGCCGGGATCAGTCTCGACGAGAACGCAGCTGTACCCCTCGAGCCGCGACTGGACTCCGGGGAACCGGCCTTTGGCGCCTGCTTCGCCGCGGCAACCGAACGCCGAGAACTCCGCTTAGACTACCGACGTCCGGACGGCTCGGATCCGACTCAGCGCCGCATCCATCCCTGGGGAGTCGTGGCCAGACGCGGGCGGTGGTACGTCGCCGGCTTCGACCTGGCCCGGAAGGCACCACGGGCGTTCCGGCTCAGCCGCTTCGCCGGCCGGCCGAAAGCCGTTGGTCCGGCCGGCGCATTCGAGCGACCAGAGGACGTCGACCTGGTCGCCATGGTGGCCTCGGCTACACCGGCCAGCGAAGTCACCGCACGGATCCGGGTACGCCCGGGCTCGGCCGAGGGCTTGCGCCGCGCCGGAAAGGCTTCCGCCGATGATCCCGACTTGATCGAGATCCCGCTCACCGACCTGCACATGCTGGCCGACCGGGTCACCAGCTTCGGCGTGGATGCCGTCGTCGAGGAACCGGTCGCGCTGCGCGAGGCGGTCATCAGCCGGTTACGTCGCCTCGCCGCCATGACCGATCTCACGTCCGAGAATGGCGCACTGAGCGCGGCCGAGCGCAGCGAGCGAGGCTGGAAACAGCAATGAGCGCCAGTGCGGATCGGGTACCGCGCCTGCTGGCCCTGATTCCCTACCTGCAGGCCCATCCCGACATCGAGATCACCTCTGCAGCACATGATTTCGGCGTCAGCGCCGACGAACTGCGCGAGGACCTCAACCTGCTGTGGATGTGTGGCCTGCCTGGTCATGGTCCAGGAGATCTGATCGACCTGTCCTTCGACGATGACCACGTGGCGGTGACCTTCGATGCTGGGATGAGCCGCCCGCTGCGGCTGACCACCCACGAGGCGGTTGCGTTGATCGTTGCCTTACGGACTCTGGCTGCTACCCCTGGCCTGATCGAACAGGAGGCAGTCAGCCGGGCGCTGGCCAAGATCGAGGAGGCTTCCGGCGCCCAGGCCCAGGCGGCAGCAGCCGTCACCGTTTCCGTCGACGGGCAGGACGCTGCGCTGGCCGTCCTGCGGCGAGCGCTGCGGGCCGGTCAGGCGGTCCACCTGACCTACTACTCGGCGGGCCGGGACGCGCGCACCGAGCGCACAGTCGACCCGATGCGCTTGCTTCTCGTCGCCGGGCACTGGTATCTGGAGGCCTGGTGCCGCCGAGCCGAAGGCGTCCGGATGTTTCGCCTGGACCGGATCGAGGAACTCGATCAGCTCGACGAGCCGTCCCGTCCGCCACCTGAAGTCGCCCTTCGGGACATTTCCGGTGGACTGTTCCTGCCGTCACCGGAGGATGTCGAGGTCCGGGTCCGGTTGCTGCCGTGGGCACGGTGGGTGGCTGACTACTACCCCTGCCAGAGTGTGGTCGAGGACGGGGACGAACTGTTGGTAACGCTGCGCTCGAGCGAGACGACCTGGGTACGGCGGTTGGTGGCCGGGTTGGGCGGGGCCGCCCAGGTGCTCGACCCACCGGCCCTTGCAGCCGAGATCGCTCAAGACGCGCGACAGGCCTTGGCCGCCTACGGCATCTCTGCAGGCCAACAGGACGTACCCTAGGTTGGCCTCATGATGCTGGTCGTCTGGATCGTCGTCGGAGTCGGCGCGTTTTTCGTGTTGGCCGTCCTTGGGTATGGCCTGTTCGGCCATCTGACCCGGCTGCGAGGTGCGGCCAGCGATGCGCAGATCTCGGTAGCACCGCAGGTCGAGGACCTGACTCAAGGCATCCGTCGCGCGCAGACGTTACGAATGCAGAACGAAGCCGACAGGTCACGCGGCCAAGGTGGACACGCGTAGACTCGCCTCCACCACTGCGAAGAGGAGAAACCATGGGACTCGGACCCCTCGAGATCGGGTTGATCATTCTTGCTGTCCTGCTGTTGTTCGGATACAAGAAGCTGCCCGACGCCTCGCGCTCCCTCGGCCGCTCGATGCGGATCTTCAAGGGTGAGATGAAGGGCATGAAGGACGACGACGTCCGTACCAAGGCCGAAGCCGAGACCGTCCGCGGTCAACTGCCCACCACGTCCCCGAGCCCGACCGGTCCGACTGTGGCCTCCACGGCACCGCCCGTGGTCGCCGATGTCCCTGAGCACAAGCCATACCCGGAGTACGACCAACCGCGCTGAACCGACGTCGTCCGCGTGCGGCGTACTGCCGTAGCGCCGCAGACCTGGCAGCCCTTCCCACCCTCCCATCGTCCGCTGAACGTCCCGTCGAGCAGGGAGCCCTGATCCGGTGACCGGCCCGGCCAAACGTCGCTTCCGTGGCAACTTCTGGCGCTGGCGCCAGCGGGAGAACACCGAAGCGACGATGAGCCTGGCCTCGCACCTGAAGGAATTGCGCAACCGGCTGGTCAAGGCGTTCATCTTCATCTTCATTGCCGGCGTCGGCACGTTCATCTGGTACAACAACGGGCTGCTCGACTTCATCAAGGCGCCCTATTGCGACCTGCCCGAGACTCTGCGGTTCAGCGTGGAGGGCCAGGAGTGCACGCTGATCGTCACTGACGTTCTGGGGGGCTTCCTGCTCCGGCTGAAGGTCTCCTTCATCGGCGGAATCATCCTGTCGTCGCCGTTCTGGCTCTATCAGCTGTGGGCCTTTGTGACACCCGGACTCAAACGCAACGAGAAGCGCTACACGGTCGTGTTTGTGGCGCTTTCGTCGCTGTTGTTCGCCGGCGGGACGGTGCTGGCCTACATCACCCTGCGCAACGGACTGAAGCTGCTTCTCGGGATCGCCGGGGAAGGCGTTACCCCGCTGCTCACGGCACCGGAGTACGTGAGCTTCGTCGTCCTCTTACTGGTCGCCTTCGGCATCTCGTTCCAAGTGCCGCTGATCGCGTTGATGCTGAATTTCGTCGGCGTGTTGTCCTACCAGTTGATGGCCCGGAGCCGGCGCTGGGCGTTCTTCTTGACCCTGGTCTTCGCCGCGTTCATCACGCCAACTCAGGACCCGTTCACGATGCTGGCGATGGGCGGGCCGATGATCCTGCTCTTCGAGGCGGCGATCCAGGTGGCCCGGATCTTGGATCGGCGACGGGCCAAGCGGGACGCGCTCACCGGGTTCCAAGACCTCGATGACGATGAGGCCTCGCCACTGGACGCCTCCCCGTCGAGGCTGGACGAGCAGCCCGTTCTCGAATCCCCCGCGCCGATCGATGAGCCGATTCAGCCGGCGGATGGCCAGGACGAGGAGCCGGACCCGAGCGCCGGACCGGCTCGGTAGCTCATGGCCGGCAAGGTCGACGTCACTCTGCTCGTCAACCCGCACGCCGGCCGTGGCAGGGCCGTTGGCATCGGGCATCAGGTGGCCGCAGACCTTGGTGCCCGTGGCCTACGGGCCACCGTGTCGACGGCTGAATCGCTTCCGGCCATGCGCGCCATCGCCGCCGAGGCGGTGCAGCAAGGCGATGCCGCCCTCGTTGTCATCGGCGGCGACGGTATGTCTCATCTGGCCATCCAGGAGATCGCCAAAACCTCCACCGCGCTCGGCATCATTCCGGCCGGAACAGGCAACGATTTCGCCAGCGCACTCGGCCTGCCCGGTGACGTACACGCCGCGACGGCCGCGATCGCCGATGCCCTCGAGGCGGCCGCTCATCGCCGTGTGGACCTGGCGCGCTGCGGTCAGCGATGGTGGGCCAGCGTCCTGTGCGCCGGCTTCGACTCGGCTGTCAACGACCGCGCCAATCGGATGCGCTGGCCGCACGGACCCCGGCGCTACGACCTGGCCCTGCTGGCAGAGCTGGCCCGACTCCGAGCCGTACCGATGACCCTGAATCTGGACGGCGCAACGGTGACCCTCGACGCGACCCTGGTAGCCGTCGGGAACACGTCGACCTACGGAGGCGGGATCCCGATCTGTCCCCGGGCCGACCCGAGCGACGGCCTGCTCGACGTCACCGTTGTCGCCCGGATCAGCCGGCGACGGCTGATCCGGGTAACCCCGACCCTGCGCCGCGGCGAGCACCTGGCTCACCCAGCCGTCCGCACGTATCGAGCGCGGACGATCTCCGTGAACTGCGACGAGCCGCCCGTGATCACCGCCTACGCCGACGGAGAGCCGGTCTCAGCCCTCCCCATCACCGCGATCTGCCACCCGGGCGCCCTTCGCATCCTGCAGCCAGCAGCTGCGCGACCGGCGTCATAGCCTTGGGTCGTGGCCACCCATGCGGATAACCACACCCAGGCACGAATCCGGGCGGCCTACCCGCAGCTGACCGACTTCGCAGCCAAGATCGGCTTCGAGCTCGACGGATTTCAGATCGAGGGCTGCCAAGCACTCGAGGACGGCCACGGTGCCCTGATCGCCGCACCGACGGGGGCCGGCAAGACCGTCGTGGGTGAGTTCGCGGTTCACCTGGCTCTACACGATGGGCGAAAATGCTTCTACACCACGCCGATCAAGGCGTTGTCCAACCAGAAGTACAACGATCTCCTCCATCGGTACGGCCGCGACAAGGTCGGATTGCTCACTGGCGACCGGACCGAGAACGGCGACGCGCCCATCGTCGTGATGACCACAGAAGTCTTGCGCAACATGCTCTACACCGGATCCGGGGCGCTGCTCGGACTGGGCTTCGTCGTCATGGACGAGGTGCACTACCTGGCCGACCGTTTTCGTGGGGCGGTCTGGGAGGAGGTGATCATCCACCTACCGGAGTCAGTGGCTCTGGTGTCGTTGTCGGCCACGGTGAGCAACGCCGAGGAGTTCGGTGCCTGGCTGGTCGCCGTTCGAGGCAACACCGCGGTGGTGGTCAGCGACACCCGGCCCGTCCCGCTGTGGCAGCACATGATGGTCGGCACCCGACTGTTCGACCTGTTCGCCACCCGGAGACGCCCGGACGGTACGGGGACCGCGGCGGTGAATCCACACCTCGAGCAGGCCGTACGCGATGTCCAGAGCAGGCTCTGGTCGAACGAGACCCGAGGACGAGGTTCTGGCCGAGACCGCAACCGCACCGGTGGCTACGAACGACGTCAGCGGTGGCGCCCGCCGTACCGCGCCGACGTGCTGGCCCGACTTGATCGCGACGGCCTGCTGCCAGCCATCACCTTCGTCTTCAGCCGGGCGGGTTGCGATGCTGCCGTGGCCCAGGTCTTGCACAGCGGACTGCGGTTGACCACCGAGGAGGAACGCAACCAGATCACGGCGATTGTCAACGAGCACTGCGCCGATCTGCCGGACGAGGATCTGGCGATCCTCGGCTACTGGGAGTGGGTCGAGGCGCTGCGAGCCGGCATCGCAGCCCACCACGCGGGACTCATTCCAGCCTTCAAGGAGACCGTGGAGGAACTGTTCGTCCGGGGTCTGGTCAAGGCTGTCTTCGCCACGGAGACCCTGGCATTGGGCATCAACATGCCCGCCAGATCGGTCGTGCTGGAGCGGTTGACCAAGTGGAACGGCGACCGGCACACCCCATTGACCGCGGGGGAATACACCCAGTTGACTGGGCGGGCCGGCCGGCGTGGGATCGACATCGACGGACATGCGGTCGTGATGTGGTCACCGGAGGTCGACGCGGCGGCGGTCGGTGGGCTTGCCTCGACCCGTACGTACCCCCTGCGCTCCTCGTTCACGCCGTCCTACAACATGGCCGCCAACCTGGTTGCTCAGCTTGGCCGGGTCGCCGCTCGGGACCTGTTGGGATCCTCCTTCGCCCAGTTCCAAGCCGACCGTGATGTCGTCGGCCTGCAGCAGCGGGTGACCACGCATTCGAAAGCCCTTGCCGAATTCGCGGCGGCGATGGCCTGCGATCTCGGAGACTTCACCGCCTACGAAGACGTGCGGCTGGAGTTGAGCCGACGCGAGGCCGAGCTGTCCCGACTCGGCGACCGTCAGCGGCGTGGCGATGCCCTCCAGGCGCTGGAGCAACTACGGATCGGGGACGTGATCCGCGTACCGCACGGCCGCCGCCAAGGTCTGGCGGTAGTCCTCGACCCCGGACTCTCCCCGTTGTCCGATCCACGCCCGCTGGTCCTGACCGAGCAGCGCTGGGCCGGGCGGTTGAGTGGCACCGACTTCCCGGTTCCCGCGCAGCCATTGGCCCGGATCAAGGTGCCCAAAAACTTCAACCACCGCAGCCCGGTCGCCCGCCGTGATCTCGCTTCCAGCCTGCGGACTGCGCGAACCGAATCCGATCTCGGCCCTCGCCAGACGAACACCCGACGTCGAGCGGCCGCAGAGGATGCCGAGATCGCCCGGCTGCGGTCGGAACTGCGTGCCCATCCGAGCCATCAGTGCCCCGACCGGGACGAACACGCTCGGTGGGCTCGCCGCTGGAGCCAGCTCAACCGGGAGATCGAAGGCCTGCGCGCTCGGATCGAGCAACGCACCGGTTCGATTGCCCGATCCTTCGACCGGATCTGTGCCCTGCTCGAACACCTGGGCTACCTGACCGGCAAGCCACCCCCGGAGGCGTTGTCCGAGGCCGGCCGCGGACTGACCCGCATCTGGAGCGAGACGGATCTGGCCACCGCGGAGTGCCTGCGCGACGGAGTCTTCGACGGTCTCGGCCCGGCCGAACTCGCTGCGTGCGTCTCGGCCCTGGTCTACGAGACACGCCGAGACGTACTGGCCGTCTGGTCCGCACCGTCCACGCTCGTCGGTGAGCGCCTGGCCGACGTCCAAGAGGTCACCGGTCGACTGCGCGCCCTGGAGTCGGAGCACGGGCTGTCGCTGACCCGCGAACTGGATCCTGGCTTCGCTGGTGCCGCGTTTCGGTGGGCCCGCGGGGAGTCGCTGGACCGGGTCCTGCGCGCAGCCCGGGACGAGGGCACGGAGCTGACGGGTGGTGACTTCGTCCGGTGGACCCGCCAGCTCATCGATCTGCTCGGCCAATTGGCCAGAGTCGGCGACCTGTCCGAACGGGGTTCGGCATCGGGTCCATCTGAGCGCGGCGTCGCCGCGGTGGCGGCGCGGGCAGTGACGGCTTTGCGTCGTGGCGTGGTCGAAGCGGGGGATCCCGCGGTAGTACACAATGTGTGAGCCTTCACCACCACCGGTCCCGATCCGATCAGAGGAGCACCGATGACCAACCCACCTCAGGGCGGTGGCGAGCAGCCGCGCGAATCTCCGGATGCCGAGCAGCCGCCCACCGACGCCCAGCAATCGGGTTGGGGCCAACCGACGCCGGATGCGCAGTCGAGTCCTACCGTGCAGCCGGTGCAGTCAGAGCCGACCACGCCATCCGATCAACCTCAGTCGGCGTCGGGCTGGGGCCAACCACCCGCGCCCTCAGCCGGTGCACAGTCATCGTCGGGCTGGGGCCAGCCACCCGCGCCCTCGGCCCCGCAGGGACCCGCGGCCACCCCACAATCCTCGAGTTGGGCCCCACCGCCGGTCCCGCCAAGCCAGTCCACCCCAGGCGCACCGCAGGCCCAACAGACTCCGCAGTCCTCGTCCGGATGGGGTCAGCCGGCCGCCCCTGGTCAGCAGGGCGCGTCGAGTTGGGGTGCCCACGCCGCAGGCGGAGCAGGGAGTGGGTCGCCGACCGGCTATTCCGGAACTGCCGCCCCGACGCAGCAGTTCAGCACCGGCGGCGCCGGCCCGCAGAGCCCGTCGACCAGTACCTACGGCGGCCACTACCCGACCCAGCAGTACGGCGCCGGGCAGTCATCGGCATCCGGGTTCGGCGCGACGCCGAGTTCAGGTTTCGGAGGGTACGGGCAGCCGGCACAGCAGTACGGCAGTCCGGCCGGCTACGGCTCTGCGCAGGGACAGCCTGGGTACTCGCCGCAGAGCAGCAGCCCGACTGGACAGCAGCATGGCTATGGCAGCCAGCCGACGTACGGCTCCCCGCAGGGCGGCTATCCCGGTCAGGGTCCGGGTCAGGGTTATGGCACCGGTTACCCGACCGCTCCGGCCAAGAAGCGCAATACCGGTCTGCTCGTCTCCCTGGCCATAGCCGCGGTTGTGCTCATCGCGCTGGCCGTAGTGCTCCCGAGGTTCGTGCTCAATAAGACCCTGCTCGACCAGGGGGCCGTCCAACGCGATGTTGCGGTTCAGTTCGAGGATCAGGAAGGCGTGAGCGTCGAGCTGACCTGTCCTTCTGACATGGAGGTGGAGGTCAGTCAGACCTACGAGTGCACGGGCCAGACCGCGGACTCCGAGGACGTCACCCTGGTCATCGAGATCACCGACGAGGACGGCAACTACAACTGGCAGGAAAAGCAGTAGTCGCCTGTCACCGCCAGGCGAATGCCTCGCGCAGCCGGTTGATCGCTGACTGCAATCCCCACCGGGTGCCGAGTTCGGCGAGTCGCTCGGGGTCAGCCGGAGTGGTCGGGAGCGTTCCTGTGACGTCGGGCAGGGGGCAGTCCCGGTGCACCAGGACGACCTGTGGAGCGACAGCAAGGTAGTCGACTGCGGCGGCCAGCTTGCGCAGAACACCGGCGGTGAGCGCGCCGGTCGGGGTGGCGCGACCGCGAGCCGCAGCGATGATGCCGTCGACGGACCCGTAGGCGAGGATGAGCGCGGCTGCGGTCTTGTCGCCGATTCCCTTGACGCCTGGTAGTCCGTCACTCGGATCGCCGCGCAGAACTGCGTAGTCGGCGTAGGCCTGACCCGGAATGCCGTACTTCGCGGTGATCCAGGCCTCGTCCACGCTCTCCAGGTTCCCCAGGCCCTTGGCGGTGTAGAGCACCCGGATCGGCTGGTCGTCACGGACAAGCTGAAACAGGTCCCGGTCGCCGGTGACGACGTCGACCGCACCCGAGGCTTGGGTGGCCAACGTGCCGATCACATCGTCGGCCTCGAAACCCGGCGAGCCCAACCGGCAGATGCCCGCGGCTTCGAGCAGGGCGGCGATGATCGGCACCTGGTGGCCCAGACCGTCCGGCGTGTCACCGAGTTCGCGCTCGTCCTCCACGACCCGATGAGCCTTGTACGATGGGATTGCCTCGACCCGGAATGCCGGTCGCCAGTCGTCGTCCCAACAGGCGACAAGCTCGGTGGGCCGGCGGGTCCGGACCAGAGTCGCGATCGCGTCGATGAATCCTCGTGCGGCGTTCACGGGCGTTCCATCCGGAGCCACCACGGTGTCGGGTACGCCGTAGAAGGTCCGGAAGTAAAGGCTGGCCGAGTCCAGCAGCATCAGGCTCACAGCAACGGACCCTATTGGAGCCTCGGCCGTCATCGGTGCCCACCGTGGTCGGCGATTAGGCTTCCGGGATGCCTACAGCGCACGCGGCAACTGCGGATCGACTGGATCGTGCGCAGCGGGCGGTGGCTGAGGCCGGCTGGGAGGCTCTGCTGGTCTCCGCGGGTACGGACCTGCGCTACCTGACCGGGTATCACGCCCATGTCTCGGAGCGGCTGACCTGCCTCGTCGTCCCAGCGCAAGGTGCGCCGCTTCTGGTCGTACCCCAACTCGAGGCGCCGATGGTCCAGGCGGCCGGCGTCACTACGGCGCTGCACGCCTGGGGCGAGACCGACGACCCCTTCGACGTGGTGGCCACGCACCTGCGGGAGATCGGCGCACCGGGCGGAGTGGGTATCAGCAGCCGGATGTGGGCCGAGCATGTCCTGGCGCTCACCTCGGCGATCGGGGCCACGTGGGAGTTGGCCGGGCCGCTGATGGCCCAGCTGCGGATGCGCAAGGACGACGCCGAGGCAGCCGCTCTGCTGCAGGCCGGTCAGGCCATCGACCGGGTGCACGCGAGGATGGCCGAGTGGCTGCGACCCGGGCGGACCGAACGCGAGGTAGGCCGCGACATCGCTGAAGCAATCGTCACCGCGGGCCATGAGCATGTCGAGTTCATCATCGTCGGCTCCGGACCGAACGCCGCCAGCCCGCACCACCTGCTCTCCGATCGGGTCATCGAGTCCGGAGACATGGTGGTCGTGGACATCGGCGGGGTCACCGAGGATGGGTATTGCTCGGACTCGACTCGTACCTACCTCGCCGGCGGGCAGCCGACCACGGAGGTGCTCGATTTCTACGCGGTCCTGCAGGCCGCACAGGAAGCGGCCTGCCGAGCGGTCGCGCCGGGGGTGAGCGCCCAGGCAGTGGACGCCACCGCCCGAGGGATCATCGCTGAGGCGGGGTACGGGGCGAACTTCATCCACCGCACCGGCCATGGCATCGGTCTGGATGTCCACGAGGATCCCTACATCGTGTCCGGCAACGACCTCCCGCTCGAAGCGGGGATGGCGTTCTCCGTCGAGCCAGGCATCTACTTCGCCGGGCGCTACGGTGCGCGGATCGAGGACATCGTCATCTGTACCGCCGGGGGCGTACAGCGGCTCAACGTCGGCACCCGCGATCTCGTCACCGTGGACGTCTGAGATGCCAGTGTTCCGCATCCTGCCCAGCGACGAGGCCCGGGCCCTGCTTGACCTGACCGTCGAACTCGCTGACCGGGAACTCCGTCCCCGAGTGGCGGCCGACGAGAAGGCCGCGCACTTCCCACGGGAGGTGTTTTCCGTCCTCGGAGGAGCCGGGCTGCTCGGCCTGCCCTATCCGGAGGAGTACGGCGGGGGCGCCCAGCCCTACGAGGTCTACCTGCAGGTCGTCGAAGAACTGGCCGGCGCCTGGCTCGCGGTCGGCCTCGGGGTTAGCGTGCACACCCTGTCGGCCTTCCCGGTTGCCGCGTTCGGCACCGACCAGCAGCGGCAGGAGTTCTTGCCTGGCATGGTAGGTGGGGACCAGCTGGGGGCGTACTGCCTGTCCGAAACCTCCTCGGGCAGCGACGCCGCAGCATTGCTGACGAGCGCCGTACGAGACGGCGACGACTA
>Ga0183260_10001304_pt1 | contig 21032 bp, 25 predicted proteins | sample AntDrymUQ4972206_2_FD_129768 | JGI IMG/M metagenome (GOLD analysis project Ga0183260, IMG submission 129768) | Polar desert sand microbial communities from Dry Valleys, Antarctica - metaG UQ497 (22.06) (version 2) (version 2) | ecosystem: Environmental > Terrestrial > Soil > Desert | place...
GATCATCACGCGCTGGCGCATCCCGCCCGAGAGCTCGTGCGGGTAGGCGTCGGCGCGCTCGCGCGCGCGCGGCATGCCGGCGCGCTCGAGCAGCTCGATCGCACGCTCGCGAGCGGCCCGCTTGGGCACGTCCTCGTGCGCCCGGATCTGCTCGATGATCTGGCCGCCGATCCGCTGCACCGGGTTCAGCGCGCCGATCGACTCCTGCGAGATCAACGCGATCTCCGCGCCGCGGATCCGCTGTAGCTGCTCGTCGCTGCAGCCGAGCAGATCGACGCCCTTGTAGGTCGCCGCGCCTCCGACGCGTGCGTTGGGCGAGCGCGTGAGGCCGAGCAGCGTCATCGCGGTCACCGACTTGCCACAACCCGACTCACCGACGACGGCCAGGATCTCGCCGGCGCACAGATCGAACGAGACGCCATCCACGGCGTGCACGATGCCCTCGTCGGTGACGAAGCAGACCTCCAGGTCGCGCACCTCGAGGATCGGGTCTGGCCGGCCCACGCCTGCAGGTTGAACAACTTCCCGGTCGGGGTCGAGTCAGGCGCGCCCGGAGCGACCGCTCGCGCTACCTGATCGTCAGCGGAATCCCGCTGTCAGGAAGTCTGCTCTGGTGTCCGGCCTGCTTCGCCATTGGCGCACCGCGCCTTGAACCGACGCCACCCGGAGTGGACGAATGGTTTCAGTGTTCTGATCGCCAGCTCGGAGCCCGTCGCGGCGGGTTATCGACGGCCGCGCCCGATCTGCTGCTCGAGGAAGGGGACGACCAGCGCAGCGACCGCGTCGGGATCCTCCCAGAAGGGCCAGTGGCCGCGACCCTCGAGGATCTCGACGCGCGCGCTGGGCAGCGATGTGCGCTGGCGCTCGGCCTGCTCGACGGGCACGTAGCGATCCTTGCTGCCCCAGACGACGAGCGCGGGCGGGTCGAGCTCGCGCAGCGGCGCCGACATCGTGCGCTCGCCCGAATCGGCGTCGGTCGCGCGGAACAGGCGCCGCGTGGCGAGTTTCGTCTGGCGGTGCTTGCCGGCGTCGTAGAGGCGGTCGACCTGGTCGCGGCTGAGGCCGGGGTTCTCGCGGCCGGCGAGCTGGCGGAAACCGAGCCGGCTCGTCGCGGCCTGCAGCACCTCGCCCGCGACGGGCACTCGCCAGACCTTCGCGTACCTGTGCCACGAGTAGTCGATCAGCACGCCGGTGTTGATCAGCGTCACGCTCGCCAGCGCCTGCGGGTGTGCGAGCGCCCACGTCAGGCCCCACGAGCCGCCGAAGTCGTGCAGCACAAGGTGCGCGCGCCGTACGCCGAGCTGTTCGAGGATTCCGCCGAGATGGCGCGCATAGCCCTGCACCGTGTGGTCGAAGCCCCGCGGCTTGTCGGCCGCGCCAAAGCCCGGCATGTCGGGCGCGATCGCGCGCGCGACGCCGCGGACCCGCCTGATCAGCTCGTCCCAGTCGTGGCCGGACCCCGGCGTCCCGTGGACGAACACGACCGCCTCGGTGGCATCGGCCGGGCCCGTGTCGATGACCGGCGAGCGGACTCCGCCAACGGCGATTGAGGAGGCGGCGACGGCCATGCGTTGGACGAACGCTAGAGAACTCGCTGTGTTCGTCCGACGCCGAGCGCGTCGGGGTCGATGTCGACGATCCGCGCGACGATCTCGCGTGCGTGCGCCTCGTCGTCGGCGACGATGTTGCAGGCCAGCAGCGGCGGTTCGTCCTCCTCGGGGAAATGCTCGTGCTTGCCCTCGACCAGCTTCACGCCGTCCATCTCCTCCAGCTGGGCGCGCGCCGCGTCGCTGAGCTCGTGCCAGAACGGGATCCCGACGGCGAACAGGAGCGCGTAACCGCGCCCCGTGTCCAACGCGTGGTGGACGAGCTCGAGGCTGAGCCCGAAGCGCTCGACGAGCGCGTCGGCGTCGTGGCGGTCATAGCCGTTCTGCGGGTTGCCGATGTGCCGGCACGCGTCGTTCCTCGCAAGGTCACAGAGATCCATCAGGAACTGCTCGCGCTCGACGGGGTCGTAGACGGGCTGATCGAAGCCCCAGCGTGACGCGGTGCGCCCGGATTGGCCCTCGGGCCAGGCGAACCTGCCGTCGACGACGTGGTGCTCGAGCAGGTAGCGCATCTGGAAGAGCCCCTCCTCGGCCGCGCGGTCGGCGTAGTCGGCGAGGTCGTCGAGCGCGTCCGCAGAACGCTCGGGGCGCGGGTCGTCCGCACGCTCCCCCGCAGTCGCGCGGTGCGCTGCGGCCCGCTCGCGGAAGAAGTCACCCAAGGCGGTCACGTCGGCATGATCGCCGATCGAGGCCTGCGGCGCCGAGGATCGATGACAGGCAGGATCAGCTTCGTGACTGTGCGCTGTCTGCGACCGTGATCGTCGGTTCGTCCGCGCTCGTCGGTTCGTCCGCGCTCGGCGTCAGGCGCTCACGAGATTCGGCGGATCTGCCGTTTCCCAGAGCAATGTCGCGGCGATCCGAAAGCGAACGACTCACGCGCGTGCTTTCAGCAGCTCACGAGCGCATCACCGAGCTCGAGATGGAGTCCTGCGTCGCGGCCGAGATGCGCCGGCGAGCACTCGGAGTCGGTCGTCGAGATGGCCTGTGCGGTGGGGCGCACCCTGGGGCTGGCGCGCGCAGGTCGGGGACGTCCGCGCTGCCGCGCTGTTGCACGACATCGGCAAGGTCGGAATTCCCGACGCGATCCTCAACAAGCCCGGTCCGCTCACGCGCGAGGAGCGCGCGGTCATGGCCGAGCACCCGGTGATCGGCGAGCGCATCCTGCGCGGCATCGGCGGCTTCGCCCCCGTGGCGAGGATCGTGCGTCACGAGCACGAGAGCTGGGACGGCTCGGGCTATCCGGATGGCCTCGCGGGCGAGCAGATCCCGGCCGGCAGCCGGATCATCCTCGCTTGCGACGCCTACCACGCAATGACCAGCGACCGCCCCTACCGCGCGCGCATGACACACGCCGATGCCTTCGCCGAGCTCTACCGCTGCGCCGGCAGACAGTTCGACCCCGAGGTCACCGAGTCGCTCATCGGCCACCTCTACAACGAGCGTGCCGGGCGCTTGACGGCGGTCGCCTGAGGGTTCGTCACGCCGTCAGCCGCCGCCAGGAGCACGGCGTCGACGGCGAATTCGAGGTTCTCCCGCAGGCGCTCATGGGAGACACCGAGCTCGTAGCGCTGGTGGTAGTACAGGTCGGCGGCCAGTGGCGCGAGCAGCAGCTCCGCGAACCACGCCGCGTCGAGGTTCGGCGCGGCATCGAGCAGCAGGATGGTCGCATGCAGCCGCCACGCGCGGTACGCGCCGACGTGGAAGCGCGCGCCCGTCTTCGAGCCTTGCAGCGCGCGCAGCAGTGGCAGGTTCTCGTCGACGAGATCGGCGAGGGCATGCAGGAAGGCGACCAAGCGCTCGCGTGAAGATGCGCCGGGGCCGAGCGGTGCCGGTCCGCTGAGCAGGCGGTCCTGAAACACGCGCTCGCGTTCGTTGAGCAGCGCCGCGACGAGCCCACCCTTGTCACCGAAGCGCCGGTAGACCGTGCCCACGCCGACGCCCGCTGCGTGCGCGACGTCGCGAATCTCAACGGCCTCCACACCGGACTCCGACAGCAGCCGCTGGGCGGCGGCCAGCACACGCTCGCGGTTGCGCAGCGCGTCGCGGCGCTCGCCGACGGCGCCGGCGATCGGCAGCGCGACGTCTTGCTCCGGCTCGGGCGGTTCGTCCACGACGCCATCCAACCACGAGATCTCGATGCCGGGAGTCGCAGACGTCATCAAGATGAGTCTATCCATTTCGGAACACGTTCCGCTTATGCTAGGCTGAAAAGCGGAACGTGTTCTTGTTTTCGGATTCGAGGAGGCCCGCAGTGATCACGGCAGCCAGCATCGCCGACGGGACGTACAGCGCCGATCCCGTCCATTGCAGTGTCCAGGCCGGCGCGCGCCACATGGGCGTGGGGTCGTTTCGGACGACGTTCTCCGACGTCGAGGCCCGTCTGACGTCCGACCAGGACGCCATCGGACTCGAGGGGCGCGTGCAGGTGGCTTCGATCTCTATCCGCAACCCGCCCGAGTTCCGCGAGCACGTCGTCAACGGGCCGGACTTCTTCGACGCCGCGAACCATCCGGAGATCGTGTTCTCCTCCTCGCGGCTGGATCTCAACGCCGACGGCAGCGCCGAGCTCGAGGGCGAGCTTGTCATGAAGGGGATCGCCAAGCCGATCAGCGCGACCGGCGGCTGGCGCGAGCCGATCGAGGACCCCTACGGCGGCGTTCGCACGGCGCTCGACGTGCAGGCCGTCATCGATCGTCGCGACTGGGGGATCAGCTGGCAGGCGCCGCTGCCCAAGGGCGGTGACGCGCTCGGCTGGGACGTTACGCTCGACGTCCACCTCGAGCTCATCAAGGACGCCGGCTAGCGATGCGCGTCCTGGGGATCTCGGGCTCCCTGCGCCTCGGCTCGTACAACAGCAGGCTCCTACGGGCGGCAGCCTCCGAGCTGCCGCCCGGCGCGGAGTTCGTGATCTTCGACGAGCTGGCTGCCCTGCCGCCCTACTCCGAGGACGTCGACGGCGACGGAGCGCCTCGCGGCGCCGTCGCGCTGCGGACCGAGATCGCACGGGCCGACGCCGTCCTGATCGCAACCCCCGAGTACAACTCGTCGATTCCCGGTCAGCTCAAGAACGCGCTGGACTGGGCATCCCGACCGTTCCCCGACAACGTGCTGCGCGCCAAGGCCGTCGCGGTCATCGGCGCCAGCACCGGCATCTTCGGCGCCGTCTGGGCACAGGCGGAGGTCAGGAAGGTTCTCGCCTCGACCGGAGCGCACGTCTTGGAGGACGAGCTTCCCGTGGGCCAAGCCCACGATGCCTTCGCCACGGACGACTCGCTGATCGATCCTCGACTGCGCGAGCTGCTCGCCGACGCGATCGCAGCTCTGGTCGGTGCGGCGCGCGCGCCGGAGGCCGTCGAGGCAGGGGTGGGGTAGCCTCGCGCGCACCGTCGAAGCGGGTCACTGGGCACCAGCGGCAACCCAGCGCAGGTCGGGTGAGTAGGAGAGGTCTCGCGCGCGCAGCGTCGTGGGGGCGAGGCGAACAAAGCGCGTCGAAGCGTCGTGGAACACGCCGTCCGCAAAGCGACCCCAGTGGCGCTCGTCGGGACCCAGATAGCGGCTGCCCCAGCGGCGTGCGCGCTGCACGTCGAAGGGCAAGAGCTCGGCCGAGCCGCGCGCGAGAACCTGCAGCACGCATCCGGTGGCCAGATCACAGGTGTCGACCACCAGCGCGATGCGCGGGTCGCGCTCGAGCAGCGCGGGCAGACGCGACCATCCGCCGGTGAGCCACCAGAAGGCACGCTCCTCCCACAGATACCAGACCGGCCGAACGCTGGGCCCGGACGCAGCCACCCGCGCGATGAGCCGCTGTGAGAGGAACGCGTCGAGATCCAACCCGGCCTCGATCTGCCACCCGCTCGCCGTGCCAGCGGCTTCGCGTGGGGCGTGGCGGTCCGCCATGCGACCACAATGCATGCTCAAGCGCACTCGAGGTCAAGTCCCGCCGATCAGGAGGTGGTGAGCCTCAGCGCGAGCGGTACAGACGCGTCGTCAGCGGCGCGAACACGGCGGTCAGGACCGCTGCCGTGCCCAGCACGATGGCGATGTCCTCGGCGGACGCCGTCCCCTCCATCAGCCCGCGCGACGCTGTCGCCAGGACGGAGATCGGGTTGACGTTCACGAACGCCTCGAGGCCGCTCGGCAGCGTCTCGGGCTTGACGAAGACGTTGCTGAGGAAGGTCAACGGGAAGATTCCCATGAAGCCCGCGTTCAGGACCGCGCTCGGTGAGCGCAGCACGAGGCCGATCGTCATGAACACCCACGACAGGCCGAAGGCGAACACGATCACGAGTCCCAGCGCCGCGAGCACGCCGACGATGCCCGCGCCCGGCCGGTAGCCCAGGATCAGGCCCAGCACGATGATCACGGTCCCGCCGACCAGATAGCGGACGCTGTCGCCGAGCAGGGAGCCGACAAGCGGCGCCGACCGCCAGATCGGCAGCGAGCGGAAGCGGTCGACGACTCCCTTGGTCAGGTCGGTGTTCAGCGCGACCCCGGAGTAGACCGTCGTGAACAGCACCGACATCACGAGGATCCCCGGCAGGATGTAATCCAGATACTCACCCGTTGACCCGGCGATCGCGCCGCCGAAGATATAGGTGAACATCACCACGAACATCACCGGCGTGATCGTCACGTCGAGCAGTTGCTCGGGAACGTGCTTGACCTTGAGCATCCCTCGCCAGCCGAAGGTGAGAGCCGCCGAGACGGCGCTCGGACGCGGCGGGCGCGGGGTCGATGCGAGCGCCTTGCGAAGCGCTCCCTGCTCGGCCATCGGCGCGGGCTGCGCCGGAGTCGTCGGGCTGGTGCTCATGCCGTCTGCTCCTCCCTGGTCGCGGCTGGTTGCTGGGATGGGACCTCGTCGGCGGGACGACCGGTCAGCGCCAGGAACACCTCGTCGAGGCTCGGCTGGCCGAGTGAGAAGTCGGCGATGCTGACCCCCGCGCGAGACAGCTCCGCGACGGCCTCGGCGGCCCGATCGGCGTCGGCGCAGGGAGCGGAGAGCGACGCCGGGTCGGGCTCGAGGTGCACCCCATCGAGCTCGCGACCGAGGACGCGCTCGGCCTCGGGCCGCTGGTCGGGATCCAGCAGCCGCACGTGCAGCGCGCCGGACCCGACCGACGCCTTGAGCTGGCCGGCCGTTCCCTCGGCGATCACCTTGCCCTGATCGATCACCGCGATCCGGTCGGCGAGCTGGTCGGCCTCGTCGAGATACTGCGTGCAGAGCAGGATCGTGGTCCCCTCGGCGACCAGGGCACGGATGATGTCCCACACTTGATTGCGAGAGCGCGGGTCCAGGCCGGTCGTCGGCTCGTCGAGGAACATCAGCTGCGGCGTGACGACGATGCTCGCCGCGACGTCCAGCCGCCGTCGCATTCCGCCGGAATAGTTCTTGACCAGTCGCCCGGAGGCCTCGGCGATCCCGAACGCCTCGAGCAACTCGGCCGCGCGCGCCTTGGCAGCGGGCCGCTTGAGCCCGAGCAGCCGCCCGAGCAAGATCAGGTTCTCGTTGCCGGTGAGGTCCTCGTCGACCGAGGCGAGCTGGCCGGTGAGGCTGACGAGTCCGCGCACCGCCTCGCCTTCGCTGACGATGTCGTGGCCGAGCACCCGCGCGGATCCGCCGTCGGGGCGCAGCAGCGTGGCCAGCATCCGGATCGTCGTCGTCTTGCCCGCGCCGTTGGGGCCGAGCACGCCGTACACCGTGCCACTGCGCACGGCGAGGTCGACGCCGTCGACGGCGCGGACCTCGCCGAAGGACTTGACCAGGCCGGTTGCCTCGACCGCGAGCGGGGAGTGCGTGGTCATCGAGCTCCTCGGAATGTCGGGGTGGTCGTCGCGTGGGTTCCTACGTGTACTGCAGACCGGGTGAAGTCCCGAAACTCATCGCTGGCCGGAACCGCAGCACGGCGCGCTCTCCCCCCGAGACTAGCCGGACCTGTGACGATCACTTCATGAGCAGACGCGACCTCGCGCATGTCTGCACCGCGCTGTGGGACCTGTCGGGCGGACAGGCGGACGTCGCCGTGGCCGCAGCCGACATCGACGAGGCCATCGGGCGCGGGCGCGGCGACATGCGCACGCCGCTGAACCTGCAGACGCTCGGTGAGCAGCGACTCGTGGTCGCGCTCGGTGACGCAGGCTGGGCGCTCACGCCGCAGGGCGTAGCCTGGGTCGTGCAGGACCGCGAGCTCTCCGACCGCTGAGAGGGATTGACGGGAGCTCCAGCCCGGGGCGCCGACGCCAGCGTCGGCGCCGGCAATTTGACGCTCGGCACGGCGCGGCGGGTACGTCTGCGCCTGCTACGGTGAAGGGCCAGGGAGTCTTGAGCCTGACGCCGCTCGTGGAGGAAACGATGCCAGAGCGCGCAGCGCCATCCTGAATTCTCCAGCTCTTCAACGCGACAGCCGTCGCAGCACGGAGGACTCATGGCCGATCGGACCAACTCCCGGCCACCCGCGCGGGCCCCGGCACAGACTGGGGCCTATCAGCCACGCCAGCGAGAGAGCGCCGAAGAGCGCCGCTCGCGCCAGACGGCGACGGCGCTCGCCAAGCAGGTCGATCTCAAGCGCGAGGCCGCCGAGCGGCGCGATCGCAAGAGCGCTTCTGACTCGGAGTAGCGGCGGCTTGGGTCACGCCGTCGCGCCTCGCCAGCCGATGCGGGCGGCGAGCATGCCGCGCACGAGGGCGGGCGGCGCCAGCTCGTTCGCCGGTTCCTAGCGCTCAGCGGCCGCGCTGTCCTTCGATTCATGCCGACGAACATCGAGCTGCTCGCCGCGGACGGCCACGTCGTCAAGAACGTGAAGCGCACCAAGGACGCCACGTCCACGCTCGGCATAGCGCGCGCCGAGTAGGTTTCGTCGGCCGCCCAGCGAGCGTCGTGACGACCGTGCGGATCCTGCTCGTGTCTGGCAGCACGCGCGGTGGCTCGACGAACACCGCGTTGCTGCGGACAGCGCAGAGCGTCGCGCCCGCGGACCTCATCACGGTCCTCTACGAAGGGCTCACCGGCCTTCCGGCGTTCAATCCCGACGACGACTACGAGCCGCTGCCCCCTGGTGTGGCCGATCTGCGAGCGCAGATCGCCGCCGCGGACGCGGTCCTCTTCTGCACGCCGGAGTACGCGGGCGCGTTGCCGGGGAGCTTCAAGAACCTGCTCGACTGGACGGTCGGGGGAGCCGAGATGTACGGCACGCCGGTCGCTTGGATCAACGCCGCCTCGATTGCCGCGCCGACGGGAGGCGCCGATGCCCACGCGTCCCTCGCCAAGGTCCTTGGATACGTGGGCGCGGTCATCATCGAGTCCGCCTGCATCCGCCTGCCGCTGGCGCGGAGCATGGTCGGCCCCGACGGCTTGGTCACCGACGCAGGCGCGCGCGACCAAATCGTCGACGTTCTGCGTGCGATCACGAGCTACGTCACGACGCCGGCAGCGAGCTGACAGGGCCTCGGGTCAGGCCGCGGCCGACCGTCGCGTGCCCCGCTACCTACAAATTGAGGTACTGCACGAAGAAGTTCGGCGTCGCCGGAATCAGGACGAGGTCCTTGTCCGCGTCCGGCGGGCGCAGCGCGACATCGACCTTCGAGCCGACGATGTGGCCGTGGACGCGATGGCCGCCCGGCTCCCGGCGGCGCGTCATCGGCACGGGCGCCAGGATCTCGTTGCGCGGGTCGTCCGCCATAACCCCGACGAGGCTGTTCTCGCATACGGCGCAGTCATACAGCGTCACCGGGCCGTAGTCGCCGACCGTCATGACGTTCAGCCGCTGCTCGGTGCCGCACGAGCAGCGCAGCAGGAAGTCCAGATCCGTGACATCGACAGGGATGTCCGGTGCGGAATGAAAGACGTCGGCGAGTCGCACCACCGTGTCCTCAAGCCTACCCGTCGCTGCCGTCAGGCCGTCGCGTGGGGGACCTTGACACGTGACCAAACAGGGCGACTATCCCTTCACGGGGGGTATATGATTACCCTTGGCGTCACGCATATCCCGTTGGTGTAGAAGCGTCGGAGGTTGACCCGTGATGGGTCGGCACCGTGACGCTCGGCCAGGGCATAGGTTCCCCCCAAGGGTTTTCCTCTCCCGGGAACAACGGGGTCAGGTACGTGATGGCCCAGCACGTGGCCCCAGCAATGGCGCGCATGACCTCAGCGCTGTACATGCGCCGACCGTCGGAGAACGTTATGTCGGCGGAAGGCTGGCGATTCACGTCCACCTTGACCTTTGCGTTCCCGACCTGGAACCGCACCCGCGCGAGTGGTGCGTTTGCATGCACAAACCGAACGCCCAAGGGAACCAAATGCTCAAAGATTGGGTCTCGGGCTACGGATTCGTCCCAGACGAAGTGGATGCCTTCGTACTCGACCCGTCCAAATGCGCCCGCGAGGATTCGATGTTTGTCCGTGTCCGCGAGGGGCTTGAGGACGAGCAGCGGGTGACCTGGGATTCCAGCCGGGTCCGGTCCGCTGTACGGCTGCACCCCGCGAAGACGTGCAATCGCTGGCTTGCTCACGTACGCCTGCGTGACCAAGCGGAGGCTTTCAAAGTCCTTGGATTTGCTCGCGATAGGGAACGCGATGTCGTTAGCGATTCTTCTGTCGTTGATCTTGTGTCGGCCGATCTTTCGCTCGGCCAACTCCCAGACGATGAGGTTCAAGGCCGAAAGGAACTGATAGGCGGCCGCTCCGATCAAGACGCTGAGGTCTGGGGGCGGCAACTGTCTGATCCGCGTGTAAGCGGTGTGCCATCCCGTCTTTCGGTCGAACTCGACATCGATGCCATACGGGTTTCCTTTGCTGACCTGCCCGATTCGTTCCTCAAGGGCATCGAGGTCTTCGACGCCCCGATTCCACTTCGCACGCGAAGCGAGCAACGCTGAATAGGTGGATGCGCGGAGTCTCATCCAATGATCCTCATGACAAGGAGTAGCCTCAACCGATGGGCGACGACAAGAAACCGGCGAGTGAGCGCACGTCGAAGGGACTTGAGGTTCCAGTCCCCAAGCGCAGCGAGTTCTTCGCGAACCTCAAGAAGGTCGCGAAGGTGCCGCGCAAGGGCTCAGCTCCGCGCGGCACGCAGAAGTAGCGTCTGGAACATCGCGCGCCGGTCGGCGCGATGGTTGTATCGCCAGACGTACTCATTGAAGTACGACTGCAACCACTTGGCGGACACGCCGTGGTAGTTCCCCGCGATCCCGTTCTTGACGTTGCCGAAGAACCCTTCGATCGTCTGCGTGTGCACGTCGCCTTGGGCGTACACGCGGTCGCCGTGACGGATCGTCAGGTGCGTGGGGTGAGTGCTGTGCAGGTTCCGGTACCCGGCCCACTCGTCCGTGTAGACGACGGCGGCGGGGTCCACATGCCGACTCACCGTGTCGAGCGCGCCTTCCCGCGGCTGGACGTACGCGCGGACCTTGCCGCCACGCTCGACCATCGCCACGACGCCGACCTTGCGCTTCTTGGCGAACGTCTGCGCTTCGGGCATCGTCATGCCGCGCGTCATCCCCGCCTTCGGCCGTCCGCCATACGCGGTCTCGTCAACCTCGACAGCGCCCGTCAGAGGCTCGTCGTCGTCCTGCGCCATCAGATCGTTGCGGATGAGGTTCGCCATGCGCCACGCGGTTTTGTACGTCACGCCCAGCTCGCGCTCAAGCTGCTTGGCGGAGATGCCGCAGCGAGTGCTCGTCATCAGGTGCATCGCGTAGAACCAAAGGTGCAGCGACGTGGACGACTTGTGGAAGATCGTCCCGGCCGTGGGGTGCAGGTGGTAGCCGCACGAGTCGCAGTCCCACGCGGGCCGCTCGCGCACCTTGTGGAACTTGCGCACCTTCTCGCACTTCGGGCATTCGGCGTGCTCGCCATCGTCCGAGAAGCGGTTGCGCCACAGCCATTCAAGGCACGCGGCATCGTCGGGAAACTCGCGGACGAACTCCATCAGCGAGTAGTCAGACTCGGACGATGCGGCGCGCTTCGGGTGGTTGCGATCGACAGGAGGCATACGTGAATCATCCCACCAAACCTACCCCCCGTCAAGGGATATTCGCCCCAAACAGTCACCTATTCTCTCTCGGCATGGACGCGGTCTTCAGGGCCCTTGCAGACCCGACGCGACGAGGCCTGCTCGACGAGCTGTTCAAGCAGGACGGACAGACGCTCAGCGCGCTCGAGCAGCGGTTGCCGATGACGCGCTTCGGCGTGATGAAGCACCTGAAGCTGCTCGAGGAGGCGAACCTCGTGGTCACGAATAAGCGCGGGCGCGAGAAGCTGCACTTCCTCAACCCCGTCCCGATCCGGCTCGTCCATGACCGCTGGGTGAGCAAGTACGCCGAGCCGTGGGCCGCAGCGCTCAGCGAGCTCAAGAAGACACTCGAGGAGGACGGCATGGAGAAGGTGTTCGAGATCTACATCAAGACGACCCCGGAGCGACTTTGGGAAGCGATCACCGACAGCGAGCTGAGGCAGAAGTACAACTTCGGCGTGGGGGTCACATCCGACTGGACGGCGGGCTCGCGCTACGAGGCCGCTCACCCGAGCGGCGTCGACATCGCCGCGGGGGAGAACCTTGAGGTCGATCCGCCACGCCGGCTCGTTCAGAGCTTCACGGCGCTGTGGAGCGAGGACGTCAAGCGCGAGGGAAGCTCGCGGGTCACCTGGGAGATCGAGCCGGTCGGCGATTCCTGCCGGCTGACCGTCACCCACGACCAGCTGAGCGAGGACGTCAGCGACGAGATCTACGGCGGCTGGCCCCAGATCCTCTCCGGCCTGAAGACGCTGCTGGAGACCGGGGAGTCGCTCACGACGCCCGGCTCGCTGCTCTACGCGGGAGCCACGGAATCGGCCGATTGATAGCCAAGCGAAGCCCGCGATCCGCGGGCGCCCGGAGCGATGGCGGCCCAGGCCGCCGCCAGCAGCGGCCATGCGTAGGCGATCGCGTTGGCGGCGACCAGTGGCGCGCTGGCGAAGGCGAGGTACTGCAGGCAGATCGTCCCGGTGAGCCCGACGACGCCGATCGCGATCGCTCGTCCGCCGATGCCGCCGCGCTTGGCGGGCGTGTCCCGGCGCAGGGCGCGGGCGGCCGCCAGGACGAGGAAGGCGCCGCCGAACTGCAGCGCGAGTACCTGCAGCACGCTGAGATGGTCCAGCGCGGCGCCTCCGGCCGCCGCGTTCAGGCTCCAGATCGCGATCGCGCCGCAGGCGGCGGCGACCGCCGGCCCGGGCTGCACCGACGGGGTCCTCACGCAGCGGGTCCCGCGCCGGAGTCACGGCGGCGCGCGCGATGGGCGGCCACGCGCGCCCGGTTGCCGCAGCGCGCGGTCGAGCACCAGCGCCGCGTGCGCGGGCGCGAAGTGTCGACATAGATCCGCAAGGGCATGGATCGCTCCCCGCACGATATGCGCGACGACGAGATCGCCGCCGTCGACGGCTTCGTCGCAGCGCTTCCGCGTGAGGCCCTCCAGCCGCGCTGCCAGGGCGAGCAGCGCGGCGTCGCGGGAGAAGTCCGAGGCGGGGCACGCCGCCGCCTCGGCGAGGCTGCCTGCGTCGCGGCTGGCCAATCCCGAGCGGGCCAGCCGGAAGGCGAGGATCTGCTCGGCCTGCACGCGACGAGGGTAATCGCGCGCGGGTGCGCTTCAACGACGAGGTCCTGCCGTCGAAGGCGACGTCAGGTGACGAGATCCGGTGGCCGCCGAGTGCCCGGCGAACGGCAGCCGGTTCTCGACTCAGCGCGCCAGCTCAGCGCGACGCCTTGAGAAATCCGTGTCGTCGTACTGAACGAGCCGTGACGTCGACGCTGAACTGCGATGACACTCCACACTCATCCGTGAAGTGTCACGAAAGTCTCAGCGGATGCGACGGCATTGATGCGCCACTCCGACTGTAGTAGGGTCGCGCCAGCCGCATCAGGGACGACTGGGAAGCTGACCGGCAAGTAGGAGATCACATGCGTTCGCGCATCACGCGGCATTTGCGGTCGGTACTCGCAGAGCGGGTTGCTGTTGGCCCAAACGCAGCTGAAGAAACGATCGAGCCCGCGGTTCCGCCGCTCGAGCTCAACGGCCGCGACTACGCGATCTTCCTGCTGCGGCTCGCCGCCGAGGTCGAGCACGGGCTGATGGTGCAGTACCTGTTCGCCGCCTATTCGCTTGGCGCGCCGGACGCGCCCGAGGATCGCCAAGCGGACGTCCGCGCGTGGCAGGAGACGATCCTCGGCATCGCCAAGGAAGAGATGGGCCATCTCGTGACGGTCGAGAACCTGCTCACCGCGCTCACTGCTCCGTTGAACTTCAACCGCGAGGAGTTTCCGCACACAACCCCCCTGTACCCGTTCGGATTCAAGCTCCAGCCGGCCAGCCTGGACTCGCTTGCGACCTACATCTGCGCCGAGAGCCCGGAGGAGTGGGAGGTACCCGAAGACGAGGAGCAGGACATCAAGAACCGCGCGGATGTTGCTGCGGGTGCGCCGGTTAACCGCGTGGGCCTGCTTTACGCCGAGCTCATGCGCGTCCTCAGCGACGAGACGACGATATCCCCCGACGACTTCAACGACGCGAGCCGCGCCTTCCAGGCGTCGTGGCATGAATGGGGGCGCGGCTACCGCCAAGGCCAGCGCGGTCGCGAGGCGATGAGCAGCCTTCCGGACCTGCCGGCTCCCGAGCTGCTGATCATCGAAGTCGGCACGCGCGCGCAAGCGCTGAACGCCATCGCTCAGGTCGGCGAGCAGGGCGAAGGCCTCGAACCGGGCACGGAGAACGAGTCGCACTTCCAGCGCTTCCTCGCGATCTACCGAGGGATGAACGAACTCGGCGACCACGTCGGGGTTCGCCGCCTTGCGACCAACCCGACGACCGATCTCGAGGGACCGGACATCGGCGAGCCCGAGGATCCGAACACGACAACGCCGATCGTGCACGAGGAAGCGAAGCTCTGGGCACACCTGTTCAACGTGCGCTACCGCAAGCTGCTCGTGAACCTCTCCCATGCGTTCGAGCTCTCCGACGATCCCAGCGATCGGGCCACGCTGACCCCGCGCGGGGCGCTCATCCATCGCACGTTCTCCGAGATGTACAACCTGCGCGCGATTGCGGGCCTGCTCGTCGAGCTGCCGGTCAACAGCGGCGATCCGGACGGGCCTCGCGCGGGGCCGCCGTTTCAGATTCCACACACGCTGATGCTTCCTCAGGACGAGGGCGGGCGCTGGCGAATGCACCGCGACATCCTGGACGCAGCCGCGATCGTGATCGAGCGATTGACGAGCGAGGGCTCCGCCGACGGCCAGGACTACCTCGCCGCTCTGGGTCAAGCCGACGAGACCGAGCGTGGTCAGATCGAGTTGCTCATCGCCGGCAGTGCCCTGACACCATCTCCCAACGGAGCGCCACCCGCGTGATCCAGGAGCTGAGGATCCTGCCACCGCTGGCCATCGCGCGCTTCGGCGCGGCGCCCACGCCGATGGACAACTACGACGCGGTAGTCGATCCGCAGCGCCCGCTCGGCTACCGCGATCTGGTGCCCGCCGAGACGTTCGAGGTCGACGCGCAGAGCGGCGAGATCGTTGGCACCTTCGTTCCACCGCGCGTCACGTTCACGGAAGACGGCAACGTCCGGCCTGTCGCTCCGTTCCTCGAAGTGTGGGCGCTCACCGACGGCGGCGAGCTCGAGCTGCTGACGACCGGACTGCTGGAAGACGAGGGTGCCTCTTCGTCGGACCTGCAATGGCGCGTCCAGGTTGCCAACCTCAAGGTGTTTCGCCGCACGAGCATCGAGGCCGACAAGGTCAGCGCCGACACCGGCGACTTCTCCGGCCACGGGCGGCGCACGCTGCGCGGTACGTGCCCGAACTTCCTGCCGGGCAAGACGATCCCGTTCGGTCACGTGCAGTACATCAAGCCGACCGACGACCATCCCGGGATCAGGCTGCGCTTCACCCCGGCCGGCGGATTCGTATACGGCGCGAGCCGCACGCTGGCGCCACAGGCCCCGCTTGACCGCAATGTGGTCGACGCCGTGTACGACGCTCGCCCGGGCCGCGGCACGTGGCTCGGCTACAGCGATGAGGATCCGGGCCGGCCCACCACGGTGCCGGGAGGCATCTATGCGCAGGATCCTCCCGCCAGCGGCATCAGCAGTGGCTACCTCGACGACGGCTGTGATGGCGTCGTGCGGCTGACGCTCACGGTCGGGGGCCGGGAGCTCTCGGCATTCGGGCGCGTCGGTGCCGGACCGCCGACCTACGCACCCGACGCCGTCCCGATCCGCACGGTCGCCGATGAGCTCGAACAGGCACTGTTCGGTCCCAGCAACAAGCCCGACGAAGCGACGCTTGAACGGGTCGAGGAGATCGTTCGCCGCGCGTTCGAGACGATCCGCCTGATGAACACCCCGGCGATGAACGAGCAGGGCAACGGCATGGCCGGGCACGACAACGGCGCCCGGCGTCGTTTCGAGCCGATCATGGCCCGCTCGCTCGTCGACGAGGTGGCGCTCGAGAATCTCCACGAGAGCCTGCTCGTCGCCCTGCGCAGCGGTACCGCCCCGTGGTTCGCCGACGTCCTGCGCGATTACGACGAGATCGGCGACCTCTCTGACCGGGGGCGTCGCAAGATGCCCGCGCTGATGCGGGGCGCCGACGGGCGCCATCTGACGCTAACTCGCCGTCAGATCGACCTGATCCGGACGCTCGCGCGCGGCCCAATCTTTGCTGACGAGAACGACACTCCATGAGCATCGAGCCGAGCAACAGGACCGCGCAGCTGCATCACCGCGCGGCCGGCAACCCGCCCAGCACCCTGCCCGACGCGGCGATCTCGAACTGCTTCCCCGGTCTCGAATTTGACTTTCGCAATGTCTGGTGCCGGCTGTTCGAGGGCATCGAGGTGCATGAGGCGCATGGCCTCGTCGTCCGTGCCGACGACGAGTTCGAAGACCTGACGAACCTGTGGCTCATCCGGGTCGCAGACGCTTCGGTTCGCGTGCAGGTGCGGGGCCCGAGGGGGACGGTGGAGGACGCAGCGCTCGGCTTCGCGTACATGGAGTGGTCCAACGCGCTGGCCGACGTACTGCAAGCGAACGCCGGGCAGTCCGTGCCGTGCCAGTTCGTCGCGAACCCCTTCGTCGCCGATCCGCCGATCGTCGCGACCGTCTCCCTGCAGATCCGGCCCCTGTTGGCGACCAGCAGCGTCACGAACGAGCCGCTCGCCCTCATCGACGACGTGATGGCGCAACCGGGAGAGCTCACCCAGAGCCTCTGCTCGCCGTGGCAGAACGACTACCGCGAGTGCGGGTGCTACTACTGGGCCGCGAGCCGGCCCGACTACGTGAACGTCGAATCGACCCCACAGGGACCGAGTCGTGGTAACAACTGGATGGAACGCGAGCGCGGACCCAAGGAATACGAGGAAGATTCCGCCAACAACGAACGCCAGCTCAGCTACGAGGAGCTCTTTCGCGACTGGCAGGGACTCCTGCGCTTCATCGTCGGGGGCCAGGACCACGACTGAGCTCTTCGAGCTGTCGGCGCCGCTGAGTGCGCAGGCCCACCTTGTCGACAGCGGCGACGGGCTGCACCTGCTGGTCCCCAACGGCAGCAGGCTGTACGACGTCGACGCGCAGACATTCAGTGAGCTCGACCGCCTGCTTCGCGACGGCGACGAGGAGCGGCTCAACGACACGCTTCAGCGCCTCGGCGTCGATGCCCCGCCGTACATCGACGACACCCCGCCGCAGCAGCCACCGGTCCGCGCGCTGTCGCTCGCGGTTGCACAGAAGTGCAACCTCGGCTGCACCTACTGCTACGCCCAGGGCGGCAGCTTCGGCGGTCCTGCCACGAGCATGGAGCTCGAGACCGCACTGGCATCGGTCGACCTGCTGTTTAGCGAGGTCAGCGCAGGCGAGCGCGTGAACCTGACGTTCCTCGGCGGCGAGCCGTTGCTCAACCGCCCGGTCATACATGCGGCGACGCAGCGCGCGCGGGCAATCGCCGACGAGCGCGACGTGCGCGTGACGTTCTCGATCACGACGAACGGGACGCAGCTGACCCCTGAGGACGGCGACTTCTTCGAGGAGCACGGCTTCGCGGTCACGGTCAGCCTCGACGGCCCTGGCGCGGCCCACGACCAGCTGCGGCCGTATCGCAGCGGTCGTGGCAGCTTCGACCGGGTGATCGAGCGCGTCACGCCGCTGCTCGAGCGCCAGCGCCGGATGCAGGTCTCCGCGCGCGTCACGGTCACGCCGTCGAACCTTCAGCTGAAGGAGACGCTCGATGCGTTCGTCGCGCTGGGCTTTCACAGCGTCGGGTTCTCGCCGCTGCTGCGATCGCCCAACGGCAGCCATGAACTCGGCAGCGCGGGGCTTGCGTCCATGCTCGACGGGATGGTCAGTTGCGGCGAGGAGTTCGAGCGTCGCGTGACGGCGGGCGAGCGCTACCCGTTCGCCAACGCGGTCAACGCGATGCGTGAGATTCACCGTGGCACCCACCGGCCCTACCCATGCGGCGCGGGCGCCGGGTACCTCGGAGTGTCGGCGGACGGCGAGCTGGCGGCGTGCCATCGCTTCGTCGGTGACGACGAGGGGGCGCTCGGTGACCTCGCCGGCGGAGTCGACCGCGAACGCCAGGCCCGATGGCTAAGCGAACGCCACGTGCACGTGCAGGAGCCGTGTCGCTCGTGTTGGGCGCGCTACATGTGCGGCGGCGGCTGTCATCACGAGGTGATCGAGCGCGGCCGCCCGGCCTGCGACTACATCCGCGGATGGCTGCATTGGAGCCTCGCTGCCTATGCGCGTCTGGCGCAGAGCCGCCCGGACTACTTCGCCGAGGTGAGGTGAGCGACGACGTCGAGGTCTGCGTCGTCGGCGCCGGGCCCGCCGGCGCGGCGCTCGCGACACGCCTGGCGGAGCTCGGTCACGACGTCGCGATCGTCGAACAGCACCCCTTCCCCCGCCCGCACGTCGGCGAGTCGCTCAGCCCGGGCATCTGGCCGCTGCTTGACATGCTCGGCGTGCGCGATCGCGTCGCGGACGCGGGCTTCACGCAGACGTCGATCGCTCGCGTGCGCTGGCGCGATGACGACGAGGAACGCACCGAGGTCCCGAACGGCCTGACGGTCGACCGTGGTGACTTCGACGCCATCCTGCTGGAGCGCGCCCGAGCGGCGGGTACCCGTTGGCTCGCGCCTGGGCGCGCACGCCGGCCGCTCCGCCGTGGCCACAGATGGGAGCTCCCGCTCGGTGACCGCGTGCTGCGCGCGCGCTTTCTGGCAGATGCGACCGGCCGCCGCCGGCTTCTGAGCGGCCACTGCCCACCGACAGCGGCGCGCACGCTGGCGCTGCATGCGATCTGGCGCGAGGGACCGCCACCCGACGGCACGCAGACGCGTATCGACGTTTTGGCCGAAGGCTGGCTGTGGGGCGCTCGACTACCGAACGCCTCGTTCCGCGCGATGGTGTTCGTCGATCCACAGACCCTGCAGGCCGACGGGCGCGACAAGCTGGCGCTGTATCATCGCCTGCTGGCGGAGTCGAAGCTGTTCGCCGAGCTCACCACAAGCAACGCGATCGCCGGGCCGGTGCGCGCCTGCGATGCGACGAGCTACGCGGCGTCGACATCCATCGACGAATGGAGCGTCAAGGTCGGTGAGGCCGCATTTGCGATCGATCCGCTCTCATCGTCTGGTGTCCAGACCGCCATCCAAACCGGCCTGGCCGCCTCCGCAGCCGTCCATTCGATCCTCGCCCCGGACTGCGACCCAGCGCCAGCCATCGAGTACTACAACGCCCACCAGCTCCACTCGGTCGACCGCCATGCCGCGACGGCGGCGAGCCTCTACGCCGAGCACCGGGGCCACGCGCACGAGTCGTTCTGGCAACTACGCCGCGCCGCGCCGCCGCCGGTGCCAGAACGCGTCCCCGTGACGACACCGCTCGCGGACCTGCTCGCGCGCCCAGTCCGCCTTCACGCTGACGCCGCGCTGCGAGATACGCCCTGCGTCGTCGGGGATCACGTCGAGGTCCGCCGGGCGCTAACGCATCCGGTACTCGATCGTCCGGTCGCGTTCCTCGAAGGCGAGGAGCTCGCGCCGCTGCTGGAGCTGCTGCCCGCCTCCCCCTCGTTGGCTAACGTCATCGGTGGGTGGGACCGGGTGCTCCGCACGGGCCATGCGATCGCGATCGCGAACTGGCTGCACGCGCGCGGACTACTCGTCGAGACGGACCCGTACTGAGCGGTACAGCTCGTCCAGGGGGGACGGTCGTCCCCCCTGCGTTCCGATCACCCCGACACGCATCACCTGTGACGTCTGCTGAACAAACCGCGTCGCGAGCGCTGAACAACTCGCGGCACTTCACAACGCTCAGTGAAGTGTCATAGAAGTTTCAGCGGATGCGACACGAGTAGTTCAGCGCGAACAGCGACCGCCTGAACGCGTCGATCGTGAGGTGCCTGGCTGACTCCCGCCCTTGGCGGGGAACGAGCTCTATGAGCTCATCGGCACACTCTGGCTGGGAGCGGTTAGTCATCGCTGTTAGGCGATCGCTGCTCGACGACCACGTGGGACCCGTCGTCGAAGACGATCAAGCCGCCGTGGCGCAGCCAGCCCGCGGCGTCCTGCGGCCCGCTCAGCAGCGCTGCCTTTCCCAGCGCCTCGGCCTCGAGCGCTGTCGGTGCCAGGGCGGTTGTTTGAACGATCCCGGTGTAGGCCGGAAGCCCGGTTGCGGGATCGAGGAGGTGGTGTGCCGGCTTGAGTCGCTCCATCCAACTGCGCTTCGTGATGGACGTCGTCGCGACCGCGCCGTCGGCCAGCTTGAACTCGTGCAGGATTCTCTGGCTGAGCGGTGCCGCCACCGCGACGGAGCGCTGGAGGCCTCCGCTGCCGCCGACGCGCAGATCGCCCTCGCAGTCGACGAGGAAGCTGTGGTGCTCCTGCAGCATCTCGCCGACGACATCGGCGAGCATGCCCTTGACGATGCCGCCTCCATCGAGTCTGACACCCGGCGGGCGCGTGACCGTGGACGTGTCGAAGTCGACCTTGATCGTGCGCCAGCGGCGATCCGGATGCGCTCGGGCGGGCCGACGGGCCGGCGCCAGCGCCAGCGTGAGCGGCAGTGCCAGCGAGCCTCGGAACCGTTCGGTCTTGTAGCCGAGCCCCTCGATCGCGTCCAGCATCGTGGCGTCCACTAGGCCGCCGGTCGCTTGGGCGGCGTCGACAACCGCCTGGACGAAGCGCGCCATGATCGCTGTGACCGGCACCGACGTCCCCTCGTCGCCGTTGAGGCTCGACAGCTCACTCTCGGGCTTGAAGCGCGAGAACGCCGCGTGCCATACGAGCAGAAGATCCCGGGCCGCGATCACCGCTTCGCCCGGTTCTCCGACAGGCCCTGCGCCCTCGACCAAGACCGTCGTGTTGCCGCCGAAGCACGAGAAGGTTCTGGAGGCTTCGATCATC
>Ga0183260_10001305_pt1 | contig 21031 bp, 23 predicted proteins | sample AntDrymUQ4972206_2_FD_129768 | JGI IMG/M metagenome (GOLD analysis project Ga0183260, IMG submission 129768) | Polar desert sand microbial communities from Dry Valleys, Antarctica - metaG UQ497 (22.06) (version 2) (version 2) | ecosystem: Environmental > Terrestrial > Soil > Desert | place...
ACGGCGATGCCGGCGGGAACGGCGGATGGCTGCTGCGACTCGACGAGCGCGGTAACCCCGCAACCGGGCCGGAGCCGCATGCCGACCTGATTGCCGCCATGGGCCCGATCGAGGCTGCGGAAGGGCCACGATGGATCTTCGCCGACGCCATGGCTGACTATCCAGCGATACTGCGGGCTGGCCTGCGGGTACGTCGCTGCCATGACCTCGCGCTGACCGAGGCGCTGCTGCAGGGCTACGACGGACACGCGGGATCACCGCGCCGGGTGGCCGCTGCCTATGCCCGGTTGCACGGGCTGCCCGTGCCCGAGGACCGGCCCGCGCCGGTACGTACCAACCAGCCGACGTTGTTCGACCTCGCACGTGGCGACACGACGGCCGGGGTCGATCCGATCGAGGTCGCCCGCAGCGTGTACGCCGAGCAGCTGCGCCGGATCGCGGCCACCGAGCAGCCATCGGCGTTCGGTCTCCTGGTGGCCGCGGAGTCGGCCAGTGCCCTGGTCGCGGTCGAGATGAGCGAGGCCGGATTGCCTTGGCGGGCAGATCTTCACGACCAGATCCTGAACGAGTTGCTGGGTGGACGCGTCATGCACGGTGCACGGCCGCCGCGGCTGGTTGCGCTCGCGGACGAGATCGCTGCGGCGTTCCCGGACATCCCGATCAATCCCGATTCGCCGGCCAGCGTGCTGGCCGCCTTCTCCCGGGCCGGGATCGTTCTGGACTCCACGTACTCCTGGGTGCTGCGCCAGACCGGTCACCCCGGCGTCACACCACTGCTGGCCTACCGGGAGTTGTCCCGGATCCTGTCGGCGCACGGCTGGGCCTGGCGGGCCGAATGGGTCCATGGCGGACGGTTCCGCCCGGACTACGTTCCGGCCGGCGTTGTCTCCGGGCGCTGGGCAACCCGGGGCGGCGGAGCGTTGCAGATCCCCCGGCGGCTGCGCGAGGCCGTCGTCGCCGACCCCGGTCACGTTCTGGTGGTCGCCGATGCCGGCCAACTCGAGCCGCGGGTACTCGCCGCGATGTCCGGTGATGCGGCGATGGCGCGGGCGGCCGGCGAGGAGGACATGTACGCAGCCCTTGCGGCCGAGGCGTTCGGCGGCGATCGGGCCAAGGCCAAGGTCGGACTGCTCGGGGCGATGTACGGGCAGACCGGCGGGCAGGCGGCCGCGCCGCTGGCCACCCTGCGCCGGCGTTACCCCCGGGCGCTGGACCTACTCGAGCGGGCGGCCCGTACCGGGGAGAAAGGCGGACTGGTACGTACCCACCTCGGCCGTACCTGTCCGCCGCCCTCGACCCCGACGAACGGAGGCGACCGCGACGACTCGGCCGACGACCCACCGGAGGCCCTCGCCGACTCCGCCGTCGATGACGGTCAGGCGGCCGGCACGGTGGCCCGGACTCGGGCGCGTGGGCGCTTCACCCGCAACTTCGTCGTCCAGGGCACCGCCGCCGAGTGGGCAGCTGCCGTGCTCGCAGCGCTGCGCCTCCGGCTGATGGACCTGGCGATTTCCACGGAAGCAGCCAGAACGAGGGACGGGCCGGCGGCGGAACTGGTGTTCTTCCAGCACGACGAGCTGGTCGTCCATGCTGCTCGAGATCACGCCGCCGCCGTGGTCGAGGCAATCCTGCTCGCCGCGCAGGAGGCCAGCGATCTGCTCTTTCCCGGTACGCCCGTTCGCTTCCTGATGCGACCGGTCGTCGCGCAGAGTTGGGCTGAGGGCCACTGACGGTAGATTGACCCTCCGGTATTCCGCGGCCCCGTCGCACACCGGCCGGGCGAAGGGAGTACCGCATGCGGGTTCTGTTCATCGGCGGGCCCGGTGCGGGCAAGGGCACCCAATCCGCCCGGATGGCGGACTTCTTCGGGCTGACCCACGTGTCCAGCGGTGACCTGTTGCGCAAGCATGTCGGCGCGGGAACAGCGCTGGGTCAGCGGGTGAAGGACTTCATGGACCGCGGCGACCTGGTACCCGACCAGATCGTCATGGACATGCTCCGCAAGCCTGTCCTGGCGGCAAGCAGGACAGGCGGCTACATCCTGGACGGCTTCCCCCGTACGGCCGAACAGGCAGCCGCCGCCTACCTGGTGGCCAGCGAGCTGGGCGTGGAAGTTCAGGTGGCGGTCCATCTGCGAGTCAACGACGGGGTCCTGGTGGAGCGGCTGATGGGTCGCGGTCGGGGAGCCGACGACAACGACCGAGAAGTGATCGAGCACCGCATCGAGGTGTACAACAAGCAGACCACTCCGCTCGTGGGGTACTACGCCGTACGCGAGGAGCTGATCACCATCGATGGTGGCCGGTCGGTCGACGAGGTCAGCTGGGCTCTGGTCTCCGCGTTGCAGGCCCGCAACGTCTCGCTGGCCACCCGCGCAGCACGGGCCGCACAACCGAGTTGATCATCGGAATTCGGGGGCTTTCCCTGAATCAATCCTCGGTTTGCCGATGATCAACTGGATCTAGAAAGGATCGCCATGACAGAGACGGCGGAGGTACCGACCCGGCACCTGACTCAAGAACGCCGGCTGGTCACTGAGCTCCCCGGTCCGCGGTCGCGCGAGCTGAAGGCTCGGCGGACCGCTGCGGTGTCGGCGGGAGTCGGCACGATGCTGCCGGTCTTCATCACCAATGCCGGCGCGGAATCCTGCGCGACGTCGACGGCAACTCGCTGATCGACCTCGGCGCCGGCATCGCGGTCGTGAGCGTGGGCAACGCAGCGCCGCACGTGGTCGAGCGGGTCCGCGAACAGGTCGCTCGCTTCACCCACACGTGCTTCATGATCACGCCGTTCGAGGGGTACGTCGAGGCTGCGAAGCGCTCAACCGGCTCACTCCGGGCGATCACGAGAAGCGTTCAGCGCTGTTCAACTCCGGTGCCGAAGCGGTCGAAAAGGCGATCAAGGTGGCCCGCGCTCCCACCGGTCGGCCCTCGATCGTGGCCTTCGACCACGCCTATCACGGGCGGACGAACCTGACGATGGCGCTGACCGCCAAGTCGATGCCGTACAAGCATTCCTTCGGTCCGTTCGCCGGGGACGTGTATCGGGCGCCGATGTCCTACCCGTACCGCGACGGGCTGTCCGGCGTCGAGGCCGCCGCAAAGGTGATCTCGATCATCGACAAGCAGGTCGGCGCGTCGGAGACCGCGGCGGTGATCATCGAGCCGATCCAGGGGGAGGGCGGTCTCATCGTTCCTGCGCCGGGGTTCCTGCCCGCGATCTCGCAATGGTGCACCGACAACGGAGTGGTCTTCGTCGCCGACGAGATCCAGACCGGGTTCGCCCGGACCGGGGCGATGTTCGCGTGTGAGCACGAGGATGTCGTGCCGGATCTAGTCGCGACCGCCAAGGGAATCGCCGGCGGGCTACCGCTGGCCGGATTGACCGGGCGGGCCGACCTGATGGACGCGGTGCACACGGGTGGGCTCGGCGGCACGTTCGGCGGCAATCCGGTGGCCTGCGCCGCCGGGTTGGGCGCAATGGAGACGATCGAGGAGTTGGGCCTGGTCGCCCGAGCCGGTGACCTCGAGACAATCCTGCTGGAGCGGTTGCGGGACATGGGGACTCGGCATCCGGTGATCGGCGACGTACGAGGGCGCGGCGCCATGATTGCGGTGGAGTTCGTACGGCCGGGTACGACCGAGCCGGCCGCTGACATCTGCGGCGCCGTGGCCAAGGCCGCTCATGCGGCTGGTGTGGTGGTCCTTACCTGCGGCACGTACGGCAACGTGATCCGGCTGCTGCCCCCGCTGGTGATCCCGGAGCACCTGCTCAATGAAGGCCTCGACGTCCTCGACGAAGCGATAGCCGGCGCCACCGCCTGACCGCCGAGCCGCCTCTCCCAGAACGGACTTTCTCCGGATTAAGTCACATCTGGAGACCGCCTGACCGCACTTTCTCCGGAGAAAGTGCGGTCAGGCGCTGGGCGGCGGGTCCTCACGCATCCCCCATGGGGCGCCGTACGCCGTGAGTAGGTCCAGAAAGGGCTTCGGCGGCAACGCCTCCGGGCCCAGTACGCCGGCTCCCACCCACACCCCGGTGGCCATCAACTCCAAGGCCACCACCGGGTTGATTGCGGTCTGCCAGACCACCGCCTGGGCGCCGTACTCCTGCATCGACCACTCGTTGTCCACCACGTGATAGAGGTAGACCGCCCGCGGCGCCCCATCCTTGCCGGTGCCGGTGACCCAGAGACCGGCGCAGGTCTTGCCGGACATCCGGTCTCCGAGCTCGGCCGGATTCGGCAGGCAGGCGGCCACCAGATCACGCGGTGACACCTCGACCCCTCCGACCCGCACGGGATCAGTCCGATCAAGACCGATCTTGTGCAGCACCCGCAGGACGTTGATGAACTCCTCGCCCAGCCCGTACTTGAATGTCACCCGGTCGGCATCGACCCAGCGCGGCATCAGCAGCACCTCTTCGTGCTCGACGTTCACACACTCGACCTGGCCGATGCCCTCCGGGAACTCGAAAGTCTCCGGCTCGCTGAACGGTGCAGTGGTGAACCAGCCACGATCACGCTCGTAGATCACCGGCGGGTTCAGGCACTCCTCGATCGTTGTCCAGATCGAGAAGGACGGCGCGAAGTCGTACCCGGCCACTTCGAGGTTGGCGCCGTCCCGTACGCCGAGTTCGGTGATGTGCGAGAACAACTCGTCCGCCGCATATCGGGCGAACACGTCCGACAGCCCCGGCTCCACCCCGATTCCACACAACGCGAGTCGCCCGGCGGCCTCCCAGTCGGCGGCCATCGCGAACTGTTCGTCGCCGAGCTTCACCCCGGTCTTCTCGTACGGCGCCTCCGGATGCGGTCGCGACAGTGACATCGCCATGTCGAGGTAGTGCGCCCCACCGGACAGCGCGGCCCGAAACAGCGGCATGACGAACCGCGGGTCGGTGGCATTCATCAGGACGTCACAGCGGTGCTCGGTCAACAGCGCCGTGACTCCGGTCTCGTCGGTCGCATCGACCTGCGCGGCCATGAACCGGTCATCTGCCGCCGCGGCGACCGCGGCTTCGGCTCGACCAAGGTCGTAGTCGGCGACGACCATCGCCTCGAAGAAGTCCCGGCGCGTGGCGATCCTGGCGAAGGCACCGCCGACACCACCCGTCCCGACGAGCAAAATGCGCATGCTGGCTCCCTTCGCCGTACGCCGGAATAGGAGTACCCGGACTGGATCTGGACCCTACGACGTCTGTCCCCTATGGACACAGGCCTGCTGGCAGGGTCAGATGGTGGGCCGGCGCCCAGGCTCGTCACGAACTGGGCCGATCGTCAGGAGGCTGAATGTCGACCCAGTATCAGGAGTCCAGCACCGCGCCGGGAACCGAACCGAGTCTCAAGCCCGGCGCGATCGGCTTTCTCGATGCCATGGTCATCGGCCTGGCCTCGACCTCACCCGCGTACTCGCTGGCTGCGGTCATCGGCCCGATCGTCGCGCTCGTGGGGATCTACGCGCCCGGCGTCCTGCTCGCGTCCTTCGTCCCGATGGTGCTGATCGCCTCGGCCTTCTACTACCTCAACAAGGTCGACACCGACTGCGGTACGACGTTCTCCTGGGTCACCCGGGCGATGGGCCCGTGGCTGGGCTGGCTGGGCGGCTGGGCGATCGCCATGACAGGCGTGCTGATCGTCGCTTCGCTGGCAGACACCGGCGTCCGCTTCGGCTTGTTGGCGCTCGGCCTGGACACGTTGGCCGAGAACTACTGGGCCGTCACGGTCCTGACCATCGCGCTGGTGCTGTTGATGACTGCCATCTGCGTGCTGGGTACCGAACTGTCGGCACGGGTGCAGAACATTCTGATCCTCGTCCAGATCCTGTCCCTGCTCGTCTTCGCTGTGGTCGCGCTGGTCCGGGCTGTGGGCGGTGACAGTTCACTGGACTCACTCGACCCGTCCTTCTCCTGGCTCAACCCGTTCGGCGAGGGCGGGGCGGCGCTGACCGGCGGACTGCTGCTAGGCGTCTTCGCGTACTGGGGCTGGGAATCGGCAGTCAACCTGTCCGAGGAAACCACCAACTCGAGGACCACTCCCGGCAGGGCCGCTATCGCATCGACCGTGGTCCTGCTGGTCACCTACGTCGCTGTTGCCTACGCCGTCGTGGCGTACGCCGGCACGGACTTCCTCACCGAGAACCAGGAGGAAGAGGAGTACATCTTCGGGCTGCTGGCCACCGAGGTCATGGGTGGCTGGGACTGGGTGTTGTTGGTGTCGGTCTCGATCGCGGCGATCGCCTCCACCCAGACCACGATCCTGCCCGCCTCGCGTACCGGCCTGTCGATGGCCAGACGGGCCGCACTGCCCAGGCACTTCGGACACATTCACCCCCGCTTCCGTACGCCCGACGTCTCGACGTGGTGGGTCGCGGGAATCTCGATCATCTGGTACATCGTGGTCGGCAGGATCAGCGAGAACGCGCTGTTCGACACGCTGACCGCCCTGTCCCTGCTGATCGCGTTCTACTACTCGCTGACCGGGATCGCCTGCGCGGTCTACTACCGGCGGCACCTCACCGAGAGTGCGAAGAACTTCCTGCTGATCGGTCTCGGACCGCTGATCGGCTCGGCGATGTTGATCTGGTTGCTGATCGAGTCGGTGTTCGATCTCGCGGATCCGGAGAACTCCTACAGCGGCCAGGCCTGGTTCGGCTTGGGGCCGCCGCTGGTGATCGGGATCGGCGTCTTCCTGGTGGGAGTCGTGCTGATGCTGATCTGGCGGGCCCAGCACAAGAAGTTCTGGCAGGAGCGGCCAGGGGTGGCCGATCCCGATCTCGTACACGGAGTTACCACTGCGAAGCCGGATCCCCTGGACTCCGAAGGCCGTGGTGTGGCATGAGCGTCGACGACGCACTTTTCTCCGCGGAGGAGTTATGAGCATCGTTCTGGGGTACGACGAGTCACCCGGTGCCCGGCAAGCGCTGACGACCGCTATCGAGTTGGCCAGGCGCTTCGACGAGGTTCTGGTGCTGGTGAACGGCGTGGCTCCTCCGGGCAATGTGGGCGAGGAGTTCCGTACCCATCTGGACGCGCTCACTGAGATCGGTCGTACGGCGACTGGGCACGCGGTGGCCGAGGCCGAGGCAGCCGGTGTCCGCACGGTCGTGGAACTGATCGACGACAAACCTGCCCAGGCGCTGATCACAGCGGCTGACAAGCACGACGCCCAGGTGATCGTGGTCGGGACGTACGGGGAGAGCCCGTTGCGCGGCGCGATGCTGGGGTCCACGCCGCACAAGCTGTTGCACCTGGCCTCCCGACCCGTGCTCTGTGTCCCAGCACGCCATCCCGAGATCTGACCCCAATTCGCCCGTGCCAAGCGATAGCCGGCGCACTCAGTCCTGGGCGGTGGTCGGAAGGGGGTCGAGAAGATCGATCAATACGCGGGCGGGCGGAGTCGGTAATTCTGGTCCGTGGGAGGGCAATATGCGTCGAGGATCGAGGTCTGCTGCCCGGCGTAGAGATCGTCGCAGAGGGCCGGATCAGCGGTGAACACTGCTGGCGCCCGTACGAGTTGGCCGTTTCATCATTGCGGCAAGGTCGCCCAGCAACAACACCGAGCTGTCCTCCTGTAACAAGCTGAGATGTCCTGGGGTATGGCCAGGGGTGTGCAGGATCTGAAACTGGCGGATGCGGTCCTGGTCTTCGACAGGTCGCAGCCGGAGTCCGGCCAGCGACGGAACGTCCGGCAGGTCTGCGCCGCCGATCCAGATTGCTGCGCCCGGGGAGAGTCGAGCGACCTCAGGCAGGCCTCCTACGTGGTCGTAGTGGGCGTGGGTCAAGACCACGTCGCTGACGTCCTCCCAGGCGGCGCCGACCGCGGTCAGTGCGGTGCTGATCGCCGCCGCACTGCCAGGAAGCGAACATCGAAGCTGAGTGCGTTTGGTCCGGTTGTGCCCGCCGGGAGGTGCATATCGATCACCACCGGCTCGACAGTGCCGACCGCCCGCGTGCCGTTCATGGCAACTCCCGGTCCATGGTGGCTAGAATTGACTTCAGAGAGGCGGAAGTCAATAGACGATCCGGACCGCTTGAGGAGGGGTGGTGGTAGAGGGGGCTCGACGCGGCTACGTCGCGCCGCAGCGGGCACGCGCACGACTGGCGACCCGGCGGCAGATCAGGCAGGCAGCTATGTCACTTTTCCTCGAGCGTGGCTACGGCGGAACCACCATGGATCTGGTGGCCGCTAACGCTCAGGTGTCCGCCCGGTATATCCACATGACCTTTGGTGGGAAGGCGGACTTGTTCTCCGAGGTGATCCAGATTGCGATCGCTGGGGACGACGAGCCCCTGCCCTTGGGGAAACGGCCGCACTGGATGGCGATGCTCGATGCAGGTGGTGCGGAGACGCTGGCCGCGTTCGCCGCGACATCCACCGCCATCCTGCAACGCACCGCAGGCCTGTTGGCCGTTGCCGATGCTGCTGCGGCCGCCGATGAGGATCTTGCGGTGCTGCGCGACCGTGGCCGTCGCCGCCGGCTTGTTGACTGTGCCGAGGTGGTTGCCGCCCTTGACCGCCAGCAGGCACTCAAGAGCGAACTCGGAATCACCGAAGCAGCCGACGTCCTCTACACGCTGTCAGCCCCCGCCACGTACCAGTTGTTCGTTGACGAACGCAGCTGGAGCCCCGATCGCTATCAGCAGTGGCTGACCGACAGCACGGTTTCCGCCCTTCTCCGGCCCATCGCATGAGCCGTCGGCGGGGAGGATCCGACCGGGAGTACGCAGTCCGATCCTCCCCACGCTCGGCCCACCGACAGTCACCCACACGAGAGGATGTGTCCATGGCGCGGTATGGGACGCAGTTCGGGCCGGACTTCACTTTCCTCGGCGTCGATCGGTGTGATCTCGACGAGCTGACCCCGGACAGCGGCATGGACGTGGTGGTCCTCGGCGCCCCGTTCGACGGCGGTACGTCACACCGGCCGGGCACCCGATTCGGGCCGATGGCGATCCGCGGCACCGACTACCTGCCGCACGACGGATCGCGGCCCAGCTTGGCGTTGGGCACCGATGGGTTGCGCGATCTTCGGGTCGTCGATGCCGGCGACGTGGAGATGCCGCCGGGCGACATCGTCACGTCCCTGGGTGTCCTCGAGGCAGCGGTGGAGCGCATTGTCCGGGCCGGCGCCATCCCGATCGTCCTGGGCGGTGACCACTCGATCGCCTATGCGGATGCCAAGGGGGTCGCCAATGTCCTCGGGTTCGGCAACGTCTCGATGATCCACTTCGACGCGCACGCCGACACCGGCGACATCGCGTTCGGCTCGCTATGGGGCCACGGACAGCCGATGCGCCGACTCATCGAGTCCGGTGCGCTAGCCGGCAACCGGTTCCTGCAGATCGGCCTGCGTGGCTACTGGCCACCTCCGGAGACCCTGGACTGGATGGCCGAGCAGGGCCTGCGGTCGTACGAGATGACCGAGATCGTGCACCGCGGATTGAACGAGTGCCTGACCGAGGCCTCCGCGATTGCCGTGGACGGATGCACCGGCGTCTTCCTCTCCGTCGACATCGATGTCTGCGATCCGGCCCATGCCCCTGGCACCGGAACACCCGAGCCGGGCGGCTTGACGGCGCGTGAACTATTGAACGCCGTACGAAGACTCTGCCTGGAACTGCCGATCGTGGGCATCGATGTGGTGGAGGTGAGCCCGCCGTACGACCATGCCGACATCACCGCCGCGTTGGCTAATCGGGTTGTGCTGGAAGCACTCTCGGCATTGGCCCGTAAGCAGCGGGATGTGCGAGACGGGACCGCTTGGAATCCGGGCGAACCACTCCTGGAAGGACGCAGAGCATGACCGCGCACCCGCTCGACCCGCTGTCCGCCGGCGAGATCCGGCAGGCCGTGGCGGTGCTGCGCCGCGACCGCGGCGTGGACGAGGCGTGGCGCTTCGCCTCGATCGAAGTCAAGGAGCCGAGCAAGGACGCCGTACGAGAGTTCGACTCAGCGGAGCCGGCCGATCCTTCGGGGCCAGCCACGTCGGCCGCATCTGCGCCGCCCCGCGAGGCCAGAGCGGTCTGCTGGAGTCGGGTGGAGCAGGTGACCTACAAGGCGCTGGTTTCGCTCACCGAGGACACGGTCCTGTCCTGGGACGACATGCCGGGCGAGCAGCCGAACATGACCGTCGACGAATGGCACGAGGCCGGCCACGCCCTGTTGCAAGACGCGGGCGTCGTTGCGGCGCTGGCCAAACGCGGGATCACCGACCTCGACAATGTGTTGATCGACACCTGGACCTATGCGCACTCCATGATCCCGGAGGAGTACTCGGGACGGCGGTTGGGCTGGACCGACACCTGGCTGCGGGGCAACGAGACCGGCAACCCGTACGCCCATCCGGTCAACGGCCTGCACATCATCCTGGACATGAACACGATGGAAGTGCTCCGGATCGAAGACTCCTTCTCGATCGACCGACCCGAGGTGATGGGCGAGTACGTCCCGTCCCTCGTCCCGGGTCTGGTGCAGCGCACCGACATCAAGCCGCTGATCGTGCATCAGCCCGAGGGTGCCTCATTGAGCGTCGACGGGAACGAGGTCCGCTGGCAGAAATGGTCCATGCGGCTCGGCTTCAACTACCGCGAGGGTCTCGTGATCCACCGGGTCACCTACGACGACGATGGCGTGGAACGCCCCGTGGCACACCGGATTTCCTTCGCCGAGATGATCGTCCCGTACCGCGATCCCAGCGAGGACCATTACCGGCGGACGGCCTTCGACATCGGCGAGTGGGGCTTGGGCTTCATGACCCAGTCGCTGGAATTGGGCTGCGACTGCCTCGGCGAGATCACCTACCTGGACGCGGTGCTGCACGACAGCCGCGGCGAACCGTACGAGATCCCGAACGCGATCTGTATCCACGAGGAAGACGACGCGGTCCTGTGGAAGCACGTCGACGAGCGGGCCGGCGCGGAGGTTCGGCGGTCGCGGCGGCTTGTCGTCTCCTTCCATGCGACGGTGGCCAACTACGAGTACCTCGTCTACTGGCGCTTCTATCAGGACGCCACGATCGAGTGCGAGGTCCGCGCCACCGGGATCATGGTGACCACCGCCATCGGGTCGGAGCAGGCGGCCCCGCCGACGGGGGCGTTGGTGGACGAGCGGACGTACGCACCGTTCCACCAACACTTCATCGTCGCCCGGCTCGACATGGAGGTTGACGGCCCGGACAACACGGTGCTCGAGTGCCACGCTGAGGCGCTGCCGATCTCGGCGGACAACCCGTACGGGCTGGCGCTGGTCGAGAAGCGGACTCCGCTGCGTACCGAATCCGAGGGCAAACAGGACTACGACTGGGCCAGCCAGCGGTCTTGGAAGGTGGTCAACCGCAGCCGGTCGACCCGGCTCGGCGGCCACCCCGGATACAAGCTGGTCCCAGGCGGCGCCTTCCCGGCGATGTTCGACCCGTCCTCGCCGATGCTCGAGCGGGCCGGCGTCATCGCGCACACCCTGTGGGTGACGGCCTTCGACGAGGAGGAGCGCTGGCCGGCGGGGGAGTTCTGTATCCAGAGCTCCGGCGATCAGGGGCTGCCGGCCTGGATCGAGGCGGATCGGTCGATCGAGGACACCGACGTGGTGCTCTGGTACGTCTTCGGCCTGCACCACATCACCCGCCCTGAGGACTGGCCGGTGATGCCCGCCGACATCGTGTCCTTCCAGCTCAAACCGGTCGGCTTCTTCGACCGCAACCCGGCCCTGGACCTCCCACCGAGCCCCCGTTCGCAATGACTCAAGGACCCCTTGTGCCGAACCTATTGGCAGAAGGGGTCCTTGAGTCCATCGAGACGTCCCGTTCAGGGGTGTCACGGCGCACATCGGGCTGACATCCTGCGGAGATGACCTCGACGACCGGACTCCGGGCCCTGCAGAACGTGATCAACGGCGAGCACAAGGCCGCCTCGGACGGCCGTACCAGTGAGGTGATCGACCCGACGAACGGCCGGCCGTACGCGAAGGCGCCGATCAGCGGGCAGGCCGACATCGATGCGGCGATGGACGCGGCAGCTGCGGCGTTCGAGAAGTGGCGGGACACGACACCCGCCGAGCGGCAGCGGGCGATGCTCAAGATCGCCGACGCGATCGAGGAGCGGGCCGACGAGATCGTGAAGGTGGAGAGCGAGAACACCGGCAAGCCGATCGGGCTGACGACGAGCGAGGAGTTGCCGCCGGCGATCGACCAGATCCGGTTTTTCGCCGGAGCCGCTCGGGTGCTGGACGGGCTCGCCTCCGCTGAATACCTGGCCGGGCACACGTCCTGGGTCCGTCGCGAGCCGGTCGGCGTGTGCGCGCAGGTGACGCCGTGGAACTACCCGTTCATGATGGCGGTCTGGAAGTGGGCCCCGGCGATCGCGGCCGGAAATGCGGTGGTGCTCAAGCCATCTGACACCACTCCGGCCTCGACGCTGTTGATGGCCGAGATCATGAACGAGCACCTCCCCGAGGGCGTGTTCAACGTCGTCTGCGGCGACCGCGACACCGGCCGGCTGCTGGTCAGCCACCCGACTCCAGCGATGGTGTCGATCACCGGCAGCATCCGGGCGGGCGCGGAGGTCGCCAAGGCGGCGGCCAATGACATCAAGCGGGTGCACCTCGAACTCGGCGGCAAGGCACCGGTCGTGGTCTTCGACGACGCAGACCTCTCCGTGGCAGCGGAGGGCATCGCCACGGCCGGCTTCTTCAATGCGGGTCAGGACTGTACGGCGGCCACGCGGGTGCTCGCCTCGCCACGGATCCACGACGACTTCGTCGCAGCACTGGCCGAGCAGGCCAAGAACAACGCCAAGACCGGGATGCCCGACGACGAGGACGTGCTGTACGGACCGGTCAATAGCTCCAACCAACTCGAGCAGGTCACCGGGATGCTCGGCCGACTGCCCGACCACGCGAACGTCTCGGCCGGCGGACATCGGCAGGGCGAGAACGGCTATTTCCATGAGGCCACCGTCGTATCTGGCCTGCATCAGGACGACGAGGTGATCCAGGACGAGATCTTCGGCCCGGTGATCACCGTGCAGCGGTTTCGCGACGAGGACGAGGCGGTGCGCTGGGCCAATGGGGTGAAGTACGGCCTGGCCTCCAGCGTCTGGACCGCCGACCACAAGCGGGCCCTACGGATGGCGAAGCGATTGGACTTCGGCTGCGTCTGGATCAACTGCCACATCCCGCTGGTTGCCGAAATGCCGCATGGCGGGTTCAAGCAGTCCGGGTACGGAAAGGACTTGTCGATGTACGGGTTCGAGGACTACACCCGGATCAAGCACGTCATGAGCAACATAGAAGGCTGAGACGGAGCCACCATGTCATTTCAGGCCTATCTCGATGCGGTCGAGGACAAGACCGGCAAGACACCGCAGGAGTTGGTCGACCTAGCTGTCGAACGCGGGTACGGGGCCGACACCAGAGCCGGGGAGATCGTCGACTGGCTCAAGGACGACTTCGGGATCGGTCGAGGTCACGCCATGGCCGTGGTCCACGTGATCAGGAACGGGCCGGGCATTGGCGACAAACACGTCGGGACCACCGGGTCGCATCGTGACGAGTCGAACGTCCTTCGCCTGGACGGGAAGGCGAATCGAACCTGACCCACCACCCCCTGGCGGTTTACGTCAAAACCGCCAGGAAGTTGATGAGTCAAGGGCGGGCGACACCGCGGGGGAGGACCTTCGAGCGGTTGCGGTAGAGGTCGCGCATCGTGCCGATCTCGCCGCCGTGCCAGGCGTCGTGCTCGATCATCGCCCAGAAGATCCGCCAAGCCGGCCAGGTTTCACCCCAGTTCGTACCCACATCGGCATCCAGGGCCGCATCGTCGGCCAGGCCGGTCAAGTCGTCCCGCAGCAGTTGCTGCCCTTCGGTCAAGCGTTCAATGGCGGCGGCCGCCGTACGCGGAGCTTCAAGATTCGGGAAGGTCAAAGACGCTGCACCATAAGCGTATTCGTGGTACATGATTTTGCAGTCGGCAATGTGCAGCAGCCGCCAGGAGACGGACGTGAACGGTGCGGGCACCGGATCCGGGAAGTCGTAGTCCGCTGCCCAGCGACCATCCTCGCCGCGCTGGATCGACCAGCCACCCGGCACCGGCTGCCAGAGGTACTCCTCGTCGGAGAGCCCCTCCAGCCGCCGGCTCAGCCGCTCGTAGGCCTCGTCAAGCTGGACCAGCAGCAACTCGATCCGGGACATGGCTCAGGTTTAGCGGCTGCGGACCAGTGGCGCCAGTCACTGCGGCCCCGCGGGCACGCGCCATGAACGCGCTACGAATGGACTTTCTCCGGAGAATGTCGCATCTGGACGCCGGCTGATCGCACTTTCTCCGGAGAAAGTGCGGTGGGGAGTGGGGAGTGGGGCGACCGAGCGCGGTCATCTGCTGATGATCAAGTCCACGCTGCCGTCGCCACCTCGGTGCACTCGACCGAGGCCTGCCCGAGTCCGATCGTCTCTCCGGAGGAGCAGGACCCTTGTTGGCCGTCGTAGGCAATGGTGGCCACGCCGTCCGCGCTCGACACCAGCTGGACTGTGGCGCCACCGTCCTGGCCGAAATCGGTCGAGGAGCCGTTCCCCGGAGCGAGACGTCGCAGCCCGAGTTGGTGCAGTTGTAGGACGACGTCGTGCACGCGCTGAGCAGCAACCCGGCTCCCAGCGAGAATGCGGCGACTCCAGCTCGATGCGAACGCCGGCGCAGGGCGCTGGTCGCACCGGCGATCGGCTGTGCCCAGTCCTGGTTGCTGACGGTGGTCATGCGATCTCCTCTGCGTCTGAGTCAGTTCGGCGACCAACTGCCCGCTCACCGGTGATGAGACGCCCGCTGGTGCGGGAGCGTTCCGGCTCGGAACGGTTCGGACGGCTAGGGCGTACGGCCCTCGGCCAGCATCTCCACGAACTGCGCGATCCGCCGGGCTCGCGTCTCGTCCCGCTTGGCGTCTTGAACGCGGTAGAGGATTGCGTACCGGTTCGTCGACTTCAATCCGGAAAAGGCGAGGGCGGCAGCGGGTACGGCGTCGAGTGCGGCCAGCAGATCGGCTGGCACCTCGGCGGCGGCCGGACCGTCGTACGCCCTGGCCCATCGCCCGTCGGCCTTGGCCCGCTCCACCTCGGCGATGCCCTCCGGCTGCATCCGACCGGCTTCGGTGAGTGCGGCGACGTACCCGACGTTGCGCTTGGACCAGACGCTGCGCGGACGTCGCGGGCAGAAGCGTTGCCGGTACGACGTGTCGTCGTCGCCCTTGCGAGCCTGGCCGTCGATCCAGCCGTAGCACAGCGCGACCTGAACGGCCTCGGCATAGCTCACCGATTCGATTCCGGAGCCCTTCTTGGCGATCAGCAGCCACAGCCCGACGGGGTCGTCGCGGTGCTCGGCCACCCACGCTTCGAAGGCGGCGGCGCTGGCGAAGGCCACGCTCGGCGGCTCGACCTTCGGCGCGTCCTGCTTCCTTGCGACCATGACGCCGTCAGCCTTTCGGGCCAAGGACGCCTTGCGGGTACGGCGTACGGCCCTCGGCCAGCATCTCGACGAACTGGGCGATCCGCCGCGCCCGCGTCTCCTCCCGCTTGGCGTCCTGCACGCGGTAGAGGATCGCGTACCGGTTGGTCGAGTTCAGACCCGAAAAGGCAAGGGCTGCCGCAGGTACGGCGTCCAGTGCGCCCCGGAGGTCATCCGGGACAACAGCCTGCGCCGAGCCGTCATAGGCCTTGGCCCATCGCCCGTCCGCCTTGGCCCGCTCCACCTCGGCGACCCCCTCGGGCTGCATGCGGCCGGCCTCGTTCAGTTCGGCCACGAACCCGACGTTGCGCTTGGACCAGACACTGCGCGGCCGACGGGGACAGAAGCGTTGTTTCCAGGTCTTGTCGTCGCCCTTGGCTTTCTGCCCGTCGATCCAGCCGTAGCAGAGTGCGACCTTGAGGGCCTCGTCGTAGCTCACCGATTCGATGCCCGAACCCTTCTTGGCGATCAGCAGCCACAGCCCGACCGGGTCGTCGCGGTGCTCGGCCACCCATGCTTCGAACGCAGCGGCGCCGGCGAAGCCCAGCGTCGGCGGTTCCACCTTCGCCGCCCCGACCGCTTTCCCTGGGTCAGCCTTCTTTGCGATCACGGAACTGAAACCACCTCGGTACGGCCGGTCGTGGGCACAGCTCCATGATCGCGCACGGCCGGGCACAATGCTCGGTGACCGCAAGCGTTCCGTCGCCGACAATCCAGATAGCGAGAGTCACCAGTGAGCGAATTGACCCCCCCCGACGTCGACCCGCCCGAGGGTCCGCCGCCGGCGGATCTGCAGATCCAGGACCTGATCGTCGGCGACGGCGCCAAGGCGGTCAGCGGATCCCATATTCAGGCCCACTACGTCGGAGTGACTCATTCCGGCGGCGAGGAGTTCGACTCGTCCTGGAACCGCGGTCAGCCGCTGACCTTCCAACTCGGCGCCGGCCGCGTCATCAAGGGATGGGACGAGGGCATCGTCGGCATGAAGGTCGGCGGGCGACGCCGGCTCACGATCCCGGCACACATGGCCTACGGAGACCGCGGGTCCGGCACAGTGATCAAGCCCGGTGAGACGCTGCTGTTCGTCGTCGACCTGGTCGACGTCCGCTGATCAGGGAGCCAGACCTCACTGGCTGAGCATGCCGAGCTGGTCGCTGCTGCCCCGGCGCTCGACCACCTTGCCGTTCTCGAACCGACCGAACTGCACGGCGCGGAAGCTGACCTGCCTCAGCCGGTATTCGCCAGGATGAGGTGAGCTGCCTGCTTGGGCTGGTCCCAATGCGGGAAGTGTCCGCACCGGTCGAACCAGTGCAGGGTGGCGTCTGGAAATCGCGTGGTGGCCAACTCGGCTTGGCTGGGCAGGGTGACCCGGTCCTGGCGTCCCCAGCCGATGGCCACCGTGCCCGGGGTCGTTCCGGCTGGAGCACCGGCCTGCAGCGGCCCGTGCACCAACGCGGCGAAGGCTTCGTCCAGGCTCGTCGCCGCGGCGAAGGCGCGCATCTCGGCCAGGATCAGCGGGCCCGGAAGCGACCAAGGGTGCGCGCTGAACTGAGCGAGCAACGCGGTTCGGCCGACCAAGTTGCCGGTCAGTGCGGGCATGGCTGGCTGCAGCGCCCGGATCAGTTTGATGGAGGCGCCGATAGTCGCGGCGAACACCCGGCGTTGACCATCGCTCCAGAACCCCCCGGGGTCTAGAGCGACGGTGCGACCGCCCACACCACGGCGGGCGAGTTCCAGCACCATCCGGGCGCCCATCGAGCTGCCGACGGTGTCGACTCCGGACAGGCCCTCCGCATCGATGAACTTCTCCACGGCGTCGCTCAGTGTCGCGATGGTGACCGGGCCGGTCAGCGGATCGCTCTTGCCGAAGCCCGGCAGATCGACGGCGATGACGCTGCGGTGGGCTGCCAGCCGGTCCAGGATCGGCGCCCAGTTGGCCGACGACGACCCCAGGCCGTGGATCAGGAGCAGCGGCGGGCCACTGCCACGGGTCAGCGTGAACATCGAAGCGGGCATGCCCCCACGTTAAGGGCGACCTCAGGGCCGGTGGTCGGGCGGTTCATCCAGACGGGCGGCAAGGGTCTTCGGGGCCACCGCCCGATAGCTCTCCTCGATCCAGTCGCCGATCAGCTCGGGATCGACTGGACCCTGATCGAAGGGGATGTTGACCCATCCCCATTTGCCCAAGCCGTACCCGCTCGGGGTGGCGCCGGGAAGGCTCAGCGCCTCGTCCTTGGACACCGGCAGCTTCAGTCCGATCCCGACCGGCCACCGGGTGTCTCTCGGGTCGCCGCCGGCGAAGAGGAAGACCTTCTTGCGCACCTTGACCACGAGGTCGCCCTCCCACGGCTCGTCCTGCCATGCCTCGGGATAGGTCAGGGCCAGGTCGATTGCTGCTTGCCGCGCCTTGGCCGCCCGCGAATTCACGCTGCCCACCTTGCTCTCCGTGCTCACCCGGGGCACCGTACCGCCGATCCTGGGCGTCCCTGAGTCGATAGATTCGACTCAAGGGCGGCCCCGAGTCGGTTCGGGAGGTCGGGCGATCTGTCGGAGGCGAGCATGGGTGCCAGCCAGTACGACGTGGTTGTGGTCGGCGGTGGGCACAACGGCCTGGTCGCTGCCGCTTACCTGGCCAAAGCGGGAAAATCCGTACTGGTGCTCGAGCGGTTGGGGTACGTCGGCGGGGCCGCGGTGAGCGAGGCCGTCTTCCCCGGCGTGGACGTACGGCTGTCGAAGTACTCCTACCTCGTCAGCCTGTTGCCCGATCAGCTCGTGTCCGACCTCGGGCTGACGGTCGCCCTGGTCGATCGGACGGTCTCCTCGTACACCCCCATGCATCGATCGGGACGCGATGTCGGTCTGCTGGTTGATCGCCCGGCCGGCGAGCGCACCCGACAGTCGTTTCTCGACCTGAGGGGCTCGGGCGCCGACTTCGACGCCTGGTACGAGTTCTACGCCCGGATGGAAACCCTCGCCCAAGACCTTGCGCCGACCCTGCTCGAACCCCTGGCCACCGCGAAGCAGATCGAGTCCCGGCTGCGCGATCCGGAGGTTCTCGCCGATCTGCGCGAGCTACCGCTGGCCGACTTCGTCGGGCGGTCGCTCACCGACGATCACGTACGCGGCGTCGCACTGACCGATGGGTTGATCGGCACCTTCGCCGACTTGCACGCCGCCGACGGGCTCGCGAACCGGTGCTTCCTGTATCACCTGATCGGTAACGGGTCCGGTCAATGGCGAGTGCCGATCGGCGGAATGGGGGCGGTGTCGGCCTCGATGGCCGAGGCAGCCCGGCGGTTCGGCGCGGAACTGACCGTCGGCGCGACTGTCACCTCGGTCGCGGTGGACGCAACCGGGGCGGTGGTGACCTGGACCGACGAATCCGGTGCTGTACAAACGGTTTCGGCCGACTCGGTGGTGTCGGGCGTGGCGCCGCGGGTACTGGACGGGTTGCGCGGGTGTACGCCGTCAGCGCGTCCGGTCGGCGCCCAGCTGAAGATCAACATGGTCTTGACCCGACTGCCGCAACTGCGGTCCGGACTTGATCCCGCGGTCGCCTTCGGCGGCACCCTGCACGTCGATCAGGCTGCGACCCAGCTGGATTCGGCGTACGCCGCCGCATCGGCTGGGCGTCTGCCGGACCCGCTGCCGTTCGAGGTCTACTGCCACTCGCTGGCCGATCCGTCCATCCTCGGCCCGTCCGAGCACGCTGCGGGCTATCAGACGCTGACGCTGTTCGGCCTGCACACGCCGGCCGCGTTGTTCGATCACGACAACGACGCCGTACGGACCGAGGCCACTCGGCTGGCTGTCGAGGGATTGAACGGCATCCTCGCCGAACCGCTCGAGGACTGCCTGGCTTTGGACGCTGCCGGTGCCCCGTGCCTGCAGGCTGCCTCGCCGCTGGACGTCGAAGCCGCGCTCGCCATGCCCGGCGGCAACATCTTCCATGGCGATCTATCCTGGCCCTGGGCGGCCGACGAGTCGCAGACCGGCAGCTGGGGGGTCGAGACCGATGTGCCGCGCTTGGTCTACGCGGCCAGCGGCGGCGCCGTACGCGGGGGTGCGGTCAGCGGCATCGGCGGGCACAACGCCGCGCACGCCCTGCTTGCGCACGACTGAACCGGATCGAGCCCTCTTGGGCCGTGATGCGCATAACGGTCACGATCCGGCTGGGATTTCGCCGTAATGCGCCTAACGGTTGGAGAAGTCAGCGGCGGCGGACTGCGTGCTGAGTACCGCGGACAACGAATCCAGGGCGCCGGGGACCAGGGAGTAGTACGCCCAGACCCCGCGCTTGTCCCGATCGAGCAGCCCGCCCTCGACCAGGATCTTGAGGTGGTGCGACACGGTCGGCTGGCTCAACCCGACCGGTGCGATCAGATCGCACATGCACACCGCGCTGTCGGAGGCTGCGATCAGCGATAGCAAGCGAAGCCGGGTGGGGTCTGCGATCGCCTTGACCCGGCGAGCCAACTCGGTCGCAGCCGCAGCGCTCAGCGGTTCGCGGACCAGCGGCGCGCAACACATCGCCGACATCGAGCCGGACGAGACGATCGGCAGGTTTGCCACGAACTCAGTCTGACGCACGTATTGACATCTGTCGATATCGCGTGCATGGTCAGTTCACCAAGACATAGACAACCATCGATATCAGGAGTTGCCATGAGCCAGTCCGGAGACGTCGCGTTGCGCGAGCAGGTGCGCGCCCGGTACGCCCAAGCCGCCACCGCAGCCAGCGGGGGCGCTACCGCTGACGAGGTCAGAGCGCTCGAGTCCGAGTGCTGTTCGACCAGTTGCTGCACTCCAGCGAACGCCGCGGATGACGGATGGACCGGGGCCGGCGTGTACGAGCCCGGGTTCACCGACGGCCTACCAGCCGAAGCGGTCGCTGCCAGCCTGGGCTGCGGCAACCCACTCATGGTGGCCGAACTCCGCGAAGGGGAACGAGTCCTGGATCTCGGCTCGGGCGGCGGGATCGACGTACTGCTCTCGGCGAAGCGGGTCGGACCGACCGGATTCGCATACGGCGTCGACATGACCGACGAGATGCTCGACCTGGCCCGGGCCAACGCCGCCAGAGCCAGCGCCAGCAACGTCGAATTCCTGCGCGGAGACATCGAGGCCGTGCCGCTGTCCGACGAGGCGGTCGACGTCGTCATCTCCAACTGCGTCATCAACCTGTCCACGGACAAGCCGGCGGTGCTCAGCGAGATGTTCCGCGTACTCGTACCCGGCGGGCGGATCGGGATCTCCGACGTCGTGGCCGAGGACACCCTCACACCAGAAGAGCGGGTCCGTCGCGGGTCCTACGTCAACTGCATCGCCGGCGCACTGTCCCGTAGCGAATACCTCGACCGCCTGAAAGCCGCCGGCTTCGTCGATGCTGAGGTGAGTTTCACCCACGAGGCGGCGCCGGAGATGCATGCCGCGATCATCCGGGCCACCAAGCCCAAGTCGTCCCAGTAGACCAGCTGACCGGTGCATCTGACGGCGCGGCTCGGCCCCCCAGCGCGGGTCTGGCGGAGGGACTCGACCGGCCGAGCTAACGC